>Ga0105053_10007156_pt1 | contig 15023 bp, 10 predicted proteins | sample BON01_FD_78093 | JGI IMG/M metagenome (GOLD analysis project Ga0105053, IMG submission 78093) | Freshwater microbial communities from Lake Bonney liftoff mats and glacier meltwater in Antarctica - BON-01 | ecosystem: Environmental > Aquatic > Freshwater > Ice > Glacier meltwater | place: Lake...
AAAACGAGACTAAGTAATTTACTTTAGTCATTAATCGTAAAAGCCCCGAAAAACTAGTTTTTCGGGGCTTTTACGTTAGCAGAAATTACCTGTTGCTTTGAGATTATGCTGCCTTTGACCAAGGATGTATTACTGACTAAGCAAATGATTTTGAGAATGTCAAGCGTAAATTTAAGGATCCTATCCAACAAGCTATCTCAAGTTTTAATTTTTAAAAAGACTCGTTTATATTGAGGTAAAATCCTGAGTTTCCTTTTTTTCGCAAAATCATAATCGGCAGAAATTGTTGTACGCTTTTGTTTGTTAATCATCACCCGAAGCCTTAGGCCAAAGCCAGGATTTATTTTTGTAAATAGATCCTAGTCAGTCAGCTTACTTCCAAAGCTTGCTACATTCACGAAAACTGTCCCACCAAAAGTCTATTTGTTTTTTTGAAGTGGAAATCGATAATCTGCCTGTGTATACACTTACTTTCCTCTCTGAAGCGACCTTGAGGATATCCTCTGTCTTAGCGGCCAAACATGTCATAGCCAATGGACGGTAAAGCCATGTAGGGTAGATCGCCTATACGAGGAAATTGGCATAACCCCAAAATGCCACTAAATGGCGCTTGCTCACCTCACTTAATGGGAAGTAATGACGGTAATCGAGTAGGAGAGTTGAAGAAGATAGATTTGATCCTAAAAATTCCGGGTTGATTTTGTAAGAAACTAATGCAAAATTGGTCTCATATGGAGATACTGCCATAGCACAGTTTTCCATCTCCGCAATTAGAGTAATCCCGAAAAGCGTGTTTTTGTCTAGATCAAATCCTTTATTTTGATTGTAGAAATCATTCGAGTAGATAAGTTCGTGGCTGACTTCACCAGCTATAATTTTTTTTTATTTATGAATAGACATCAAGATGATATCCAACTCCTTAATAAAACTTTAAGGTAGAAATTCGCTTAAGCAAGGTCTCGTAAAATCGCACCCAATTGTAATCCATTTGCTGTTCACCTTGCCAGACGCCTAGTTGTAATGGGTTTTCTTCTGGCAAACTGGGGGTAGAACTTCCTAATCCGAAAAATAGCTGAGATGTATGGAAAAATCGCTAAAATCCAGCTGTCATCTGCAAGGAAAATATTGCTTCTGGAGCTAATCAGCAACTGTTTTTTGGTTGTGTAGAGCAAGTTGCCTACCAAGTTGGACAGGTGAGTATTTTCTGGATTTCCCATTCTCCAAGTAGCTGAGGGAGCAATACCAAACAGCCACCCATTTGCAGGGTTTGAGGCAATTGCCGATAGGGGAATCAATTTAAAACCTCGAATCTAATTTGGTTTATAGACCATAGAATCATGAGCAAGGATAGGCAGGTTGATTCATAAGAGCAGAAAAATAATCGAGATTCGAGCCATTAAAAAGAAATGTCTAATTGCAAACGAAAACGTAATTCATTGTCTTGTGGTAATTCTTTATCCTCAAATGTAAACCTAGTTAACTCTGTTGTTAATTTACTTTTATGCTCGGCAAAAAACCAATTGAAAGCTAAGGCCAATTCTCGTTGTTTATTACTTTCTATATTCAAATCCGGACTGATGACTGCATATCTGCTGGCTATTTCTAAGGGTTCAGGCCAAAAGCTTAATACTTGTGACGGGAAGTACCCCGCCATCATATAAAAACCTCCTAAGTCCGTGCTGATTTGATCAAAATTATCATAGACGTTTTTGCGGTGAAACTCGCTCGCCCATGAGAAGCCTTTGTACATGAATGCAGTCTCCACTTGGTATTGCTTTACTGTATATTGAGCGTCATTAGTGCCTTCAAACCCGGAAAGATTTCCTCCCCCTGACGTTGAAAAGCGTGTGTAAGGACTTGTGTTGGTGACTGCAGCTATTGCAATGATCCCGGCTGGCTTTTCGGATATTTTTAAATCACCTCCAGAAAAAGGGACTTCTCTGCCCAGGAAATTCCATTGAAATCTTCCAAAATACATCATCTTGGAATCGTCATTTTGAGTAGCGCCGCGTCCCATACCTGTAAAGACAGCTGCCCAGTAGTTAAAGTTAGCGATTCCTCCTCCGTCAAGATTCCCGTAAACTTCTACTCCCTGCTGTCTATCCACGGTGAATTTTCTGTTTAGAAGTGATCTGTCTACCATTTGCTGCTCTCCGCTACTGACGAAACGCTCTCTGGTAAACTCTACTTTCCATTGGCCGGCCTTGAATTTCATCCATGGCCACTTTTCGAACATAATTCTATAATCTAGCAGTAGGCTCCTCGAAAGTTCGTACTCGAAGTAATATTTTATCCAAGGCTGATAAGCATGTCCACCTATTTTTAACCTAGCTCTATTGATCTTAAAAATCCGCTGGTCTTGATTACCGAAATCAGTGAATGTAAGAGGATCTTGGTCATCTGGTAATGCAAATCTCAACTGTAATCTAGTAGCGATCTGCATTTCATACTTACCATCTTCGGTTTTAAGGACAAACCCTTTTGAAGTGTGATTAAGGTAGGATTCTTTCTTTTCTACTTTGCTGAGCACACTATCAGGATCTTGTGCATATAAAAAAGTGGTTCCTGATAATAGGATAAGTAGCAAAAATGAAGTGTATAGTACGTTTTTGTAAACTTCTTTTAGAAAAGCCATTCCCCTCTTTAATTGTGAATTTTGAAGCGCAAATAACGAAAAAAGCACCGAGAATAGTTTAATTTTCCCGATGCTATTACTTTTAGGTTTTGCTAGAATAGCCATTAAAGGCTCAATTACACACCTATAGACCAGATAAATCTACGAGATGCTCATATAGTAAATTGTATGTTTTATAAGTCGCACAATTTTAGGATTGACCAAATCTGGCGTTTTCTCTTAAATCTAGCTTACTTCTTCAGTATACGTATTTCCACTTTTCTATCTGTTTCTGCAGAGCTTTTTGACCTTCCTCTGACGATTAGTCCTCCATTACTTATCGAAATTCGGTCAGGCTCTATTTTATAATAATCAGTTAGCGTATTGGTTACAGCCTCAACACGTTTTTCAGTTAGGGCGAGATTGTAAGCTACAGTGCCCGTATTGTCTGCGAATCCAACTAATTCCACAATAACACTTGGGTTTTTCATTAAAAGCTCAACAATCGGGATAAGTTTATCACGTTCTTGATCAATTATAGCTTAGATTCAAGTGATAAATGCACCACTTTGGTGTATAAAAAGCCCACCCTAAAGGTTTGGCTCTAGGGCCAAACCTTTAGGGTGGGCTGGCGACAAAAACTTCCTATTTTTTGGGTTGCAAAACTTAACAAATATGTCGCAATTATCGCTGTCAGAAAGGTACGAAATTTTCGCTTTCAAGAAACAGGGGATCTGAAATTGCCAGGACTCTGGGCAGGGATAAGTCTACCCTAAGCAGGGAGCTGAAAAGGAATGCAGATGGGCGCAGTAAGAATTACCGCCCCGAGCTAGCACCTAGAAAAGCTGCCGACAGACACCTGCACAAGAATAAGCACAAGGCTTTTACTGTCCAGGTGCAGGAGGATATCATCTATTGGCGGGGAAACGACTATAGTCCTGAACAAATAAAAGGGGATGCGGTCAACAACAATCGCCTATGCGTCTCTATAGTGCAGATATATCAGTTCATATGGCAGGACAAAAAGAAAGGAGGAGTGGTGTACAGGCACTTAAGGACACAAGGTAAGAAATATCAAAAGCGGGGCGACAAGAAGGCCGGCAGAGGGTTGATTCCCAACAGGGTCTGTATAAGCCAGCGTCCTGACGTAGTTGATAAAAAGAACAGAATTGGTGATCTGGAGATGGATCTGATCATTGGAAAAGAGGCGGTGGATGTAGAGAAAAAAGCTGTAGCCCTTTTGGAAGACTCTGCTCCCTTTCTCCGTACCATTACCACAGACAATGGAAAGGAATTCGCAAACCATTAAAAAATTGCCGAACAGCTGGGGATTGATTTTTACTTTGCAAGGCCATACCACAGCTGGGAAAGAGGTGCCAATGAAAATCTGAATGGACTGGTCAGGCAATATTTCCCTAAAGGAACTAACTTTGACAACATTGATGAACAAGCCGTCAAAAAAGCGGATAATACATTGAACAACAGACTCGGAAAAAGGTACTGCTATTTATCGCCAAATGAAGTTTTTGCAAAGGCTATGGACAACAATGATATTGTTGCATTTATGGCTTGAATACACCCTTGAATCCACCAATTAAAACCATGTCTATGAAAGTTTACGGAATTAAGAATTGCAATACGATGAAGAAAACCTTCGATTTCTTAGCAGAAAAAGGAGTAGAATATGACTTCATTGATTATAAGAAGCAGAAGCCTGATGCACCTCTGTTAGAAGGCTTTTTGGAGAAGACAGATCTTGCTTCTCTTGTGAACAAGAAAGGAACGACCTATCGTAAAATGACTGATGAGCAAAAATCAGCATTGGAGAATGAGGAAACGGCGATTCCTGTTTTGGAAGAAAACTCAAGTATGATCAAGCGTCCAGTGATTGTTTACAAAGATGGGAGTTTGAGCTTGGGGTTTGACCCAGAAGTGATTGAGGGACATTTGGCGTAATGTATAGCTCACGGCGACTCGGCGGTGCAGCGTTTTAACGCTCTTCGGAATTTGTAATCCCGAAGTTTTATCAGAGGGTTTTCAATCCTAATAGTTTGAGGTAAAATTAAAAATTATCTGATAGTTCCTTAGCCCTTACAAAGCTCGAATAAAAGATCAAACTACAATCCTAATGTGCCGCGTCCCTGCGAGAAACATTCAGTACACAATCGTATCCGTAGCCAAAGGAGGCAAACTAATATTTCCTGTTTCCAGCTCGAAACTGAATTGCGAAGCGCTGCCGGAATTAGCTGCAATAGTGTCAAAGGCAAATACTTTTTCTAATGTTGGATGCCCATCTAATAGTGCTAATTCCTCATAGGAAACACTGGTTTCATTGATGTAGAGAAGCTTTAGGTTTTTGCTATTGGCTAATTTCCCCAAGCTAGAACCTTTAATTGCTGTTCTATTGAGCTTCAAAACTGTTAAGTTTGGTAGTACTGCTATTTCCTCTAAAATCGCATCAGTTATCGCTGTTCTGGTAAGGTCCAAGTAAACAATCTGGTCCTTTGCTGCTTGCAGTAAATGCCAATCAGAATCTGAAAAGGCTGGAAAATTGACACAGCTGACCTTCAATAAAGGAGAATCCTTTTTCACTACTTCTGCAAAAAATCCTAGATCTCTGAGTTTGGAAATGGAATCTTGGGGAAGCTTAGCAACTTCAACAACAGGATAAAATGGCTTTTCATCCTTTTTAAAGAATGGCTCGACTAAGCTCTCATTAATCTCAGATTCGCCAAGTTTGGCTATTTCGGAAGCACCAGCGTCAATCCAAGCTTTGATCAACTCGATTTCTTCTTTTCTCGGTTGACGCTTTTCCTTCGGAGGCATATGATCGTCATGATCTTCTGGCAAAACCAATCTCGTGAAAAGTTCGCTTTCTTGTGCGTTCGTAACTTTTAGAATTGCACCGTTTTCTCCACCTTTTTGAATTCCTTTGAAAGAACTAAGATCCAGTTCCCCTTTCAGTTTTTTAGGATTATGGCAGCTTTTGCAATTCTGATCTAATATCGGCTGTATTGCCCCCGTATAGAATTCTACCTCCTCCCAATTGTCAGCAGGGAGTTCAAGTGGCTCAGCAATATCAACGTTTGCTCCTAAAAAAGACTGTAGCTCTGGAGGTAGCACTTCTGTGAAGTAATCATCCCCATGTGTGATATTTCCTCCTAGATGACCTGTGATAGTTAAAATCACGAGTAAACCAGCTCCTTGTAATTTTAATGCTTTTGGATTGGCTACAGAAATCTTCATCCTAAATAAAATCACCAGTGATAATAGAGCAGTAATAATTCCAAGAATGAGGTGAAACTTGACAGTAACCCAGCTATAGCCTTCATTTTGATAGTGCAGAAAACCACTGATACTCGCTAAAACTGCGAAAAAGGCACCTAAGAGAAATGCCAATTTTAATATTGGGAGAAATGAGCTAAGGTTTTTTCCACTCCAGAAAATCAGAATCACTCCAAACACCAAGAAACCAATTGGCAAGTGAACCAAAATCGGATGAAATCGCCCGAATAATGGCAAGATAAAATCAATCATTTGCAAAACGTTCTTTGATGGCTTTCATGATAAAAACATTGGCTTCCCATTGATTTGCAATAGGTACATTCGAAAACGGAACCGTCGGTAAATAGGGTGGAGGCCCAAATTCGGTTGTGATCGTATCAACTTCCTGCCCTGACTCTCTTATGATATGCTCCCAAATATCCAAGTGTGTCGCAAGGGTAGCTTTCCATTCTGGCGCTGCAGGGTTATTTACCTGCGGTCCTTGTGCAAAACCAACTCTAGCATGAATATGATCTACTCTAGCGATGATCAGCTGTAACAATGGGTCTTTCAATTCTATCACTCGCTCATGAACCACCATCCAATGGCTGATGTCTAGATTCAACCGTAAGTCTGGAGCTTGCTTCACCATCTCCAGGGTAAGCGGAATATTGAATGAAAACCGGCTACGGTGAGTTTCATGTACAATAGGAATTCCTGATTCTTTACTTGTTTTCGTGGTGACGTCGATGAAAGCTTTATTTTCTTCCAAAGTCCAGTAGTCTGAACCGGTATGCGAGTTGATTTTGACTGGATTCCAGGCGATTATTTGCTGTAAGTTTTCTTCATAGACTTTCAAAGCTTCTTCGTAAGGAAGGCCTTTGTTTGTGCCATGAAGGAAAATTACGCTCAGATCGTACTTTTCTAGACCAGCTTTCAATTCTTTTTGAGCTTCCTCTGAATAGGGGAACCATGTTTCTATTCCGTCATACCCATCATTTTTAACTCGTTTTAGAAACTCGTCTATTGATAGCTCATTTCCCCAATCGGTTTGGAAAAAAAGGAGTTGCTGCTGCGCAAAAATTGGTGAAAGCGAGAAGATAACTAGAAAAGAAAGGAGGATGATTCTTGTAAGCATGCAGAGGTTAAGCTAGTATTTTATTGATTAACTCACCTTCTACATCCGTCAATCGGAATGGTCTGCCCTGGTAGTCATAGGTAAATTGCTCGTGATCAAACCCCATTAAATGAAGGATAGTAGCATGGATGTCATGAACCGAAACTTTGTCTTCCACTCCTGAAAATCCAAAATCATCCGTTCTTCCATAGCTTACGCCAGGTTTGATGCCACCACCAGCCATCCACATAGTGAATGCATCTACATGGTGATCTCTGCCCAAGAAGCCCATTTGCTTGCCTCCACGATTCTCTTGCATAGGTGTCCGGCCAAATTCACCGCCCCAAACTACAAGTGTGTCTTCCAGTAAACCTCTTTGCTTGAGATCAAGTAATAAGGCTGATATCGGACGATCGATCTCACGACATTTATTCCTCAGTCCCATATCAATCGAGCCGTCGTGATCTGTACCGTGCGTATCCCATCCCCAATCGTATAGCTGAACAAATCGAACGCCTTTTTCTACCATTTTTCTGGCTAAGAGACAGTTGTTTGCAAAGGATTCTTCGCCAGGTTTAGTGCCGTACAGCTCATGGATAGACGCCGGTTCGTCATTGATATTCATGACTTCAGGCACTTCGATTTGCATGCGATAGGCCATCTCGTACTGGTTGATTCTAGCCAGGATCTCAGGATCTCCATAGGTTTCAAACTCCTTCTGATTTACCGTATTGATGGCATCAATTACATTTTTCTTTAGATTTCTGCTCATGCCTTCAGGATCATTCAAGTACAACACGGGATCGCCTTTGGATCGACATTGCACACCTTGATACACGGAAGGTAAAAATCCACTTCCCCAAACACTTTTGCCTGCATCAGGAGTTTTTCCTCCAGAAGTAAGCACGACAAAGCCAGGGAGATTCTGGTTTTCTGTTCCCAAACCATAAGTCACCCAGCTACCCAAGCTTGGTCTTCCCAGCCTTGCGCTTCCAGTTTGCATGAAAAGCTGGGCTGGTCCATGATTGAACTGGTCCGTATGAACAGCTTTCAGGAAGGAAACGTCATCGGCGAGCTTGGAGAAATGCGGAAGGTAGTCGGAGATCCATGCGCCTGATTCTCCGTGTTGGGAGAAGTTTGCTTGTGGACCTAGTATATTAGGAGTGCCTTGGATAAATGCGAATTTCCTTCCTTCCAACAGTGACTCAGGAGCAGGTTTATTATGGTACTTTACTAATTCAGGTTTGAAATCAAAAAGCTCCAATTGTGATGGCGCGCCAGCCATGTGGAGATAAATGATCGACTTAGCCTTAGCTCCGAATGGCGGCGGCAAAGGAGAAAGTGGATTCAGATCCCGCTGACTCAAATTAAGTCCTTGGGAACTGGCGGATGAACCAGTATTGCAACCAAACATCAGTGGGGCCATTGCTAGTCCACCAACTTTGGATACACAATCCATGAGGAAATGTCTTCTTGTTTGTTTTTCCAGCTTTTGCTTCGCAAACTCAACGAGCATTTTATCGAGACTTTTCATATCATGGTTTGGTTAAGAATTCATCCAAATTCAGCATAGCATTTGCCACGACAGTCATGGCTGCTTGCTCAGCATTTACAGTTTTATCTTTCCAGCCAAAGAAGGAATCAAGTTCAGCTGGATTTTTTTCGTACTGAGTTAACGCTTCTGTGTGTAATTTCTCTAATGCCGAAAGTTTTGGCTGAGAGATCTGAGATAAAATCATTTTTTGGTAGCCGTAACTTATTGCTTTTTCGGAGTTGGAGTCTCCATGTGCTAGCATGTCCTCAGAAAGGTAATAAGCCGCTTCCAGATAAACTGGATCATTGAGTGTTACCAAAGCTTGCAATGGTGTATTAGTTATTAGTCTTCTACTCATGCAGATTTCACGGCTGCCCGCATCAAATGACATAAAGGAAGGGTAGGGGCTGGTTCTTTTCAGGAATGTATACACTCCACGACGATGCGCATCTTCGCCTTTACTTTCTGTCCAGGTTCCTCCGTTATAGACCGTTTGCCAGATTCCGTCAGGTTGGGCGGGCATGACACCAGGCCCGTACATTTTATCACTTAATAAGCCTGCAACCGCCAATGCTTGATCACGGACTTGCTCTGCGCTCAGTCGGAATCTTGGACCCCTCGCATACCATTTGTTTTGAGGGTCTTTAGCATACAGATCTGAAGAAATCACAGAAGATTGCTTGTAGGTCTTAGATGTGACGATTTCCCGAATTAGACTTTTCATACTCCATTGGTAATCGTTCATCGTTTTCCAGGCTAGGTAATCCAACAGTTCAGGATGAGATGGCGGATCGGATTGCGTTCCCATATCTTCCAACGTACTGACGATACCTCTTCCCATGAGCTGATCCCAAATACGGTTTACCAGCGTTCGGGAGGTTAATGGGTTTTCTTTGTCAGTAAGCCAATAGGCAAAACCAAGTCGGTTATTTGGCCACTCAGCTTTCCATTCATTCAGCTCTTTTGGAGTTTCTGGGTTGACTTTATCTCCAAGTATCATCCAGTTCCCGCGCTCAAAAACACGCGTTTCTCTGGACATATAGTCCTTATTTTCGATTAGAATGGGGAGTTTTGTTCCTTTGAAATTTAGGATTTCTTCCCACGTTTTCTGAATATCCGCATAGCCACTTTTGTCTTCGCCCTTCAGTTTTGGTACAAAAGCAAACCAAATGAATCTTGCAGCGGTTTGTTCAGGTTTCGAATTTGCGTTTTTGATTTCTAAATACAAATCAATAGTTCCTTCAATCGGCTTAAATGGAATCGGACGGATGATTTGCCCCGTACTATTGATAGGGAATGAGGCAAGTAGTTCACCTTCAGGGCCACCATTTCTGATCATCATTTTGCTCCCATCTAGGCCGGCTGAATATTCCATCAGGAGTTGATCTGATCCTTGTGTATTGACATTTTTTAAATAGGCTGAACCGTTGCCCTCAATGCCCAGCCACTTACTGTCAATCAATGTGGCATTTACGTAATCTACTGCATTGTGAGAAGGGTATTTTGGCTCCAAGTAGGTCAGAAATTCTTCCTTGGCTTTTGCTGCTTTTTCGCCTTCATTTTCCTTCACCCACTTCGTGATGGATGCGATTTCTGTTTTTTCTTCAGGAGAATAAAATCGAAGTCTAGGCTCCTCGTCATGCGTGTCTTCATCACGGGAATTATTGAAAAATGCTGCTGATTGATAAAACTCCTCGTGCCTGATCGGATCGTAGGTGTGACTGTGACATTGTACACAAGCCATGGTCGTGCTTTGCCAAACCTCATAAGTAGTGCTGACTCTATCTAGGACAGCTGCTACACGGAATTCTTCGTCTTGCGTGCCACCCTCATCGTTGTTCATTGTGTTGCGATGGAATGCTGTTGCTGTTAATTGATCCTGAGTTGGATCCGGTCGCAAATCCCCCGCCAGCTGATCAATGGTGAATTCATCGTAAGGCATATCGTTGTTGAAAGCCCGGATGACCCAATCCCGATACGGCCACATGGTGCGGTTCACATCCCGTTCATACCCTTTCGTGTCTGCATATCTCGCCATGTCAAGCCACCAGGTTGCCCACTTTTCTCCAAAGGTGGATGCTGAGAGCATTTGGTCGACAGCTTCTTCATAGGTGATTTTTTTGGAAGAATATGCTTCTATAATTTTTTGAGTAGGAGGTAATCCCGTAATATCCAGGGAAGCTCTACGGAGTAATTTCAAATAATTTTCTTCCGGTGAAAATTCAAGTTCTTGTTCTTCTAGCTTTTTGGCTACAAAAAAATCTATAGAACTAGAAGATTCTGAATTCTCGCCGGGAGATAGTCCAGCAGCAAGTTTGTTGTCAATTTCTTTAGGTTTCTGTACGGTCTGATATGCCCAGTGCTTACCCCATTTAGCTCCTTGCTTGATCCAGGTTTTTAGCAGATCTATTTCTTCGGTTGAAAGAGGTTCTTTTTCATAAGGCATTCTCAACTCAGGGTCGGAGGCCGTAAGACGCTTAATCAATTCACTCCCATTTGGGTCTCCAGGGATAATCGCTGCATGTCCAGACTCAGTTATTGCAAAAGCCTCTTCTTCAAAAAGCACTGAGAAACCACCGTTCTTTTTCACGCCGCCATGGCAAGTAATGCAGTTTTTATTAAGTATTGGTTTGATCTGGGTGCTGTAGTCGACTTCTTTCTCATTTCCAAACATGAAAAAGCCAATTATGGCAACGAGAACTGCAACTGTAAGTAATCCTGCAAATTTGAAGTTATTCTTTTTAATAGAAGAACCAGACATAAATTTAAAGTTTTACGCTTTTTTAAAAGAATTAATTTAAAGTAGGGGAATCAATAAATTTTTCACTTATTCGTTTCCACCAATTTTAGTGTGGCAACGAATTAATACCCGGGATTCTGTATGACATTAGGATTGCCCAAAGTTTCATTTAATGGAATGGGTAGCACGTAATCTTTAGGAGACAATTGCCTATCCACATCATAGGTATCTATGAATTCCTGAATATAATCACCAAGGTAATCCTGCTCGCCTCCAAAAGTGCTTTTCCTTTTCAATTCCGGATAGGTTTCCTGTTCAAAGGCAAACTCTAATACTCTTTCTTCCACAATAGCATCCCGTAATCGGGATTGATCCAAATTGGAAAGAGGGGGTAGACCAGCTCTGTTTCTTACCTCATTAATCCCAAAATATGGATCCCCCGTTCCACTTTCATTGGCAGCCTCAGAGTGACCCAAAAGAACATCTGCGTAACGCAGATACACAATATTTTTTTCTGTCAGCGAAGGATTGGCAATGCCGATTTGTACCCATTTGGAGGTCCATGCATTAGAATAGACTAAGGTCTCTGGATCATTTGGGTCTGCCCCTGCAGAGACCAAACCTCCAAAACGACTCAAATTGTAGGAGGTATTTCCGCTCCACCTAACCATTGGGTACTCTCCATCCGCATTCAAACCCACACGGTTGCTAGGATACTCAGTAATAAATGTGCCGGGAATTCGTTTATCCTTAGGATCATATTTCATTCTAAAGGCCTGGGTACCATTTAACCAATGCCATCCCTGTCCCCCAATACTGTTAGGAAGGTCAGCAGGTACAAAATGGGAATGGTGGTTATGGCGTTCACTAATATTGGCGGATGCTGAAACTTGAGCTTCAAAAATCCTTTCTCCTGAATTTTCGTGAGCAATATCAAAATTATGTCCGAAATCTTCGAACAGATTAAAACCTCCCTGCTGTATAATAATATCTGCCGTATTTTTAGCTTCGATCCATTTTTCATCCAGCAAATATGCCTTTACCTGAAGTGCCAATGCCGCCCATTTGGTAGCCCTGCCTGAATTTTCACCAGAATAAATTTCAGGTAATACATCGGCAGCAAAAGTCAAATCATTTTCCATCAAATCCAGGACATTCCGTTTGCCATCCTGATTGGAAGGTAAATCCTCATCATTGACAGTCATTTTATCGGTAAACGGCACGTCATCAAAATACCGGATGAGGTTAAAATAATAAAAAGCTCTTAAAAACATAGCCTCTCCTTTTACCCTTTTCAACAATTCCTGATTTGGTATCCCTTCTTCCTGTAATTCATCTGCTTTCTCTATTAATGCATTGGCCCTATTAATGTTTTCATAAGAGATCCTCCAGTATGTGGCAATATACACATCGGTAGAAGTAACGCTTCCATTCTGGAAATCTGAGGGTCCTTTTTCCCATCCGACTTGGTACCCTACTCTACATTCAAAAACAAACCTGTTGTAAAAGTGATTCCACCCATCTCGCCCGCTTCCTATCCCATCATAGATGGCATTCACACCCAACTCCATTTGCTCTGCCGTAGAGAAAAAGTTATCTCTGGTTATAAAATCAGGATTTTCATCCAGTTTTTCGCAAGCCATCGGGATCATGACAAAAAAAATGACAATGATAATTATTGTTCTATTCAGTATGTTTTTCATATTAATATCTATTTAAAGTCCAATATTGACACCAACAGTATACGTTTTGGAACGGGGATAAGCGTCGTAATCATCGCCTCTGTTGAGATTATTCTGTCCCAAATTATTCACTTCCGGATCAAATCCCTTGTATTTGGTAAATAGAATAGGATTTTGAGCACTGATATAAAACCTTGCGTTTCGTACAAATTTAGTTGGCGGCAAGGTATAACCTAAGGATATATTCTGTAGCCTAATAAAGCTACCATCTTCAATAAAATAATCAGAAGCCCTATAAGAATTGGCAAAATCCCTATTACCGTCTATGACAGGTCGGCTGGCATTCCGGTTATCAGGTGTCCACGAATCCTCCAAAATATTGGCTATCTGATTGATTTTCTGAACACCGTCACCCAGTTCAGACTGTTGAAGATTTCTGATGTCATTGCCATGAACACCTCTTATAAATAAGCTGAAATCAATATTCCTATAGTTAAGCGTAGTGGTTAATCCCCAGGTAAAATCAGGATTGGGATCTCCCATTATCGTAAAATCCTCTGGGGTGATGGTCCCATCTTCGTTGGTATCCCGGTATCTGGGATAACCTGGTTTATCACCAGAACGCGAAGGATTATTGTCAATCTCTTCCTGAGATTGGAATAAACCAATGTAATGGTATCCCCTCCAAACGCCTATAGGGTTTCCGGCTTCCACCCAACTGCCTGGAATACCCAAGTGGCCTGAACTGGTGGAACCAGAAAAGAAAGGGGTGCTGCTTCCCAAATCCGTAATCTTATTTCTCAGAAAAGAAATATTTCCCGAAATGTCCCATCGGAAATCCGAACGACTAATGGCCACATAATTCAGGGAAAATTCAAATCCCCTGTTCTCCAATGAACCGGAATTTTTCAGAATAGAATCAAATCCCAAACTACTAGGTATCGTTACAAACAAAAGCAGATCCTCCGTATTGTTATGAAAATACTCTGTGGTCAGGTTCAACCGGTTTTCCATAAAGGAAAAGTCGAGCCCAAAATTATACATGGTGGTCGTTTCCCATTTAAGGCCTGGGTTAGATAACCGTGCGTCAGCCAAGCCTAGCTTTAAATTTCCCCCAAAAACATAATTGAATTCCCTTAAATTGGCTTGGGAATTATATACCGGAATTTCGGAATTTCCGGTTATTCCCCAACTGGTCCTGATCTTAAAGTCACTGATGATATTGGATAAGGCACTGCTTTGAAAAAAATCCTCTTCCACCACTCGCCATGCACCTGCAACAGAAGGGAAATTAGACCACTTATTGGCGGATCCAAAGCGGGATGATCCATCTCTCCTGAAAGAAAATGTCAACAGGTATTTTTCCATTAAGTTATAATTGATCCTTCCTAAAAAAGATCTTAACAACCATTCTCTCCGATTAGAGGAGGGTATTTGAATGTCCGTTCCACCTCCCAAGGTTGCCTGATCCACATGGCTTGCTGACAAGCCTCGATTGGTAGCAGACATGCCTTCATTTACCTCTTTCTGAAACGTATATCCAGCTACAATATCCAAACGGTGGTCTTCATTGATCTGGTTGGTATACGAAAAAATATTCTCGTTCAGTATGTTTAAAGAGTTTCTGTTGGCTTTGGTCAACTCCCCTGCTCTGTCCCTACCCAATCTGGAGTTTTCAGAAGGAAAGAAGGTCGTACGACTGGCTGAAAGAAGATCTGCCCCAATACTAGTCTTAAAATTTAAACCCTCCATGATTTTATAAGTGAAACCGGTATTACCCAATATTCTGTTATTGATGTCCCGGTCGGTCACATATTGCAACTCCTGCAAGGGATTAGTTAAAAACCTGCCATCATAAGAGGCCAAATCATAAGTTCCATCCTCGTTTCTAACTGGAACTGTAGGATCCAGACCTAAAGCAGTGATGATAATTCCTCCAGGTCCTCCCCTGTCAGTAGGCGCATTATTTGACTCGGTCCTGTTAATGGACCAACTTGAGTTGATGGTCAACCGATCATTCAAGGTTTTGTTATCGAGATTGAGCCTGATGCCGTACCTTTTAAAATCAGTAT
>Ga0105053_10007158_pt1 | contig 15019 bp, 4 predicted proteins | sample BON01_FD_78093 | JGI IMG/M metagenome (GOLD analysis project Ga0105053, IMG submission 78093) | Freshwater microbial communities from Lake Bonney liftoff mats and glacier meltwater in Antarctica - BON-01 | ecosystem: Environmental > Aquatic > Freshwater > Ice > Glacier meltwater | place: Lake...
ATATATATAAATATATATATATATATAAATAAATATATATATATATATATATATATATATATATATGTGTGTGTGTGTGTGTGTATATGTATATATACATACATACATACATATATGTTTGTATATACATACACACATACATCTATATATGCACACATATACATACATACATACATACATATACATATATACATACATACATACACACACACATACACACATACACACACATTCATACCTATACATATATAGCTCGCCCAGCGGCCCGCACTGAGCCACTGCCCCGCCCCCCCTCCCTCCGCCTGCAGGCGAGTTTGGCAAGTTCATGCGCTTGGGCGGCCAGCCGCCTCCGCCGCAGGAGCGGCTGGTCTGGATGGAGCGGGAACGCGAGGCGACGCGCGAGCGTTTGCACGCCGCGGAGCAGCAGCACGTCGAGACTGCTGTGCGCCACGTCGCGGAGAACACGCGCCGGATCAAGGCGGAGACGGAGCGGATCGAGCGCGCGCTGCGCAACCCGGAGCGGCTGGTGGGGAGCAAGGAGCCCGTGCGCGACGGCCGGGTTGGGTTTCGCTTCAACGGGACACGGTTTGCGGAGGGGGCCTACTTTGGCGGCCTGCCGCCCGCGTCGCGGAGGGTGGGCAAGATTGGAGCGCAGCACTCGCCCCCGCGCCGGCTGCAGCCGATGGGGCGGACGGCCTCGACCTCGGCGCTCTTTCGGACGCCCGCCGCGTCGGCGCCGCTGAGGGCTTCCGTCTCGACGCGAGCCGCGTCCGGGCACGCTTCCAATGAGTTTGACGCGGGGGGCGGGGGCGACTTAGACTTAGGGGGTGGGGGTGGGGGCGGCCACGGCGACGACGACTATGGGTTCGTCTATTAGCGTGTGGTGAGACTCCTCGTGGTTAGGGTTAGGGTTAAGGTATGGGAACCGCTATTGATGGTCGGCGCGACGCACACGCGGCTTGTGTGGCCTATAAGTCTATTATATAGTTTGTAAGTTAACCTTTGGCAGGTGGGGCGCACCGCAAGAGCAAGAAGAGCCGTTAGAGTTAGAGTTAGTAACTGAGTTAGTTCAAGTTCAGGTTCAGGGGGGTTCAGGCGAGAGCGTGTACGCAAGCACGTACACAGCGCGCGCCACCCCCCTCCACGACCCCCACCTCCGCGATCTGGGATATGTGTCTGTGATCCGTGATGATGACAAACACAAACAAGCGCCCGCTAGCAACAGCAAAACAGATCAATTTCAACTTCAACGGTCAATTGTGTCTCGCGGCACAGGCACAGACACAGCGGAAACACAGAGTGGGATATTATGGATATTATATAGCATACATATACATAGCGGTGGAAGACCCACACCGTTATTACCTTGCCTTATATTATTTTTCTTATATTTTTTTCAGCGCTTTAGCTTCTCAGCTGCAACTTCTGCCAAGCACGCGGTGCAAGGTGAACGGTGGGGTAAGTTTACGTTATCAGATTATAAATAAATTATTTTTTTAAATATGGTGCTAGTGTTTTATTTATATTTATATAAATGATAATAATAATAATAGACGAGATATATTATAGCAGATATAGATTGATATTATATATTTAATTATTATAGGATCACGAGATGATATAGAATTTCTCCACAGATATACAGCGAGAGGGAGCAAGGCGGTAGAGATACCAGGGATGATACAGATACAGGAAGATACAGGCGGTATACACAGAGTTATAGGCGGAGATATCCCCTTAAAATGCACGAGCCAGTGGTGCGGGTGAGGGCTATATCACCAAACTGCTTGCCCCTCACCTTCACATTAACATCATCATCATCGTCAATAGTAGGTGCCAGGTGAAACAGAGGTAGGGATGGCCCCTTAACCCGCCTGGCTATGTGTTCCCGCCAGCAGCCAGTAGGCACACTCCTCTAGCCCGCCCATGGCCCTGCGCCCGAGCTACCGCCACCTCCCGGAAGACTGCTGCCTTCTGGCGCTGCAACTTCGGAGGGGCCGCTCGCCGCCACCATCTTCTGATGAGCTGCTTGCCTCTCATCGGTCAGCCGCATGCGCGCCATGGCGTCGTCCAGGCGCTGGGCCGCCACCGACTGACGCACAATCGATTCCCTGATCTTTTTCGGCAAGTGCCCGAGCTGGGTCTGGCTCATGACGTCCTCGTTCAGCATAAACTTGAGCTTCGCGCCCATGCGCTGCCGCAAGTAGCTGTTGATGTACGCGCAGAGGAAGCCGCGCTTGCGTTCCAGGGCCGCGCCCAGCTTGTCCACCGGCGCACCGTCCCGCATAGGCTCCCAGTATACCTTTGCGTGTTGCAGGTCCGTTGTAACCACCACGCGGCTGATCGATATGGCGCGGCCATCGTCCAGTGCGCTGCTGCGCCCGATGATGCCTCGAGAGAGGGCCTCGCTAAGCAGCTGGTGGATCTTCTCGGCGGTGCGGGCCACGCGGTTGTTCGGCGCCTTGAACCCGCTCATCATTTTGCCGCCGGAGTTGGCCATGATCCGGTTGGCGCCAACACAGGCCTGTGAATGAATCTGTGTGTGAAAGACACAAAAACAAGTCGCCTGGGGTGCGCACGCCTGTGAAAGAATGAAAGAACTGTGAAAGGTTGCTCTTGAAAGCGAGAGTACACAGCAGACCGCACGAGAGCACGGACTGGGTTCGCGAAGAATTGCTGCGGCAGAATCTCACTCAGTGCGGGGCTCTCCAGCAAAACTGAAACGACGGGTCGTCTGTCGTCTGTCTGAGAATTAGTTACGTAGCTCGTAGCTCTATCTACTCTATGTCTGCCGCTGGCCGCTGGCTGGCTGGCTGGGACTCGCGTAATGCGAACTGAGAGAGAGGGAGAGACTAACACTACAACTACAACACTATTGACCGTCTCGTAACAAAACAAGAGTAAGTACTAAGTAGGAGTGGGTTCGGGTTCACCCGAATATATTGTATATTGTATATTATGTATTGCACGACTACTCTAACATCACTTACTTTTACTTTTATTAACTATTAAATACTATTAATTACTACTTTAATTACTATTGCAATACGACTGCTAATTATTGTTAATATAATACTAATAATTATATACTATTATTGCTATCTATATCTATTACTATTACAACACATATATATACATGATACATGCCCAACGGGCAATGCCCACAACATCGTGTGTCGTCTGTGTGCGCAGGTATAAAAAAAGATCTATTTTCTGCGTTGAAATTATGAAGGGAAGCACAACAAAGACATATAACAGTAATATGGAAATCATTACAAGAGCAAGAGCACATGGACGACATATCACAGATACAGGTGTGCACAACGCACGACACGCATAATAAACAAACAAAGGCGAGCGTCCCCAGTCCCAGTCAGTGGACCACTGCCGCGCTTCTCAGCCATCAGGAGACCAAGAAAAGAGTCCACAGCTGGGAAACAGCGCACCAGAAAGAGAAATGCAACAGCGCATAAGAGAGGAAGAAAAACCGAGCACCGGAAAGAGCGTGCACTCACGCCCCTCCCATCCATAGAGGAGCTGAGAAGCCATGCCCCGTGAGGAGTTGAGGGAGTGGGCGGGGGCTTGAGCGGCCAGTTGCGTCGCAAGCGTCCGTTACAAGATCTTGCCGACCTTGTCGAGCAGCTCGTCGAGGGTCTGCGATGCGTTGGAGAAGATGGAGAGCGGCACCTCGGTGCGGAAGTGCTTGTTGAAGCCGTTGCGCAGCTGGACCAGGTCGAGCGAGTCGAGCCCCAGCGAGGCGAGCATGGCGCCCGAGTCCCACTCGCTCAGCCGGCCGCGCATCCACGCCTCGGCCCGCGCGCGCGCGTCGCCGCTCGCCTCCGTCTTGGGCGCGGCGCCCAGCGGCGCGGAGGACGCCTTGGCCTTGGCCGCCGACGCGGCGAGCGCGGCGGGCGGCGCGGCGGCGGCTGCGGCGGGCGGCGGCTGCGGCGTGCGGCGGAGGAGGCCCTGGAGGAGTGGGTGGTCGGGCCACGGCGAGCGCCACCAGTCCACCTCCGCCACGCAGAACTGGAGGTTGGCGCCGGGCTGCTGGACGGCGCGGAGGGCGGCGGCGACGCAGCTCACGGCGGCGGCGGATGCCATGGGCGTCTCGCCGCTCGCGAGCGAGAGCGCGTGCGCCTTGGTCCCCTCGCGCGCCATGCCGACCTCGCCCCAAGGCCCGAAGTTGAGCGTGAGGATGCGCGTGCCCTCGGCGGAGGGAAGCCCGAAGGCGGCCGCTTGGTCGAGGAGTGCGTTGGCAGCGCAATAGTTGGCCTGCCCCGCGTAGCCGAGGAGCGATGAGGTGGAGGAGGCGAGCATCGCCCACGGCGGCGCAACGCCCGCCGCCGTGCACGCCTGCAGCAGAGCGAGCAGTCCGGCCTTCGGCGCGACGACGGTGGCGACGCGGGCGGGCGTCAGGTTGGCGATGAGGCCGTCGTCGAGCACGCCGGCCAGGTGGAAGAGTCCGCCGAGCGGCCGCCCAGCCTTCTTGAGCGCGGTGAAGAGCGCGGCGAGGGGCGAGGCGGGCGCGGCGAGGGCGGCGGCGTCGCCCAGGTCGGCGGCGAGCGAGACGACACCGCGCGGGTGCGGTGCGCCCGAGCGCGAGAGCAGCACCAGGTTGGCGGGCGGCACGTGCTGCTCGTCCAGCAGCCAGTCGACGAGCGCCGAGCCCATGCCGCCCGCGCCGCCGGTGAGCAGGTAGGTGGCCGACGGGTCGGCGGCGCGCGCGGCGGCGGGCGGCGGCGGCGGCAGCGAGCGCAGGCGCGGCGCCAGCGGCGGCGTGTCCGCCGCGCCGAGGCGCAGGTCGCACTCGTGGCGCGCGCGCGCGGCGGTGGCGGCGAGCCAGGCGACCCAGCCGTCGCGCACGTGCGGCAGCGCGGCGAGGCTGCTGAGGGCGCCCTCGGCGTTGGGGCGGAGGAGGTCGGCTGCCGGGTCGAGGAAGAGGCGCTGGATAGCGAGCTCGGGGTACTCGAGGGGCGCCGCCTTGGAGGCTCCCGCCGCAAAGCTGGAGCGCACGTCGGCGGCGCAGACCAGCACCAGCCGGCCGCCGCCGCCCATAGCCACATCACCCACCAGGCCCAGCAGGCTCGAGCACTGCTCCTGCTGGCTCGCAAGCGCCTCGAGCGGCTCCAGGTAGACCACGAGCCCACCCGCCGATGCGGCCGCGCGCAGCTCGCGCGCGCCCACCTTGAAGGGCTTCGCGGCGAGCCGAAGCAGCCGCGCGCCCGCCGAGAGGGCCGCGCGCTCCTCCTCCTCCTCGGCCGACGGATCGGCCGGCGCCTCGGCCGCCGCCCACTCGACGGCGTAGAGCGGCGAGAGCGGCAGCAGCCGCGCGACGAGCAGGCCCAGGAGTTCGCGCGTCGAACGCTGCAGAATCTCGTGGCCGCCCGAAAGCGTGTGGACCGACGCCTTGCCGCCGAAGAGGGGCAGCCACGCCGCAGCCGCCGACGGCGGGAAGGCCGGGTCCACGTCGCCGCAGCAGAGCTGAAGCTCGCACTCGAGCTGCGGACGCGTCGCCAGCGCGGCCACCACGCGCTGCTCGGCGCGCGCGTCGGCGCGGAGGTCGGCCATGAGCATGGGCAGCAGCCACTCCGTGTAGGCGGCGGTCTTGCGCACCGCCTCCGGCGCCAGGTTGTAGCCCTCCAGGTCCGCCTCCTCGACCGCCACGAAGGAACCGGGCGCCATGCGCCCCGCCACCTGCACCAGCTGCGGCGGCGTGCCGGCGGCCTGCAGGTGAAGCGCGAGCTCGGTCGCGAGCATGCCGCCCATCGACCAGCCCACCAGCACCAGCGCCGAGCCGGCGGCGTCGGCGCCGATAGCCGCCGCGAGCTGCGCCATCATGCGCCCCTCCGCCTCGATGACCGAGGCGCCCTCGTCAGCAGGCCAGCGCGCGTCGGCCAGCGCGCCCTTGCCCGGCGTCTCGACCGCCACCACCTCCATCCACTCGGGCGCAGCGCGCGCCAGCTCGGCGAAGGCCTGCGAGCTGCCGCCCGCGTAGCCCAGGCAATAGGCGGTCGCCCACCGCCGCTCGGGCCCCGCCGGGCGCAGGCGCACCAGCGTAGGCGCGCCCGGCTCGGGCGCCGCGGCGGCAGCCTCCATAGGGAGCGCGGCGTCGAGCTCCGCCTGCGCGGCGGCCACGGCGTCGGCGGAGGGGCGCACATACATGGAGCGCTCTGGGTTGAGCCAGTGGACGGCGGGCTCGAACGAGTAGGCGGGCAGCGCCACGCGCGCGAAGGGCGACGAGACGCCGGTCCGCTGCAGCAGGCCCGCGACGGGCACGCGCGCCTGCCAGAGGGCGCAGAGCGCGGCGGCGAACGTCTCGGCGTCGGGACCGCCCTCGGCGAATGGCACGCGCGGGTGGCGCAGCGTGGCGAGCGGCATCAGCTCGGCGGCGCCCGGCGCGTCGCACTCGGCCAGCAGCGGCGCGAGCGACTCGCCCGAGCCCACCTCGAGCACGAGCGCGCCGCCGCCGAGTGCGAGGGCGGCGAGCAGGTCCATGTTGTCGGTCCAGCGCACGCGCGACGCGACGTGGCCCGCCCAGTAGGCGGCGTCGGTGGCGGTGGCCGCGTCCATCCAGCCGCCCGTCCCGTTGCACGCGAGCGGCAGCGAGGGCGCGGAGAGGGCGATCGAGGCGAGCGCGGCCACGAGGCCCTGCTCGACCGAGCCCATGAGGGGCGTGTGGTAGGCGCGGTTCATCGGCAGGCGACGGCTCTTGGCGCCCTCCGCCGTCAGCGCCGCCGCCGCCGCCAGCAGCGCGCCCTCCTCACCGGCGATCACCTGGCGCGCGGCCGTGTTCTCGACCGCCACGAAGAGCTTGCCCTGGAACGCCGGCGTGGCGACCAGCTCGGCCGCACGCTTGGCGCTCACGAGCGCGGCCAGCATGGCGCCGAACTGCGCCTCCTCGGAGAGCTTGGCTCGCAGCGCGATGACGCGCAGCGCGTCGTCTTCGCTCCAGACGCCCGCGAGCGTCGCCGCGACGAACTCGCCGATCGAGTGGCCAGCGAGCGCCGCGGGCACCACGCCGTAGTCCTGCATGAGCGTGAGGCCCAGAGCGAGCTCGGTGGCGAAGATGGCCGGCTGCGCCACGGTGGGCGCGTCGAAGGCGGCGCGGAAGGCGGGCTCGTTCTCGACGCCCGGCGGGGGGAAGAGCTTGGCGCGCAGGTCGAAGCCGAGCAGCGGCTCGAGCTTGGCGCAGAGGCGGTCGAGGTGGCGGCGGTAGGCGGGCTCGGAGCGGTAGAGGCCCTCGCCCATGCGCGGGCACTGCGAGCCCTGGCCCGGGAAGATGAGCACCACGGGCGGCGGCGCGCCCTTGGGCCGCGGCTTGGGGGGCGGCGGCGCGTCGGCGCCTGCCTCACTGCCGGTGGTCGAGACGGAGGAGGAGGAGGGCGAGCGGCGCGGCGGCAGGCCATCGGCCGCCGCTGCCTCGGCCGCCGCCTCGAGCGCCTCGATGGCGTCAGCGCGGCTGGGCGCCGCCACGGCGATGCGGTGCTGGAACGCCTCGCGGCCGGCGAGGAGGCTGGCCGCCACAGACTCGAGCGAGGGGGCGGAGAGCTCGCTCTGGCTACGCAGGTAGGCGGCGAGCTGGGCGGCGGCGCGACCGGCGGCGGTGCGCGTCTTGGCGGAGATGCAGAGCGTCGGGAAGGCGGCGCGCTCCATGGGGGCCGTGGCGGTAGTGGTGGCGGGCTGCGCGGCGGGCTGCTCGGGGCGGGGCGGCGCGGCCTGGAGGATCATGTGCACGTTGGTACCACCGATGCCGAAGGAGGAGACGCCGCAGCGGTGTGGCTGCAGCTGGCCGGCGGAGGCGGGCATGGGCCAGGGTGCGGCGGAGCCGCGGAAGACGTGGAGCGGCGTGCCGTCGAGGATCACGTTCTTGTTGAGCGACTCGAAGTGGGCGGTGGGCACCAGCGTCGCCTTGGAGAGGCAGAGCATCGCCTTGACGAGGCCCGTCACGCCCGCCGCCGCGTTGGCGTGGCCGATGTTGCCCTTGACGGATCCGATGGCGCAAAAGGCGCCGCGCAGTGCAACCTCGTCGGCGCCAGCGCCGAAGTCGGCGAAGGCGTCGGTCAGCGCGCGCGCCTCGATGCCGTCGCCGACGAGCGTGCCCGTGGCGTGGCACTCGACGTACGAGAGCGAGGCGGCCGAGACGCCTGCGTGCGCGAAGGCGGCGCCGATGGCGGCGCGCTGGCCCGCGACGCCGGGCGCGGCGTAGCCCGCCTTGCGCGCGCCGTCGTTGGCGATACCGTAGCCGAGGGCGGTGGCGAGCACGTTGTCGCCGTCGCGGAGGGCGTCGGACAGCCGCTTGAGCACTACGGCGCCGACCGCGTCGCCGAAGACGGTGCCGTGGGCCTTTGCGTCGAAGGGGCGGACGCGGCCGTCGATGGACGAGACCAGGCCGTCCTCGAAGAGGTAGCCGTGGGAGGGGAAGGAGAGCGCCGAGGCGCCGCCCAGCGCGAGGTCGGCCTGGCCGGTGAGCAGGGTGGCGGCGGCCTGGGCGATGGCGAGCAGGCCCGAGGAGCAGGCCGAGTTGACCGAGAAGCTGGGGCCCATCAGGTCGAGCGCGTACGAGACGCGCGTGGCGATGTAGTCCTTCTCGGAGCCCACCTCGCCCAGGAAGATATCGCCGGGCGCCAGCGGGTCCTTCAGCGGCAGCCCGTCCAGGTGGTGGTGCATGTAGCCGTCGATGCCCGCGGCGGCCACCACGGCGGTCCGGCGCGGCGTGCCCGAGCGCGGCGCGTAGCCAGCGTTCTCGAAGGCGGCCCAGGCCACCTCGAGGAAGATGCGGTGCTGCGGGTCCATGAGCGCAGCCTCGTATGGCGAGAGCGACCAGAAGGCGGCGTCGAACACCTCGGCGTGCTGCACCAGGTAGGCGGCGGGCACGAAGCGCGGGTGCGAGTGGACGTGCTCGGGGACGCCCTTGGCGTGGAGCTCGGGCTTGGTCCAGAGCGTGAGCGCGTCGCGGCCCGAGGCGAGCAGCGCCCAAAAGTCGTCCGTCGAGTTTGCGCCAGGGAAGCGGCCCTCCATGCCGATGAGGGCGAGCTCGCGCGAGGCGGAGGCGTCGGGCTGCATGCTGGGCGCGTGGCGCGGCGCCTGGGTGGCGTTGGCGGCGCAGAGGGCGCGCGCGAGGTCGGCGACGGTGGGCGCCTCGAAGAGGTCCAGCACGGTGCACTTGAGCCCGAGGCGCGCGACGAGGGCGGCGACGAGCTTGGCGCCGAGCAGCGAGTGGCCGCCCAGGTCGAAGAAGGAGTCGGTGGTCGAGATGCTCGCGACCGACGTCTCGAGCACCTCGGCCCAGATGGGCAGCATCGCGGCCTCGAGCGCCGCAGCAGAGCCGTCGGCCACCATCGCCGGAGCCGCCGCAAGCGGAGCCGCCGGCGCGCCGCTGGCGGGCGCGGGGACTGCGCCGGGCACTGGCGGCTTGGGCAGCTTCTTGCGGTCGAGCTTCTTGGACTCGGACTCGGAGATGGCGCCGAGCTCCGGCGTGAGCATCCAGTGGCGCGGCAGCGCGTGCGGCGGCAGCTCGGCGCGTGCCGCGTTGCGCAGGCTCGCCAGCCAGGCCTTCTCGTCCTTGGCGGCCGCCGCGACCGCCGCGGCGCCGGCGGGGATCACGTGGGCGACGAGCGCGGTGGGCTGGTTGGTGACGGGGTCGTTGACGGTGGCGACGGCGCAGCGGCCCACGCCGTCGAGAGAGCCGATGCTCGCCTCGACCCAGGAGAGGCCCACCTTGAAGCCGCGGATCTTGACCGTCGAGTCGACGCGCCCCAGCACCTGGCACGTGGCCCACAGCGGCGCCTCGCCCTCGGACAGGGAGAAGGCGGAGCCACCCGCGGCCACATTGGGGAGCAGCCGCGCGAGGTCACCCGTCCGGTACATGTAGACGGTCTGCTCGTCGCCGAGGAGCGTGCCGCCGTCGGCCTCGGCCTGGTGGCGCGCCTCGGCCGCGTGCTCCAGCAGCAGCCGGTGCGTGGCCGAGCCCGCCTCAAGCTGCAGCAGCGGGAGCACGGCGGGCGGCACGGGCAGCAGGCGCGCGGCGGTGAGCTCGGGCGCGTCGGCGTAGCCAGTGAAGGCCTGCGGGCTCACGACGAAGAGCTCGCCCAGGCAGCCGCGCGGCACCGGGAGCTGCGTGTCCGGGTCGAGCAGCAGGAAGGCCACGCCAGCGGGCGGCTCGCCAGCGGGCGCGATGCGCGACGACGCCTCGAAGCGGGGCCGTGGTGCGGCGGCGGTCTTGCCGTCGAGAAGGGTGGCGTAGGCGGTGTCGCACGCCTCCCAAGACGAGTAGTCGTTGACGAGGCGCACCTGCGGTAGCGCCTTGCCGAAGCGGCGCACCAGCGCGGCGGACGCAACCTCGCCGCACAGCGTCCACGTGTGCAGCAGCGGCAGCCGCGCGTCCGTCGAGCTGTTCTCGGGCAGCGCGAGCTCGAGGAAGGAGGAGAGGAGCGAGGGCGTGGTGAGGATGCGCGTGGCGCCGGTGGTCTCGAGCAGCTTGAGCAGCTCAGCGGGCTGGACCGTGCACTCGTCGGCGATCACCACCGCCGCAGCGCCGTAGCAGAGCGCGCGCGCCGCCTCCCACGAGAACATGACGTTGGTCGCCTCGCGCTCGGCGCCCTGGTACGGGAACTCCGTCGCACGCGCCACGACGGCGACGGCGTAGCTCACCATTGGGTTGAGCACCGTCTTGGGCGCGCCCGTGGTGCCCGAGGTCATCGTCACGATGCCCGCGTCGTAGGGCATCGGGCGCGCCCACAGCGCCGCGGGCGGCGCCGTCTTGGCGGCGGCGCGGACCAGTGCGCGCCAGCCCGGCTCGTCGAAGCTGAGCGTGGGGATGGTCGCGTCGAGGCGGCCGGCGTACTTTGCCGAGGTGAGGAGCGCGACGGGGCTGGCGGAGTCGAGCAGGCCCGCGAGCGCCTTCGGGCCGAGGTGGGTCTCGAGCGGGAAGAAGGCGGCGCCCGCGACGCCGGTCGCGAGCTGGGCGAGCAGCGACTCGTAGCGGTGCTCGAGGAGGACGCCGACGACGGCGCGCGGCTTTGCGCCGTGGCCGACGAGCCACGCGCCCAGCTCGAGCACCTGCTGCTTGAGCTCGGCGTAGGAGAGCTCGCCCCCGGCGTGCACGAGCGCCACGGCGTCGGGCGCGCGCTCGGCGGAGCGGAGGAACATCTCGTGCACGTAGAGCACCCCGTCCGCCGCGTGGGGCCCGAGGCGCTGGAAGGCGGCGGCCAGGTCGGGGCCCAGCGCGACCGAGGGCGGCACCTTGGCCAGGGCGCAGAACGCGTGCTTGGCGAGCGAGGCGAGGAGCGGCGCCGTCGATGGGCCGCCGTGCTTGGCGTGCAGGTAGAAGTGGCCGCCGGGGAAGAGCTCGGCCGGGGCGGCGGCGTCTTGGCTGCCGAGTGCGCGCCAGCCGGCGAGGGCCTCGGGCGAGATGGAGTGGTCCTCGAGCCCCCCCGTCGGCACGATGGGCAGCGGCAGCGGCGCGTGGCTGGTGGAGGACTCGAGGTAGGCCTCGCGGATCGCCAGGTCGGCGCGGATGGGCGCGAGGAGCGGCGCGAGCGCGGCGATCTCCTTCTCGTCCTCCGCGGCGGGGGGCGCAAAGCCCCACATGTTGAGCGAGCGCCAGAGCTCGGCGTCGCTCAGGGTCGAGAGGCGCGCCTGCGCGCGCGGCACGCCGCGCGCCGGCGGCTCGTGGGCGGACGTGAAGAGGCAGAGGGGCGCCGGCAGGCCCGAGTCGACCATCGCGGCGCACACCTCGTAGGCGGCGAGCGAGCCGAACGAGTGGCCGAAGAGCGCCAGTGGCGCCAGGTGCAGGTCGTTCCCGACGAGCGCGCGGACGACCGCCTCGACGAGCTCGTCCATCGTGGCGAAGGCCGGCTCGCGCGCGCGCGCGCCGCGGCCCGGCGGGTTCACAGTCCAGACCTCGACCGGGGTGGTGTCGTTCGCGAAGTGCGCATGCCAGCCGGCGTAGGCGGCCGCCGAGCCGCCAGCGTGCGGGAAGAGGAGCACGCGAAGGTGGGGCCGCTCGAGCAGGGCCTGGCAGGAGAGTAGGGGCGGTATGTCGGGCGGCTCGCCCGGCTCGTCGAGGGTGCTGGCCGTCTCAGTCATCTCGAAGGTGCTGGGAGTTGTTGGAGGTGCCTGAGTTGTTGAGGTTCAGTCGAAGGCCCTAGAGTTGTTGAAGTCCAGTGCGCCGGCGACGGTTTGCGCAAAATAGAGCGCGGATTCATTTAAACAGCCTAATTGGCAGATCCAGAAGCGTCCAAAATAGAATTTCCTAAAAACTATTTCTACGATCTAAAAGGGTCGCCACTTGGTCAAAAATGGCCGCCCTGTCCTTCGGAACCACCGCGCCGTGTTTGTTGGCGGCGTCGGCCCGGCCGCCGAGCGTGACCGCGGCCTACACCCGCCCACGTCGGGCCCGGCTCCTGACCGAAAGCGCGCGCGCGGCGGCCGGCTGCTCGGAGCAGGTCCACCTCGCGCTGGGCGGCCCGGGCGAGATGGTGGTGTCCTGGGCGACGGACAACGACGCAACGACCTCCATGGTAACCTACTGGGGCGCCGATGGCGTGGGGCTCGTTGCGCGCGGCCGGGCAACGGCCTATTCCCAGCTGCTGTTCCTCGACCCCAACCTGGTAGAGCCTGAGATGGGCCTGCCCGGCGCGACCAAGGACGAGCTGCGCCGGATGCAAGACACGCGCGCGTGGGCGCACGACCCGTGGACCGGCCGACGCGGCGGTGCGTGGAACGATGGCAGGAAGCTGGCCTACGGCCTGGCCGACTACTCCAACCCGGCCGAGATTTACAACTCGCCGGTTCTGCACAGCGTTACGATGGCGCGCCTCGCGCCGGGCGCCACCTACGGCTACCGCGTGGCGGGCGACGCGCGCAACTTCTCATTCACGACGCCGCCGTCGCCCGGCCCGGCCTTCCCGCTCACGCTCGGGCTGACCGCCGACCTGGGCCAGACCACCGTCTCGGCCGCCAACGTGGATCGGCTGCGCGAGCTGCTCTCGGCCGCGCAGCCGCACGCGGGCGTCGTGCTGCTCGCGGGCGACCTCTCCTATGCCGACGGCTACTACGCGCGCTGGGACTCGTTCGGCCGGATGATCGAGCGGCTGGCCGCCGAGGTGCCGCTGCTCACGACGGGCGGCAACCACGAAATTGGCAATGCCGAGGCGTGGGTCGGCTACCACGCGCGCTACCCGATGCCGCACGCCGCCTCGGGCTCCGTCACCAACATGTGGGCCACGCCTTCTACAGGGGGAGTCCCTCACCATAGCAAAGCGTTGGCCCTAATTTGGTACCGTGCCTTAACTTGGTACTCTTCGCCATCACGACCGTTAGCTGCGCCGGACGATCCGCGACTCGTTACCGGGCTGTAAGGGAGCCCTTCCCCCGCGTGTCAACAGCTTTCCAGGGCTCGAAATGTGTGCGCGGGGGGCTCAAGCGAAGGGAGTACCAAATTAGGGCACGGTATCGAATTCGGGCCAACGATTTGCTACACCCTAACCCACAGCACTCACCCCGAGCTCCGTTCTCGTGTCCAGGTGGTGGGCGGCCGACGTCGGCCCGGCGCATGTGGTCGCGCTCTGTTCGTACGCGGCGACGGCGCCCGGCTCGCTCCAGTACCGCTGGCTCGAGCGCCACCTCGCGACCGTCGACCGCGCCGTGACGCCGTGGCTGCTCGTGATGATGCACGCGCCTTGGTATGTAACTGTAAATAGATACCTGTTTATGTATGCATGTACGTATGCATGTATACATACATAGTAACCCGCGCTCTGCCGCGCAGCAGACCTATAGTTAAAGGTGCCCTACACCTACTAAGTAAGCGCTATAGGTAAATTTGCTTTGCTCATGTACATGAGCGAGTTTCGACTGAGCGTTTCGTCGTTTTGATTATAGGAGGCTCGAGAGTCGAATCACTTAGTCGCACAGGGCAGCTTACAGTTAACGGTGCCATGCACCTACTACGTAAGCGCTATAGCTAAATTTTCTTTGCTCGTGTACAAGCGCGAATTTCGACTGAGCGTTTCGTCGTTTTGATTATAGGAGACTCGAGAGTCGAATCACGTAGGCGCACAGGGCACGTTTTCACCAAAGAGGTTCTTCTGTTAGGTACAACTCCAACGCTGGCCACGTGGCCGAGGCCGAGCTGATGCGCCGACACATGGAGCCGCTGCTCTACCGCCACGGCGTCGACCTGGTGCTTAGCGGCCACGTCCACGCCTACGAGCGCTTCCACCCAACCTACAAGGGGCAGCGCAACCCCTGCGGGCCAGGTGACGCGCGGAACCCTGCTTCTTCGTCTTTCTTGAAAGCGTTCGCCCTAACTTGGTACCGTGCTTTAACTTGGTACTGTTCGCCAGCACGAGCGTTTGCTACGCCAGACGTCCCGCTACTCGTGACTGAGCAGCAAGGAATCCCCTCCCCCGCGTGCCGGCAGATTTCCAGGGCTCGAAATGCGTGTGCGGGGAGCTCAAGCGAAGAAAGTACCAAGTTCAAGCACGGTACCAAGTTAGGGCGAACACTTTGTTAGATCTTCCGACACACACGGCCACCTTCGTTCTCGCGCACCACCGACCCCGCCGCACGCACGCTCTTAGACTTTACAAGATATTGTCATGACCAATATTGTATGGTGCCTGGCACACAAGAGGGGAGTCGGGGGGGGAGCATACATTGCGCGATATTGTTTGTGGGAGAAGTCCAGGGGGGTGAAACCAAGGAGGTGTTTCCTGCCAGTCATAGAATTGACTAGTGCACACTCCCGGAATCATCAAACGAATTTCTTGTAATGGCCAACTTACCCCCTTTCCTCTGCCCGCGCAAGTCTACCTCAACCTCGGCGACGGCGGCAACCGCGAGGGCGCCTACATCCCGTGGCTCGAGCCGCAGCCCTCCTTCTCCGCATTCCGCGAGGTGCGGCCATACACACATACACACACACACACATATATATATATGTATATCTATCTATATACATACATACATACATACATACATACATACATACATACATATATATATGTAGTATATA
>Ga0105053_10007161_pt1 | contig 15016 bp, 8 predicted proteins | sample BON01_FD_78093 | JGI IMG/M metagenome (GOLD analysis project Ga0105053, IMG submission 78093) | Freshwater microbial communities from Lake Bonney liftoff mats and glacier meltwater in Antarctica - BON-01 | ecosystem: Environmental > Aquatic > Freshwater > Ice > Glacier meltwater | place: Lake...
ACCCAGAACCTCCTGAAATTATCGGGCTGATGCTTCCGGTGCCACCATTACAATTAATATTAAATCCACCGCTAGTTGATTGAGACAATGCGGCTGATGCAATTTGAAGCACACCAGGCTCGGCTATTGTGAAAGCTTCTGTGGTGATGCAACCACCATTATCAGTTACTGTTACCGCATAATTTCCGGCTACAAGACCAGTCCTAGTCACTGGCAAACTTTGCGCTCCGCTTGCGCCAGAACCAGAGCCTGTCCAAGAAAAACTATAAGGAGGCGTTCCGGTGATTGTGGTTATTGTAGCCGACCCATTAGCAGCACCAAAGCAATTGGCGTTAACTGTTGAAGGAGTGAAGTCAAACGAAGGGCTAACCACGGTGATAACGTCAAGTGTTGGACTTTCACAACCAGTAACAGTATTATAGGTTGCAATTTGGTACGTCTCCGTTCCAACACTAACATCAGTTTCTTGCGTGCCTTGAGACGTTTGGGAAGGACTCCAGTAAAAGTTAACAGCATTGCCATTGGCGCCAACAGTTGCCGCTAGAACTGCATTACCACAACCAGATACGGTAGGCGGGCTGGCAGTGTAATTTGTTCCCCCAGGAGTAGGAGCTCCTGGTATAATGACCTGAGTTCCAGTAGAGGCAATGGTGGTACAACCTAAGCCAGAGACCGTGTTGGTAATCTGAAGCCTATAATAAGCGGATGCGGCAAGAACAGGTGTGGTGTAAGTAGGTAGGTTGTTCGTTCCAGTTGCGCTACTCCATGTGCTATTATCAGGAGACTGTTGCCATAGATAGGTATATGAGCCTGTGCCACTAGAAATGGAAGATGTGAAAGACACCTGATTATTTGTATTACAAACGGTAGGGAGTCCCGCTGGATCCACGATAGCAATCGAAACTGCTGGGTCGCTAACAACAGTAAGACTAACAGCGTTACTCTGATTTTCGCAACCAACTCCATTATCGGTCAGTACCCTTCGGAATTGGTATGATCCAGCGTTGTTAAGTGTAATAACAAGAGGATTATCTACTTCACCAGTATAGGTTGCTTGAGCAGCAGCAAGGTTAGAAACATCAAACCAGGTAGCTCCACCATTGGTACTATACTGCCATTTATCGCTTGCGGTTAAACTCCCAGTACCACCAGAAAGCGTGGTGGCAACCGAAACGGTTCCTCCAGCACATATAGTGGAATAAGTAATAGTTGGCGTGGCAGGGCTGAAAGTTGGATCCGCAACCACAACAACATTTGCAGAATTACTTACTTCGTCACACCCTTGGGCATTGGTAATAAGCAGCCTTCGGTAATAATGAGTTCCTATGGCCGTTATACCACTAACAGTAAGTATGTCTCCTCCTGTGCCAGAATAAGACGCTCCGGTTGGAGTACCGGTTGATACCGTAGCAAAAGTTGAATTGTTATTAGAATACTCCCAAATATATGAGATTGTACCCGTGCCCGCTCCGGATGGAGTAGACGTGAATGACGCTGAACCTCCCACACAGATATTACCCGCATTACTTGGGTTTGTTAGTACAGGGTCTGCAACTACAGTAACCACAACTCCGTTACTGATTGTGCTCCAACAAGCATAAGTGGCATTGTAGCTTCTGAAGTAGTGGGTTCCCGCAGTGGAAACCGGTACGCTGCTTCCGCCCAAGCCCGTAGATGTTCCGCTAGCATTAGTTCCTTGGTAATAAATAGTTCCTCCAGCGCCTCCAGAAGCAGACAATGTGAGACTTCCACCAGCACATATAGTTCCCGCTCCAGAAGCGGAAACAGCTGCCGGAGCTCGGTTGTAAACTATAACCTGATCTGTACTAGTACACCCCCCGTTGTTAGCCGTAACAGTGTAGGTGTTTGATGAGTTGACTACAACTCCGCTCACGTTAGGCGCGCCAGCAGACCATGATATATTCCCGAAATCAGCTGAGCCTGAAAGCGTAGTGGCTCCAGTACAGGTATTAGCGTCAGCCCCAGCATTTACGTTCGTTGGAGTTGCTATCCTGTATTGCAACAAAGCAGAAGTTGTATTTGACCAACTACCGTCAGCTCTAAATTCTACCCTGTCCGCACCTGCAGGCGCAGTGATGGTCGTATTCGTGTTAGTCCAAGAAGACCCAAGATATGTGCCGCCACTATTCAGAAACCGAACACAGCCACTCGAGGCACTAGAACCATTGTCTATGTACGTAAAAGTATAAGTCACACCGGCAGTAAAACCAAGGTAACGCCTTCTCGAATTCGGCCCAACACCTTGGGCGGCACTAACAGTCAGATCCGTGCATATGGGAGCAGAAGGCGTAACAGTGAGGGTGGACTCCTCTGATGAACTAGTGTTACACTGGGCACTGGCAAAATCAGTATTCGCCAACAAAAAAGCGACCAACAAGGTCAGTGTCAGTAACGCTTTACCAATAGGCTTTTGGTAAGGAAGACTTAAGAAGATAAAGTTTCTCATGAGCTAAAAAATCAATGTTTTACCTCCGTCTTTTATTCGGTGGTTGGAGCAGAAAGTAAACGTACCAGAAACACCATAATACGGTAACATTTAATATTACAATTAAAACGGTACAACGATACCTGCTCAACGGTAAAGCTAATTCAAAAGGTGTTTTCTCAGACATTAATGCGAACAAACTTCAAGTAGTATTTACTTTCCACTTTTTCCAATGAGTTAATAACACACAAAAAACGAATACAAACGTAGTGGTTATATTTAATTTTTAAAATCGCAAAAAACGCTGCTAATTTCTTGTTGGTAACTTAATTTTGGGCCAATAATTAAGTATACGGCTAATTAGATTCCACAAAAAACGCTCAGACAAGTGCCTGAGCGTTCAAAATTATTAGCCCGTTAAGGCCCCGATAATTTGCGTTTAACTACGCAGTTGCTTTTGGTGCAGCGTTGGTAGAAACCCTACCGATTTTGCTTTCAAGATTAGCAACTTTTGACTTAAGATCAGCAAGAATTTCTTCTTGTGTTTTCTTTACGATACCAACTTTCTCTTTGATTTCGTTGTACTTCGCTTCGAATTCTTCTTTGCGAGCCTCTGTCTTTTCGAAAAGTTCATCTACCAATTTCTTTCCTTCTACGTCAGAGATTTTACCTTTCTCGATAAGGTCTTTTACCGACTCTTCGAATTTTGTAGATACTTCTGCAGCTAGATCAACACCAGCATAAAGGAATTTTTTGAATGCGTCTTCCATAATATTTGTTTTTAGTTGTTTGTGATTTAATGTTTGACGAACGGCAGTAGGCAATTACCGTGCTCATGGTCGTGCCAAACGCCTTTTACAAAAAACAAAAACTTCTGAAATCCCCGTTAATAAAGGGATGTAGAAATTATTGGCATGGTTTGGCACACAAGAATGCCAAAAAACGCGGCTACTGACATGTCTGACAGGGCATGTGTAACATTTAGATTTTCGGGTCGTGATGTCAGGAGTGTCAGGTTTTTCGTTCTTTGAGGCAAACTCAGAATATGAACCATTACGACAAACTCCGCAACCTAGTAGAAATTGATTCGCCTACAGGGTTCACATCAAATGCCTGCAAGTACATCTTCGATTATTTCAAGGCGTTGGGATACAAGCCTGAATACACAAACAAAGGCGCAGTGAAGTGCGCTTTGGGCGAAAACCCAACCTTGGCTATGGCCGCCCATGTTGATACGCTTGGGGCAATTGTGAGTGGCATTCAAAAGGACGGACATTTGAAATTCTCGCTTTTGGGCGGATTGTCTTTAAATGGTTTTGAAGGAGAGTATTGCAGGATTCACACGCACAGCGGGGAAACGTATTCAGGAACATTGCTCCTGAAAGACCCATCTGTGCACGCTAATAAGGACACGAACACCAAGCAGCGATTATTGGAGAATATGTTTATCCGATTGGATGAAGAGGTGTCATCGGCTGATGACACCAAGAAACTGGGCATTGGAAACGGAGATATCATTGCTTTTGACACCAAGTATCAAGAACTTGAGAGCGGCTACATCAAAAGCCGTTTTATGGACAACAAAGCAGGCTGTTTTGTGCTGATGGAGGTTGCCAGAAAGCTAAAAGATGCAGGAAAATCAGCACCAGTAGAATTGTTCTTTAGCAACTACGAAGAAGTTGGCCATGGCGGCACGTGTGGTTATGCATCAACAATCAAAGAACTCCTAGTCATCGATATGGGCGTTATTGGCGAGGCTTGTGATGGAAGCGAAACCGCTTGTTCCATTTGCGCTAAGGACAGTAGCGGCCCCTATGATTATGATTTCCGAAAAAAGCTGGTTGACCTTGCGAAAAAGAACAAGATCCCCTTTGCTGTTGACATCTATCCATACTACGGCTCAGATGGTTCTGCTGCTTTGCGTGCTGGTAACGACTTCCGAGTTGGGCTCATAGGCCCGGGCGTAGCCGCTTCACATGGTATGGAGCGTACGCACAAGAAAGGAGTGGAGGCAACTGTGGAGTTGTGTTTGGCATATATTAACTAACAGAACAGTTAGAATTGCATTTCTATGTTGAGATTGACTAAGTTCGCAACTCACCTCTCAAAAAATGAAAAACACACTCGTATTCCTGCTTCTAACCCAAGCGGTTTTTGCCCAAATTGACCCATCCCAAATCACTATCGCTAGAGACGATTATGGTGTGCCGCACATTTTTGCGAAGACCGATGCAGAAGTAGCTTACGGCCTAGCTTGGGCAAGTGCCGAAGATTTGTTTCCAACCATGCAGGAAATGCTGTATGCTGGAAAAGGATTTGCGGGGCGCTATCAGGGAAAAGATGGTGCTGGCCGCGATTTTCTAACTCACACCTTGGGTATTAGAAAATTGGTTGAGGAACGCTATGAGCAGGATATTTCTCCCGAATTCAAACGTTATTTAGAGGGCTTCTGTGCTGGGACAAACGCCTACGTTAAAAAGCATTGGAAGGATGAAAAGTTCATCAAAAAGGCTTTTCCCATCACACCTCAGGATGTGGTTGCGAGTTATGTTTTTTCGCTGAGCGTAATCTGCAATGCTCACAAGCCAATTGAGAAGATAATTGGAAACAAGTTTGACAAGGAAGAAGTGCCCATGGGCTCAAATGCCTTCGCCATGAGTTCGGCCGCAACGAAGGACGGCAACACTTACTTGGCCCTGAATCCACACATGCCATATGATGGCCCGTTTTCTTGGTACGAGGCGCATTTGAATTCTGAGGAAGGCCTGAATATTTTGGGTGGATTGTTTCCCGGTGGAGTGTCAGTCTTCTTGGGAACAAATGAAAACCTAGGTTGGACCCATACTTGGAACGGGCTTGATTTAGTTGACACCTACAAGCTCAAAATGCATCCGAAGAAAAAGCTGCTATATGAGTATGATGGAGAATGGCTCAAGCTGGAAAAACGCCCCGTTTGGCTTAAGGTGAAAGTTGGTGGAATCGTAATTCCCGTAAAAATGATGAGCTATTGGAGCAAATATGGTCCCACGCTCCGTTCCAAAAAAGGAAAGATATTCTATTCTGTAAAATGTCCTGCTTCTGAGGACATCCGCGTTGCCAATCAATGGTTCAATATGAACAAGGCGAGCAACTTTACCGAATTCAAAACAGCATTGGAGATGATGGCACTTGGGCGTTTCAATACCATCTATGCTGATAGGCAAGACACGATTTATTACATCGATTACGGAATGATTCCTGACCGAGATACGACCTTCAATTACGAAGGATTGGTTCCAGGAAACACGTCAAAGACCAATTGGACGGGCGTTATTCCTATGGATAGGCTCCCTCAGTATTTGAACCCAACGTGCGGCTATGTTTTCAATACAAACAACACTCCATTCAATGCAACCTGCGAGGCCGAAAACCTTAACGCCAAAGATTATCCTCCGCACATGGGCTTTAAGGTCAGTGACAACAACCGAAGTGCGCGTTTTCAGGAACTGATGAAAGAATATGGAAAGGTCAGTTGGGATGAGTTCAAGGCGATAAAATGGGACCAGCAAGTACCTGCCAATCACATTTTTATCGAAAGCATGGAAAACGCGTACAACCTTGACAAATCGAAATACCCAGATATTGCAGATGGAATTGATATTCTGCACCGTTGGGATTACAACATGGGGCCCGAAAATATGCAGGCCGCATTTGCCTATGCCACTACTCAAAAGATAATGAAGAAGACGGGAATGCGGTCGGAGGCTGTGGAAGAAGGTCTTTTTGTGGAAGACAGCCTTTGGGTCTGGGCCATTCGCGAGACGAAGGATGAATTCCTGAATCACTTCAATAAATTGGAAATGCCTTTTGGCGATGTTCAAACGTTTACGCGTAGCGGAAAAACAGTTAGACTTGGCGGCATTGCGGATGTGTTGGCAGCTTCTGCAAGTGAATGGGATGCCGAGGCAGGAACCATGAATTGCAAAGGAGGAGATTCATACCTTCAGTTGGTCAGCTTCTCCAAAGAAGGGTTGCCGCACATCGAATCGCTGATGGCGGGTGGAAACTGCGACAGACCCGATAGCCCACACTTCAACGACCAAATGGATTTGTTGGCTGGCCATAAGACCAAACCGATGACCTTAGACAAAGAAGAGATTCTGAAGAATGCCAAACTGGTCTACCATCCTGAATAGCCGACTAGGCAGAAGAGAGATAAAGAGAAGAGAGGCAAGGGATGAAACGAGCCTCGACCCCTTGCCTCTTTGTCTCTTATCTCTTTATCTCTTTATCTCTTGTCCCGTACCCTCGTCCCTTTCATTAAATTTGACCCATGCTGTTTTCTCAGGTTGTAGGTCAGTCGGAATTAAAGAAAAAGCTGCGCGATTCGGTAACGAACGGCCGCGTGGCGCATGCTCAGATGTTGGTTGGACCCGTAGGTGCAGGTTCACTTCCGTTGGCGCTGTCTTTTGCCCAATATTTGGCTTGTACCAACCGAGGAGAAACCGATTCGTGCGGAAAATGTGCTTCGTGCATCCGTTATGCCAAGCTAGAACACCCCGACTTACAACTGATTTTTCCAAAGAACAAAACGGCTAAAATTGACCACAAGAATTTTTCGAGCAAGGATTTTTTGCCCGAATGGCGAAAAGCAGTTCTGGACAATCCTTATCTCAGCCTAAATGATTGGCTAAAAGAGTTGGGAATTGACAACAAGCAAGGCGCCATCAATGTGGACGACAGCCGTGAGGTGCTGCAGAACTTGAGTTACAAGGCATACGAAGCAGATTATCGTGTGGTGCTTATTTGGCTTGCCGAACACATGAATACGGCTGCCGCCAACAAACTCCTGAAAATATTGGAGGAGCCGCCCGAAAGAACGGTTTTCCTATTGGTGGCCGAAAGCACCGAAAATATGCTTCAGACAATTCTTTCCAGAGTTCAGATGCATCGTCTTGGCAGATTGAGTGAAAAGGAAATTTCCGTATCACTCTCTTCGGTTTCTGATGATTTGGAACAAATGGAAAAGCTGGCGCATTTGGCCGATGGCGACCTCAATCTGGCCAAACATTTACTGGAAGATCAAGCTACCATCAGCGCATCCATCAATTTCTTCATCCGTTGGATGCGGGCGTGTTTCGTCCTTAATTTGGAAATTCTACAGGAACTTAACGAGGAGTTCAATGCGTTGGGACGGGAACAACAAAAGGCATTCTTGGCACAATCCGAAACGATTATCCGAAAAGTGCTCATGTATCGAACACTGCCCGAAACCAAGGACAAGCTATTGAAGGAAGAACTTGATTTCGTTCACAAATTTTCCCGCTTCATTCAGGTTGAAAACACAGCTTCCATGTTGGAAGCCTTGAATGAAGCGCACTATCATATCGAACGCAATGCCAACGCAAGAATAACGTTCACCGACCTCTCTTTTCAGATGTCAGATAGCCTGATGAGTCAGGCCATGAAGTAAACTTCCCTGAACGAGGCCGAATGGATGTTCCTGTTACCAAAGGTTTCGACTGCGCTCAACCAAGCGGCTCAATCAAACCAACTATTCAACTAAATTTGCCTTCTTAGTCAAAAAAAGCAAAAGATAGATGGGATGTAGCGGTTGTAGCAATGGAAAGACCGAAAGTGGTCTGCCAAGAGGATGTAAAAATAACGGGGCTTGCCAAACGGGAAGCTGCGACAAACTGAGTGTATTCAATTATTTGTCGAACATGGAAGATACCGTAGGATATACCGTATCTGAGTTCGTGGAAGTTCGTTTCAAGAACACCAGAAAGCAGTTTTTCAAACAAGAAAACATGCGATTGGTTGAAGGAGATGTGGTGACGGTTGAAGCCTCACCGGGTTATGATGTGGGCACGGTTTCTCTTTCGGGAGACCTTGTGCTTCTGCAAATGCGCAAGCGGAATGTCGATTCGGCAACGGGAGATTTTAAGAAAATCTATAGAAAGTCCACCATAACAGATATCGATATGTGGCAAGAAGGTGTTGATCTGGAGCAGAAGACAAAAACGCGCGCTAGGATTATTGCCCGCGAGATTGGTCTGAACATGAAGATCAGCGATGTGGAATATCAAGGTGATATGAGCAAGGCGGTTTTCTTCTATATCGCTGAGGATAGGGTTGATTTCCGCGAGCTGATTCGCAGATATGCCGAGGAGTTTAAAGTGCGTATTGAAATGAAGCAAATCGGGGCTCGTCAGGAAGCTGCTCGTATTGGAGGAATTGGAACCTGTGGACGAGAACTTTGCTGTTCCACGTGGTTGACCGATTTTAGAACGGTAAGCACAAGTGCTGCACGTTATCAGCAACTTTCGCTCAATCCGCAGAAATTGGCTGGACAGTGCGGCAAGCTCAAATGCTGCCTCAATTACGAACTAGACAGTTACTTGGATGCGCTGAAGGATTTTCCAAATCAGAAGAGCAAGCTCGAAACCGAAAAAGGAACTGCCTTTGCGCAGAAAGTTGACATTTTCAGAGGCGTGATGTGGTTCACCTTGCGTGATGACCCAAGCAACTTTATCGAAGTGCCCGTTGAGCGCGTGAAGGAGATTCTCCAAATGAACAAGGATGGCAAAAAAGCAGCCGTGCTGGTTGAGAAGGAATATGTGGCTGCACCCGTTGTGAAACACGACTTTGAAAACGTGGTTGGGCAGGACGACCTAACGCGATTTGACCGTCCGAAAGGTCAGGGCGGCCAGAACAAGAAAAAGGGCTCAGGCAACAAACGAAGGAACAATCGAAACCGCAATAAGCCTCAGGGGAACAAACCGAATGATGCAAAATGATTGCCTGCATGTTTACCCAAAGCACGCAATTCTAGAACTGACATTAAAAAGCCACAGATACACAGATGAACACAGATTTTATCACTGATAAAAGAAAACACATCTGAGAAATCAGAGAAAATCAGTGCATCTGTGGCTAAAAATATGTTTCAACTGATATGGTAAACATAAGATGATCAAATTGACACAAACCCCTTTTGGTACACACACATAATCGTTTGATGCAAAATAGTTCGCGGCTTGTGTTTTTTGCGATAGCGGTTTTAGCACTTGTTGGGTGTCACGAAAGCCTGTTTCAGGAAAGCAGACCCGTTCCTAACAAAATTTGGGAGGTCGGAAATACGATTTCGTTCGAAGTGGAGGTTACAGATACCATAATGGGCTACGATTTTTACATCGACCTCCGCAATGAGGCCTCTTATCAATATGCCAACATTTACATGTTCGTGAATACTACGTTTCCCTCAGGAAAGAGCGCAACAGATACGGTTGAATGCTTTTTGGCAGACCAATCTGGCCGTTGGTTGGGAACTGGTTTGGGAGACGTATTGGACAACCACATTCTATTCAAACAGAACATTCGCTTTCCTAATGAAGGAACATACACGTTCGCATTCCAGCAGGGCATGAGAAACGAAGCATTACCTTCGATTTTGGATTTGGGAATATCCATCGAAAAACACAGGAAAAAGTAGTGGCACAGCAGAAGAAGAACACACCGATTAAGAGGAAATACGTCCTGTATTTCTGGCTGTTGGCATTAGCAGGTCCAGTGTTTATTGCGCTGCATCTTCTATCTATTTCTGTTGGACTTTGGGGGCAACTTCCTTCGTTTGAGGAACTAGAAAACCCGAATAGCAATTTGGCTTCAGAAGTTTATTCCTCCGACCAAAAAGTGCTCGGCACCTATTTCGTTCAGAACAGATCTAACATCAAATTCGAAGATCTTTCGCCTTATGTGGTCAATGCGCTTGTTTCTACAGAAGATGAGCGGTATTACAAGCATAGCGGTGTCGATCTCTACAGTTTGGCCCGTGCTATTCTTCTGATGGGAAAGCGTGGAGGTGGAAGTACCGTCACACAGCAGTTGGCGAAAAACTTGTTTGAAACACGCGGAAGTTTGCGGGGCGGTGCCTTGGTTCAGAAACCTGCCGAGTGGATTATTGCCACGCGCCTCGAACGCAGATACACCAAGGAAGAAATTATGGCCTTGTATCTGAACACGGTCGATTTCATCAATGGAGCGGTTGGAATCAAATCTGCCAGCCACGTTTACTTTAACACAAGCCCCGATTCGTTGAAGATTGAACAGGCAGCCGTGTTCGTAGGAATGTTGAAGAACCCTTCGCTTTTCAACCCTAAGAGACGATTGGAACTTACAAGAGACAGAAGGAACACCGTTTTTGGACAGATGAAGCGGAATGGGTTTCTGACGGAAGAAGAAATGGACTCGCTTGATGCGCTTCCGTTGGAGTTGGATTTTCGAAGTACGGACCACAACTTGGGTTCGGCTACCTATTTCCGTGAGCATTTGCGGAGTGAACTGTCCAAGTGGTGCGCCAATCACACCAAGCCTGATGGCAGTAATTATGACCTCTATCGCGATGGTTTGCGCGTCTATACTACCATCGATTCGCGCTTGCAGGAGTATGCGGAAAAGGCCGTGACCGACCACTTGACAGAGCATCAGGCCAAATTTTGGAAGGATCAAGCGAACAACAAAATAGCACCTTTCCGAGGAGTGACCGAAGATGAGATTGAAAGCATCATGCTGCAGGCCATGAGGCGGTCAACCCGATATAATGAGCGATTGGACGCACGACCCGAGATTCGCAAGCGGTATCATGCGTATTTCGTGTTCAAAGGCGAACAGAACGGATACGATTCTGAGGTGGACAAGCTTTACAAAGAGTACGAGCGAGCGGGTCGGATGAACAAGGAAAGCGAGCAGGAAGACATCAAAGAACGTATTGATAAGCTCAAGAAGAAATCAAGCAAACTTCAGCCAGACCTTGATAAAACGTGGGCTGATTATCAAGTGATATGGAAACCATTTGATGACTCGCTGAAAGCGGAATTTCAGAAGCCCGTTGACATGACCATTTTCTCTTGGGCGGGCGAGATTGACACGGTTCTAACTCCGATGGATTCCATCCGCTACTACAAGCATTTCCTGCAAGTTGGTCTCATGTCTATGGATCCGCATACTGGATTTGTGCGCGCTTGGGTAGGAGGCATCAATTACAAGCATTTTAAGTACGATAACGTGAAGCAAGGAGCGCGTCAGGTGGGTTCTACCTTCAAACCCTTCGTCTATGCGCTTGCCATGCAAGAAGGTTGGTCTCCCTGCGAAAAGGTGCTCAACATTCCCGTTACGTTTGAGAAAGATCGTTGGAACCTGCCTCAGAACTGGACTCCTACCAATTCTGACAACAAGCTTAACGGGCAGGAAATGTCGCTGAAGAAAGCCCTCGCCAACTCGGTGAACATGGTCACAGCATTTGTGATGAAGAAATTCGGCCCACAGGCGGTCATCGACCTTGTGCGTAAAATGGGAATCACGGCAGCAATTGATCCTTATCCGGCAATCTGCTTGGGAACGCCAAGTATTTCGGTCTATGAGATGGTGGCAGCACACAGCACATTTACCAATCAGGGCGTTTACACCGAACCAGTGGTCATCATCCGAATTGAGGATAAGGCAGGAAACGTTTTGGAGGAATTTGTGCCAAAGACCAATGAAGTGATGGACGAGCAAACGGCTTATACCATGATAAATCTGATGGAAGGCGTTGTACAGTCTGGTTCGGGTGTCCGTTTGCGTTACAGGTACAAGCTTAATTACCCAATTGCAGGAAAAACAGGAACAACACAGAATCAATCAGATGGCTGGTTTATGGGTCATACGCCAGAATTGGTCACAGGTGTTTGGGTTGGTTGCGAGGATCGTGCTGCGCATTTCAGGACCATTCTGGAAGGACAGGGTGCCGCCATGGCATTACCAATCTGGGCACTTTACATGACACAGGTTTATGAGGATAAAAGCGTTGGCATTTCAACAGGACCATTTGAGCGACCGGAAGGCGCGCTCAAAGTGGAGTTGGATTGTAATAAGTACGATAAGTTGCACGGGAACAAACCCGACACGTTTGGTGACGATGAGTATGACTTTTAACAATCAATGAAGTTTCCAACAGTTATCAGTTATTGGGTTATTCGTTATTGAATAACTACACCCCAATAACTCAATAACCCAATAACCATTAAGACCGATGAACAAAGTAGTAAGCGGCCCACAAGCGGCATTGAAAGGCATTGAAGATGGCATGACCCTCATGTTGGGCGGTTTCGGACTGTGTGGAATTCCAGAGAACACGATTGCCGAATTGGTGAAGCTCGGAGTTACGAATCTAACTTGCATTTCAAACAATGCAGGAGTTGATGATTTCGGGTTGGGGCTGTTGCTGCAGAAAAGACAGATCAAAAAAATGATTTCGTCCTATGTTGGCGAGAATGCCCTTTTTGAGCAATTGATGCTGAGTGGAGAAATGGAAGTTGACCTCATTCCGCAAGGTTCGTTGGCAGAAAGATGTCGTGCTGGCGGTGCGGGCATTCCTGCGTTTTTCACACCAGCAGGTTATGGAACCGAAGTGGCCGAAGGCAAGGAAGTTCGCATATTCAACGGCAAGCCACATATTCTTGAATCAGCACTCACAGCAGATTTTGCCATCGTAAAAGCATGGAAAGGCGACCACCTCGGAAACCTGATCTACAAAGGCACGGCCCGCAATTTCAATCCTATGATGGCGATGGCAGGAAAGATTACCATTGCAGAAGTGGAAGAACTTGTCGAGCCAGGAGAATTGGACCCGAATTTCATCCACACACCCGGGATTTTCGTCAACCGTATTTTCCAAGGCGAGAAGTTTGAAAAGAGAATTGAACAGCGAACGGTAAGAGCACGGTCGTGAGTTTTCTCAGCAAGCTCGGTTTGGAAAAGAGCGTTGCATTTGGGCTCATGGCCTGCGTGTTTGTCTATGTGGCCGTTCGGGCTGCGCTTGTTCCTCTTAGTTTTGACGAGTCCATCACCTTCTTCTACTACATTCATCAAGCAGAATTTTGGCCAAGTATAGCCCATTGGGACGCCAACAATCACATCCTAAATTCCCTTTTGGGTGCTATTAGCTATTCGCTTTTTGGAGAGTCTGAATTTGCCATTCGGCTTCCGAATGTGTTTTCGGCCATTCTTTATTTGGTCTTTTCTTATCTGATTAGTTTTCAGATTAACGAAAAATGGCCGCGTTGGGCATTATTCCTGTCATTGGTTTTTAGCCATTTTACGATTGAATTTCTAGGCTATACCAGAGGATACGGAATGTCGATGGCGTTGCTGCTTCCTGCCATTTATTTCATTCAGAAATGGATGAATCAGACTTCCAGCTTTTTATACCTACTCATTGGAATTGTGGCAATGCAATTGGCCACATTGGCAAACCTATCGCTGCTTACAATCAACTTGCTTTTGTGGGGTTGGATACCGTTTTGGATGCTAATCAAAAGAAAAAAAGTTCAGATTGTCCAAGTTGTGGTTTGGTTGGCGAGCGGTTATTGCATTTACTGGTTTGCGGATCTCTCGTTCCAAATGAAAGAATTGGGACTTCTCTATTACGGAGCTGGCGATGGTTTTTGGGAAATCACGGTCAAGTCATTGGCCGCGAATGGTTTTGGCCCGTTGACGGACGTGATTTTGGTTTTTGTTCCGATAACAACAATATCAATCTTAGTTGCCACCTCACTCTTGGTTTACCAATTTGTTAAAAAGGAGATAAAGCAGGAGCTGTTCTTTGCCTATCTCCTGTTCGCCAGCGTGGTCGCAAACCTCATACTGAATTGGCTTTTTGAGGTCAATTTCCCAGAAGACAGAGTGGGAATGTATTACCTAATCTTTCTGCCGCTGGCACTAGTTTTTACGGTCAACGCGGTTGTAGAAAATCAAAAATGGGTAGGGCTAAAAAAAAACCTTGCTTACGCTGCTTTTGTGCCGCTGCTGCTGTTTCCGGTCGGGTTTGCGCTTTCTATGAATACAACCCATGCAGTATTGTGGAAAGGCGATTCAGCCGTAAAGGAGTTTTATAAGGAAATTGCAGCCAGAACCGATAAGGAAAGCATGCCAACCATTACTGGGTATCACCTCAAGCGGATTCCGTTCTATTATTACAACCAACGAGGCGGAGACAGGCTACATCTTTTACAGCAGGATGCCTACCGAGGCGATGAGGCAGATTTTCAGATAGCAGACCTGAAAGAGGAAGGAAAGTGGGACATGTATGATACGGTGGCCTATCACAAACCATCTGACCAATACCTTCTCGAAAGGAAGATTAAAAGAGAAAAGACACTTATTTTTTCCAATGAATTGAGCCCAAAAGAAGAGTTTGCGGATGAGTATTATGCACTCTTTCAAGGAAACGTGGATTCAATTGGCGGCAAAGACTTGATTTGGCACATTCAAGTGGAAATGACTGATATCCCAGAGCCGCTTCCGGGTTGGATAGTTGCGGAGGTTTACGACAAGGACGGCAAATCGCAGATAATGGTCAACCTGTTCACCCATTGGATTCGCACTTCTTGGAAGGAAGGCCAAGTTTTTGATCACACACTCATGCTGCGAAACGTTCCAGAAGATGGCGTGTATCTCAAGCTTTATTATTGGAACATCAAACAACGGCCAATTGCCTTTGGAAAAACAACGGTTGGGTTGTATGAGATTCTTGCAGATAAAAGTGACGCA
>Ga0105053_10007169_pt1 | contig 15007 bp, 10 predicted proteins | sample BON01_FD_78093 | JGI IMG/M metagenome (GOLD analysis project Ga0105053, IMG submission 78093) | Freshwater microbial communities from Lake Bonney liftoff mats and glacier meltwater in Antarctica - BON-01 | ecosystem: Environmental > Aquatic > Freshwater > Ice > Glacier meltwater | place: Lake...
CGAGCAGACACCCGAGGAGGAGTGAGCATCGGTGAATCGCATGCCTTGCGTGGCCAGGCGATCGATGTGAGGCGTGGGAATCTTGCCGCGCTCAGGGTTGTAGCATTGCACATCGCCGTAGCCCAGGTCGTCGGCGTAGAGGATCACGATATTGGGCTTGGTTGTCTCGGCACGTACTGGCTGCGCAGAGATGCACCAGCCGCAAAACAAGATGCAACTCGCTAGCAGGAAACGAATGAACTTCGCGGTTATCACATTCGCGCTTATTACGTTCAAGGAACCTGACATCACGTTGGATACTCCTGAGAAAACCATACGCTTTGGGCACGGTCTTATTGCAGTTTCATCAACGTCGGCTACGGCCACTCGCTTTCGTTTCCTCCAGCAGCGCTTTCAATTCTTTCACGCGCTGCGGCTCTTCGAAATAAAGATTCGTCGTCTCGCCCGGGTCTTTCTCCAGATTGAAAAGCTGGCCCGGCGCTTGCGATGCTGTTTCTTTCAGTGCGTACTTCTGCAACTCGCTGCGCTCGTAGTTGTTGCCACCTGAGCCGCGATGATCGAGATATTTCCAAGGGCCCTGACGAATCGCCAGCGAGAGGTTCATCGTCTGCTGAAGAAGATAAGGGCGGATCGGCTTGTCACCCGATTCGCCCAGCAGCACCGGCAACATATTGAAGCTGTCCTGCGCAGAATCATCGGGCAGCTTCGCGCCGGTGATCGCTGCACAGGTCGCCATCACATCGGTCAGGCTCACCGGCTGATTGCTGATCGTGCCCGCATTCGCCCGCCCCGGCCAGCGCACGATCAGGGGCACGCGGTGGCCACCTTCCCATTGATCGCGCTTGATGCCGCGCCAAGGGCGGGCACCATCGTGCTGGTACTGCGTTCGCATGTTGACCACCGCATCAATCTCCGGGCCGTTGTCACTGGTGACGATGACGAGTGTGTTCTTGGCGATGTTCAGTTCTTCGAGTGTCTTCATGAGCTGACCGACGACATCATCGAGTTCAAAAATGAAGTCGCCGTGCGGCCCTGCTTTTGTTTTTCCTTTGAAGGCCTGGCCGGGGAATGAAGGCTGATGCACCGCCTGCGTGGAGTGCATCAGAAAGAACGGCTTGTCCGGATGCTTCTGCACATGCTCGCGCATGTAAGCCTGACTCTTCTTGAGGAACACTTGATCCACTTCTTCCAGATCAAAATCCGGTGCGACCATGCCCATGCGGTTGTCGTGGGACAGTTCGTGATTGGGCAGCTTGCTCTTGTCGAGCATTTGCGTGGGCGGGACAGGAATGCGGTCGCCAGCAATGTAGGCGTATAGATGATCGGTGGTCGGGCAGCAGGCAGTGCCAAAGAAATGATCGAAGCCGCGATGGATGGGTGAGTCGGGAATGGCGCGGTTGTAGTCGATGAGGTTGACGCCTTCGATGCCGCCTTTGGCGATGCGATTTCCATCCTTGTCGAGGAACGTGAGGCCGACGTGCCACTTGCCGATGAGCGCGGTGGCGTAGCCTTGGTCGCGCAGCATTTGAGGAAGCGTGAGTTGATCTTCTTTGATGAGGCAAGGACCACCGGTGCCGACGAACACGCCACGGTAGTTGATGCGAAAGGCCATCTGCCCGGTGAGCAGGCTGTAGCGCGAAGGTGTGCACACGGTCGATGGCGAGTGAGCATCGGTGAAGCGCAGGCCTTGCTTGGCGAGCATGTCGATGTGCGGCGTAGCGACCTTCGACTGATCGTTGTAGCAACTGACATCGCCATAGCCCAGATCATCTGCGAGGATCACGACGATGTTGGGGCGGGTAATTTCGGCGTGTGCAGTTGTGTGAAAAATGGCCAAGATCGTCAATGCCAGAATGGTGCTTTTCATGGGCAACTTTCGTGGTGGCAGATTGTGGCGCGAACCGCGCAGAGCTTGCCGATAGGGTTTACAGGAAATCAAACGGTCAGGCCATCGGTGCCAGCGATGAACACCATTGAATCTGATTTGAATCCGGCCCTCATGTTACTCTTTTGATTCTACGGCAATGAAGGTATGTTGGAGTGATGTTGCGGGCAGGCGCATTGGGTTTGAATTCCCCATCCTTTTAGGGAGGGGCAGGGGGAGGTTTGGATTGACGAAGAAAGAATGCGCTACGTTTTGTGTAAGTTTCATCGAGCACTCGACCCTCCCCTAGCCTCTCCCTAAGAGGGAGGGGAATATGAAAATGCTTACCATCCAAGGCTCAACATTTCGCCAGTGCGATGGCATCACAAGACGTGATGGCCTGCGCATCGGGGCGCTGAGTCTGACTGGTGCGCTCTCCGGTCTTTCACTGCCCAGCCTGCTGCGCGCTGAAGCGGCGGCTGGTCGTGGCTCTTCGCAGAAATCAGTGATCAATATTCATCTCGATGGCGGCCCGCCACAGATGGACACCATCGACATGAAACCCGATGGCCCCGTTGAAGTGCGCGGCGAGTTTCTCCCCATCAAGACCAGCCTCTCCGGTTTTCACATCTGCGAGCTGATGCCCAAGCTCGCCACCATCGCTCATCAGTTCGCCTTTATCCGTTCGCTCATCGGCTCCATCGGTCAGCATCACGGTTTCCAGACGCAGTCAGGCTTCGATGAAAAAGATATGCAATCCATGGGCGGCAGGCCCGCGATGGGTAGCGTCGTCGCCAAGCTGCTGGGCAAACCCACCGATTCCGTGCCCGCCTTTGTGGACATCATGCAAGGTCGTCCGCTTGTGCGTGACAGCGCTCGCCCGGGATTTCTTGGCCCTGCTTATCGCCCGTTTCGCCCCAACATGGATGCCATGTTTGAACGGCCTCTCGAAGAGGGCATGAAGAAAGAACTGGCCGCCCGCGGCGCACATCACGCCACCGAACTGACGCTCACCGCTGGCCTGACGCTTGATCGTCTGCGCGATCGTCAACGGCTGCTCCATTCGCTGGATCGCATCAAACGCCACGTCGATGAATCAGGCATGATGGATGCCATGGATCGCTTCAATCAACAGGCGATTGGCATTCTCACCTCCGGCAAGTTTGCCGACGCACTAGACCTCTCGAAGGAAGATCCGCGCATCGTCGCTCGCTACACACCTGCCAAGGATGGCGTGCAGCGATTTGAAACCAGCGAAGGCCCCGATGCGGCACGCAAATTTCTCCTGGCGCGAAGGCTCGTCGAAGCAGGCGTGCGCTGCGTCAGTGTTTCGCTCAGTGACTTTGATACTCACTCAAGCAACTATCCGCGCATGCGGCAACTGCTGCCCATTCTCGATACTGGCCTGCATGCGCTCATCACCGATCTCGATCAGCGCGGCATGCTCGATGATGTGACGGTCGTGGTGTGGGGTGAGTTTGGCAGAACTCCGAAGATCAATAAAAGCGGCGGCCGCGATCACTGGCCTAATGTCTCTCCTGCAATGATCGCTGGCGGCGGCATCAAGGCGGGACAGGTCATCGGCTCCACCGATCGCTGGGCGGGTGAACCCAAGGATCGCCCCGTACACTTTCAGGATGTCATCGCCACGCTCTATCACAATCTGGGCATCGACACGGCTCACACCACCATCACCGATCCCAAAGGCCGTCCGCAGTTTCTCGTCACCACCGGCCAGGTCATCAGCGAATTGGTCTAAGCAAAACCACGCGATGATTCACCGCGCTAAGTCCACTAGGAGATTCCTTCCATGACCAGCTCCACTCAGAGCCTCCGCAGGCTCTCCGCTTTTCTCTCGCTCGTCATCGTCATCGTCATCGCTTGCGCCACCGGCTCCCGTGCTGATGAAACTAAAACCGCCGCGCCCAACATCCTCGTGATCCTCGCCGACGATCTGGGCATTGGCGATGTCTCTTGCTATCGCGATGCGGACATCCAGACGCCGCACATCGATTCGCTCGCTAGGCAAGGCATGCGCTTTACGACGATGCGTGCCAATTGCACGGTCTGTTCGCCTACGCGTGCAGCGCTGCTGACGGGGCGCTATGCCGACCGCGTGGGGGTGCCCGGCGTCATTCGCACACAGCTCGCGGATTCATGGGGCTATCTCGATCCCAAGACGCCGACGCTGGCGAATCATCTTCACGACAGCGGCTATCACACCGCCATCGTCGGCAAGTGGCATCTGGGGCTTGCTGCACCCAACACGCCCAATCAGCGCGGCTTCGATTTCTTCCATGGCTTCCTCGGCGACATGATGGACAGCTACTACACCCATCGCCGCGGTGGACAGAATTTTATGCGGCACAATCAGGAAGTCATCGACCCCAAAGGCCACGCTTCTGATCTCTTCACGCAATGGTCCATCGATTACATCGGCGCAAGGGCCAAAGAAAAGCAGCCGTTCTTTCTTTATCTGGCGTACAACGCGCCGCACTTTCCCATTGAGCCGCCTGCTGACTGGCTCGAGCGCGTGAAGAAGCGATTGCCTGATGTGCCCAAGAATCGGGCGCTCAATATCGCACTCGTCGAACACATGGACGACTGCATCGGCAAAGTTCTCGCCTCGCTCAAGGCCACTGGACAGGACAAGAACACGCTCATCTTCTTCACCTCCGACAACGGCGGCTCGCTGCCTCATGCACAGAACAATGACCCCTGGCGCGACGGCAAACAGAGCCATTACGACGGCGGCCTGCGCGTGCCGTTCATCGCCACATGGCCCGGCCACATCAAGCCCGGCAGCGAAAGCGATTACACCGGCCTGACCTTCGACATCTTCGCCACGGCTCTCGAACTGGCGGGTGTCAAGGCTCCTTCGGATATGGATGCAGTGAGCCTGCTCCCGGTGTTACGTGGTGAAGAAATCAAGGGCAAGCCGCGCGAGCTTTACTTCGTTCGCCGTGAAGGCAACACCCGCTACGGCGGCAAAAGCTACGAAGCGATCATCCGTGGTGATTGGAAGCTCATGCATAATTCGGCTTACGAACCCATGGAACTCTACAACCTCAAAGACGACCCGCAGGAAAAGAACAACGTCATCACCAAGGAACCCGCCATCGTGCGCGATCTGAGCAGCGCTCTTCGCAAACACATTCAGCGCGGCGGCGTCACGCCTTGGCAACCGCCCGATCTGGAGTGATGATGTGCATTCTGCTACGCGCCTCGGGTTCGCCATGTCGATTGTCCATCGCCAGATTATCCAGTGCCTGAAAGGTTCCGCATGAAACACTTCGCACTCGCTCTGTTCTTCATGCTCCTGCTGACTCGCGTGGGCAGCGCAGCCGAGAAGCCCAATGTGCTTTTCATTTGCGTTGATGATCTGAAACCTCTCATCGGTTGCTACGGCGACAAGATCGCCAAGTCACCCAATCTCGATCGCCTTGCTGCTCGCGGCATGATCTTCGATCGGGCCTACTGCAATCAGGCGGTCTGCTCTCCTTCGCGCAACACGCTGCTCACCGGCTACCGCCCGCAGACGCTGGGCATCTACGACCTCTCCACCAATTTCCGCAAGGCCATGCCTGATGCGATCACGCTGCCACAGCTTTTCAAATCGCAAGGCTACCGCACGCAAGCGATGGGCAAGATTTTTCACGTAGGCCACGGCAACACCGAAGACGCTCGATCCTGGAGCGTGCCGCATTTTCAAGCCAAATCCATCGGCTACGCCTTGAAAGAAAACAATGCCGAAATCAGCCGCGAAGATGCGTTATTCGCCAACAAGAGTCCCGCCAATCTGCCGCGCGGCGCGGCGTATGAAAACGCAGATGTGAAGGACAACGTCTATGGCGATGGCAAAATCGCTGATGAAGTGATTGTTCGATTGCGAGCCGCGAAGGAGAAGCCCGGCGAGCCGTTCTTTATTGCGGTGGGTTTTCTCAAGCCTCACTTGCCGTTTTGTGCGCCTAAAAAATACTGGGACATGTACAACGCTGCTGATCTGAAACTCGCCGAGCTTCGTGAGCCGCCCATCGGCGCACCCAGCTACGCCCCGCAGTTTGGCGGCGAGCTTCGCAACTACAAAGACATTCCCGGCAAAGGCGCTTTGCCTGATGATCTTCAGCGCACGCTCATCCACGGCTACTACGCCTGTGTCAGTTACATGGATGCACAGCTTGGCCGAGTGCTTGATGAACTGGAGCGCACCGGTCAGGACAAGAACACCATCATCATGCTCTGGGGCGATCACGGCTGGCACCTGGGCGATCATGGCATGTGGTGCAAGCACACCAACTACGAACAGGCTGCCCGCATTCCGCTGATCATGTCAGTGCCCGGTGTGACCAAGGCTGGCACGCGCACTTCTGCGTTCGTAGAAACCGTGGACATCTATCCGACCTTCTGCGAACTGGCGGGCATCGAACCGCCCAAGAATATTGATGGCAAGAGCTTTGCGTCGGTGCTCAAGGATGAAACCAAGGCGACGCGCGATTCGATCATTCATGTTTATCCGCGTGGCGGTCGCCTTGGCCGGGCTATTCGCACGGAGCGCTATCGTCTGGTGGAATGGAAAAAGCCTGGTGATTCAGCGGAGACTGCGGAGTTTGAACTTTACGATTACGAAGCAGATCCGCTGGAGACGAAGAATCTGGCGAGTGAAAAGCCCAAGGTCGTCGCCGAGCTTCGCGCCATTCTCGCAACGCATCCCGAAGCAAAACCGCAGTGGCGTCCCGAAGAAAAAAAGAGCAGCGCCAAGTGATCGCTGGATCGCGACGGTTGCGCATTGTTTTCACCGTCGAAATGCGATGACCGATACTGATTCCGTTTTTGCCACGAAGGCACGAAGACACGAAGGAAATCATCAAGACTGAACTTCATGTCTTCATGCCTTCATGCTTTCCAAACTTCGTGTCTTCGTGCCTTCGTGGTAAAAACGAATTTCTCTTTGCCTCACGATTTCTTCTGGAGTTTTCAGATGTTAATTCGCGCCGCATTCGTTCTGTTCCTGAGCATACTGTTCATCTCCGCTGCGCCTGCTGCCGAGGCGAGAAAGCCCAACATCATTTACATCCTCGCGGATGATCTGGGCTACACCGATCTGGGCTGCATGGGGTCGAAGTATTACGACACGCCCAGCATCGACAAGCTCGCCCAGCAAGGCATGAAGTTTCTGCACTATCACAACTGTCAGAACTGCGCCCCGACGCGTGCTGCGCTGATGAGCGGGCAGTATCCGCCGCGCACCGGGGTCTATACCGTGAACACGCTCGAGCGCGGCAATGCAGCGCAGCGAAAAATGCAAGTGCCCGAAAATATCACGAAGCTTCCGCTGGATCGCAAGACCATCGCGGACCAGATCAAAGCCGGGGGCTATGCGACTGGCATGTTCGGCAAGTGGCACCTGGGCGAAAACGGCCCGTACCATCCGAGACAGCGCGGCTTCGATGAAGCGATCACATCCAACGGCAAACACTTCAATTTCCAAACTCAGCCCGCTGTCGATCATCCTGATGATGCTTATCTCGCCGACTGGCTGACGGACAAAGCGGTTGATTTCATCGAGCGCCACAAAGATCGCCCGTTCTTTCTCTACCTGCCACACTTCGGCGTGCACTCGCCTTACCACGCCAAGAAAGATCTCATCGCCAAGTTCAAAGAGAAGCAAGGCAGCGGCGGCCACGATGATCCTGTTTATGCAGCGATGATCAAGAGCATCGACGAAAGCGTCGGCAGAGTCATGGCCAAGCTCGATGAACTCAAACTCGCTGACAACACCGTGCTCATCTTCGCCAGTGACAACGGCGGCGTCGGCGGCTACGGCGAAATCAGCGGCAAAGGCGTCACGAGCAACGCACCCCTGCGCGGCGGTAAAGGCATGCTCTACGAAGGCGGCACGCGCGTGCCCATGATCGTCCGCTGGCCCGGCCACATCGCGCCCGGCTCCCTTTGCAATGAGCCTTCGATTCACGTCGATATCTACCCGACCTTCCTCGAACTGGCTGGCGCTCCCAAGCCCAAACCCAAGCAGCCACTCGATGGCGTCTCGCTCGTGCCGCTCTTTAAGGATGGTGATGCCAAGCTCAAACGCGAAGCGATCTACGTCCACTTCCCCGGCTACCTCGAAGGCTACGGCACCGGCCAGTGGCGAACTGCGCCCGTCAGCACCATTCAGATGGGCACATGGAAACTCATGGAGTTTCTCGAAGATGGCAAGTTGGAGCTTTACAACCTCGCTGATGATGTGGGCGAAAAGAATGACTTGGCCAAATCAATGCCTGACCGCGCCGCACTGATGCAGGCCAAGCTCGATCAGTGGCGCAAGGAAATTAAGGCAGATATGCCGGTGCTTAAGAAGGGGCAGGGGAAGTAGGAAGCTGAGCTTCACTAAACACCAAAGCAGCATTGGCCACCGAGACACCGAGAACACTGAGGAAGGCAAGAAATACAGAGGGCAAACCATCGGAAGAACACTGGACGTGCAATTCATTTCTTCCTTTCGTGACTTGATACCTCTGTGCCTTCGTGCCTTCCTCGGTGTGCTCGGTGTGCTTGATGTCTCGGGGGCTCATTTTCTTCTGTTTCGCCACTGGCAAACCGCTCAAAGCAGCGGCCTGCCAGTGCCACATGAATCTCAGTTCTTTTTGTCATCCTCATCGCTATCGGAATCGCCATCGGATTCCCATTCATCGTCATCATCCTCATCATCATCTTCCCATTCGTCCTCTTCGCTGCGCTTGCGCTGAGTCAGGTGCATCAGCAGCAGGCCCAGTTCAAAGAGCACGTAGAGCGGCGTGGCCATCACGGTCATGCTCAGTGGATCCGATGAAGGCGTGATGATCGCGCCCAGGCAGAAGCAGACGAAGAACATGTGTTTGCGGTAAGGCTTGATGGCCTGCGCGGTGATGATGCCGGTCCACCCGATCACCATCATGGCCACGGGCATTTGAAACGCGATGACTATACCCAGCGTCATAAAGAGCACGAAGTCGATGTACTGCGCCAAGTCGATCAGCGGGCTCACCAGCGATGAGACGGCCAGATAAGCAACGAGTGTTTTGCCATCGACTTGAATCTTCAGCGCGTTCTCCTTGCGATTGACCCACACCTGCCCCGGCAGCGGCATGGCGGGATCTGCATCCAAATAAGGAATGCGGCTGGCCAAGGGCAGCGCATCCAAGTCAGGTGCCACTGGCTTGGCAGGTGTTTCGATGTTCGGGGTGTCAGGCGCTTTTCCGTCTTTCGCTGCGCCATCTTTGAGCGTGGCGTCCTTGGCCGCGCCATCTTGAGTGGTGCCATCTTTGATCAGTGCATCTTTCGTTTCGTCTTCGCTCTTCTTTCCCGCAAGCTCCGAGACGGCGTTAGTGAGAAATTCGAGCGGGTCCTTGCTCTGTCCACCGGCAGGGCCAAAGCCCACCGCGAAGAAAAGGAGGAAGGCGAGCGTGATGGGGAGCATGACGTAATACATAAATGCCACGCCCAGCAGCATCATCACAGTGCTGAAGGGGGCGAGGATGTAGACGACTTTTCGTTCGTGAGAATAGAGGCCGGCCTCGACGAACTTCCACATCTGAAAAAGCACCCAGGGCGATGCGACGATCAGGGCGCCGATGAGAGAAATTTTGATGTAGATGAAGAAGCCCGCGGTGACGGTGGGGGTGATCGTCTGCGGCGGGAGGCCGGCGGCGATCTGGGCGCGCATGAGCGGTTCCGTGAGCCAACTGATCACGTCTTTGCCGTAGGCGAAGGCGATGACGGCGGTGAGCATGACGCCGAGCATGGCCTTGATGAGACGGTGTCGAAGTTCTTCGAGGTGGTCTCCGAAACTCATTCGGAATTCGTCAGGATGCGCAGGCTTGGCGGCCATGAAAATCTCCAGTCAAAACAAAGTCGCATGGCGCGGAATGCAATAGGGCCATCGACTAATGAGCGTCGCCTACGGTCGGCGGGCCGACCAGTATAGAACGAGAACGATGCAGATTTTGGTGGAGGGCGCTCCCGAGGTGGAGCCTGGCATGATGCGGGCTCGTGGGCTTGGACTTCCAATGGCATTGTTGCAGGGGGGAGCGGGGAAATCAAATGCGGACGTGGCGTAAGAAAAAACCCGCATTGCTGCGGGTTGGTTTTCGTTGATGAATGAACGATGCTTACTCGGTCACCTTGACTTGGGTCACCTTGATCGTCGTTGTGACGCTGTCGGTGACAGCGGGGGCAGCAGCGGGTGTCGCGGTAGCAGGCTCAGCGATGTCGAGGATGTCCAGCTTTTCCACTTCGATGATGCGAAGGTTCAGCGAAGAGTCAAAGCGAATTTTGCCGGTGATGCCTACGAGCCGGCCGAGAGCTTTGGGTGTTTCAAATTCCTTGCCGGGACGCACGTAAACAATCGTGCGGTTGGAGGAAGGCTCCACCACGCGAAAGAGCTGCGGCAAACGAACGCCGTCATAAACGCTCGACGCCAGGAGCTGGCCTGTCGCGTTGTAGTTGGCAGCGCGCTGAGCATCGGGGCCTTGGGGCTTTTCTTTTTCAGCGGCAGGGTCAGCGGCCAGGTCAACCTGAGAGCTCTTGACGGCGGCCTGCACTTTCTGAATGCGGGTGAGCTGAGCAATTCGCATTTGGCAGACGAATTTGTCCTGAGCCGTGGTGCCTTGCAGGTTGGTCGCGGTCTGATACGCGGCCAGCAGTTCATTGATCGGCTGCTTGGCGATGGGCAGACGCAGTGATTCACTCATCTGCACTTCAAGGCTCTTGATCGCTTCGTGATTGGCTTCAAATTTCTGGAGTGATGCCGGGGTAGGCACGCCTAGGATTTCAGCGGGGGTCAGCGGCGAGCCCTTGGTGTCGGCAGGCGCGACAGGCGTGGCGGGAGTCGTGGGAGTCGTGGGAGTCGTGGGTGTCACGGGCACCGCAGGCGTAATCACTTCCGGAGTCACAGGCGTAGCTGGCGTAGTGGGCACGGCAGGCGTGATGACCTCCGGCTTGATCTCGGGCTTGACTTCCGGTGTCGTCGGCGTTGTCGGCGTAACAGGCGGCACAGGTTTGGTGACTTCAGGCGACGTCACATCAGGCTTGATCTCCGGCTTCACTTCCGGCTTGATCTCAGGTGTCGCGGGCTTGGGCACATCGACCACCTCTCGGCGAACCGAGCCGGGCGGCAGATAAACATAAGCCTTCTTAGTGCCATCGAGCGTAGGCGGCAGGATCTTATAGAAGCTGCCTTCTTCGCCGACGATCTTGACGCTGTCGCCTTTGCCCAGATCGAGCTGATGGCGGTAGCTGTCGCCGGGGCCATCGAGGCTGGCGGCATTGACCGGAGCGCGGTCACGGTTGACCACGCCATCTTTGCCATCGCCTTTGGCATCGACAAATGCTTTGGAGATGTAGCTGTGCACACCGGCGGCGGGAACGACTTTGTTCCAGCCGAAGATCACTTCATCGACGGTTACTTTCGTGCCCTTGGGCAGTGAGCCGACGATGTAGAACGTGCGGCCGGCACCGGCGCGAACCTTCACATCATCCTCCGCGACGATGCCATCAAAGGGCACCTCCTGCGCGAATAGCGCAGGCGTCAAATGAGAGTGAGCTGCGATGAGCAGCAGTGCGAGAATGGGATATAGCGAGCGAGTTGACATCCGTGCCATGATTCGAACCTCCTGTTCGAGTGATAGGATTTAATACCGAAAGCTACAATACCGACACATTCGCATACAGTCAATATGGTAAAGGCGAGACGGGGCAAAAACTTTAAAAATTGTGGAAAGGCGTGGCGGCCTGGCATTGTATCGCGTGGCACTGGCAGGCACGCCTCCGTTCGCCAAGGCGAACGGCTAACTCATTAGCAATCATGTTTCATCATCTGCGGACATGTCGGCCTCCATCGTCGAACCATCTCCGTTCTCTGTCACCGCCTCATCCAACGCATTTTCACCCTGCGCTGCTGCCGCTTTTAGACGCTGCTTGCGTTCGCGTCTGCTCAGGCCATCGCTGGCGACTTCGCGGATGAGGATCGTGCCTTGCTCGCTGGTGGAGACCAGTTCCAATTCGCGCAGGGCGATCAGCGCTGCATCCTGTTCCGCTTCCTTTTTCGAGTTGGCCCAGGTGGAGGTGAACCTTCGGCCATCGATTTCGACACACACCTCAAAAGCCTTGGAGTGATCCGGGCCTTTTTCATCGAGCAGAAGGTAGTTCGGATTCGCGGGCAAATGCTTCTGGGCGTAATGCTGCAAAGCGGATTTGTAATTTTCCTGATGGCTCGACTGCGCGGCCTCATCAATGAGCGGCTTCATATGCTTGAGGACAAACTTGCGGGCAGGGCGCAAACCACCATCGAGAAAGATCGCCGCGATCACCGCCTCAAACACCGCAGCCGCCACGCTTGAGGGCAGCTCCGGCCGACTGCTCATGCCTTTGCCAAGATTGAGCATTGCGCAGAGACACAGCTCTTCGCTGATCTTCGCGCAAGCACGGCGGCTGACCACCGCACTTTTGATCTTGGTCAGTTCGCCTTCGAGGTAGGCGGGGAACTTTTCATAAAGATATTCCGAGACGACCCAGCCCAGGACAGCATCGCCTAGAAACTCCATGCGCTCGTTGCTGTCGAGCCGAGTGGCGGCGACAGAAGCGTGAGTTAAAGCGGCGTCGAGGACGGATTCATCCTTGAACGTGTAGCCAAGCACTTGCGCAGCGTGTTCTCTCATAGGCGGCAGGCAAAAGAATTTGTGATCACTGGACCAAGGTACGCGGGGAATATCGGAACTTGCTCGCTTGTTTCCGTGATTCACGCGAACCACAGGACGAGCAAGCCGATATATAAGCCGAGTGTCCAGCCACTGCGCCGATGGGAATGCTTCGAACGGGAGACGGCATGATGCAGAAGAATGTGAATCAGAAACTTGATCAGATTCATGCGAACGATTTTTCGCTCGCCAACTGCTGCACCCATCCATCTAACCCGGCGATCCAGTCCCGCCATCGCCGACTGCAACTCGATCTTGTCATCGCCCGGTTTGCCAAACTTACGTGCAAACCTTGCGCGACGCTTGTCAATCATAACCACAACGGCTACTGTGCATCAATGAGGAAATTACGAGAAAACGCCTTTCTTTTCGCTTTTCTTTTTCTGCTCCTTTCCTATTCGATTTGGCTGCCAGCCGCTGACGCGGCTCAAGACGCTGCGCCGGCCACTGCTCAAGCAGTGCGCCAGCTCACGCCCATCATGCCGATCGATCAGGTCAAGGTAGGCATGAAAGGCTACGGCCTGACTGTCTTTCATGGGGCAAAAATCGAAGCCTTCCCCGTTGAAGTCATCAGCGTCCAGCGCGATTTCGCCCCTAAACGCGGTGTCATCTGGATCAGTTGCACCGACCCACGCCTCCTCAAGACCGGCCCGGTGCAAGGCATGAGCGGCTCGCCTATTTATCTCTTTGAAGAGGGAGAGAAAGAAGCTGGCACCCTGGGCAAAGGCGGCAAGCTCATCGGTGCTTTCGCCTTTGGCTTCGGTTGGACAAAAGATTGCTACGCCGGCGTGCAGCCCATCGAACTGATGCGCGAGACCGCTGGAAAAATCGACAACATGAAAGATGGCGAGAAAGATGGCGTGAAAGATGTGCCCAAGGCGCAAGGCGCTTCGCGCACCACGATCACCGGCGCAACGCTCATCGATCTGCTTCGCTATGCGGATAGCGAAGGCCTTGGCGAAAGCGAGACGTGGCGAGCGCGCAGCCTTGGGAAACTGGTGGGTATTAAGGATGCAAGTGAGCGCGACCCCCGGAATAAGCGCGACCAGCGTGAAGCTTCTGCTGTACCTCTGCGAATTGCCGGGCCTGACAGTTTGGCCAGTCATGTTGAAGGCAAGCCGGTGCGCATGATGCTACCGATGGCGGTGGGCAGTGCGGCGTTAGCGAAGGTGATGGCGCCGCTGCTTGAGCCGATGGGCATTGTGCCGATGCAGTCGCAGGTAGGGACGACCATTGGCCTGCCTCCGCCCGATACCGATGCGAAGGCGATCGAACTCGAACCCGGCAGTGTGCTTTCGATTCCGCTGGCCTTTGGTGATGCGGATTTGAGCGCAACCGGTACGGTGACAGATGTGCTGCCCGATGGCCGCGTATTGGCGTTTGGCCATCCGATGTTTGGCACGGGCGATTCGGCAATGCCCATGGCCACGGGCTATGTGCATTTCATCGTGCCCCGCATGTCCAATGCCTTCAAGCTCGGCGGCAGTGCCGTCATTAAAGGCACCATTCTTCAGGACGATGCCGCCGCTGTCGCTGGTGCGCCCGGTAAGAAGTTCAAGACTGCGCCCGCCATCGTTCACATCAACATGGGCGGCCGCAAGAAAACTTATAAGTACGAAATCGTTCACCACGATCGGCTGACGCCATCGCTCGTTGCCGCCGTCATCACGCAAAGCCTCACCGCTGACCAGAACCTGCCCAACCTCAATACCCTGCGCATGAGCGGCCGCGCCACCTTTGAAGGCAACCGCAAAGTCGAACTCAACGCCTGTATGGCTCCCGGTGCTGATCAGCGATTGATGTTCGAACTGGTGCCAGTTTTCTCGACGATGCTTCAGAATCCGCATGGCGAACTGAGCCTCGAATCGATCGAACTGACCATCGATGTCACTGAGAAAATGGAATTGCTCAATGTGCTGGGCGCTCGCGTCGAGAAGACGAGCTTTGAGCCGGGCGAAACCATCAAGGCTGCCGTCACGCTTCAGCGCTACGGCGGTGATCGTGAAGTGAAACGCGTGGAGATTCAGATACCTGATTCGCTGCCTGATGGGAAGTACATGCTGACCATCGGTGATGGTCGCACGCTTAATCGCATGCTGGTGATGAACCGTCCGCACCTGATGAATACGACCAGTGTGGATGATGTGTATGACGCGGTGAAGCTCATCATGGGCATCCGTCAGGATACGCTCTACACCATGCTGCAACTACCTGCCTCAGGCATCGCGGTAGGGCGACAGGAACTGCCTCGCCTGCCTTCAAGCAAGCGAGCACTGATCGCTTCCGCACAGAACACGCAGGCCACTTTCTTCGCCGACTGGGTGCAGGTTGCCACGCCGATGAACGCGGCAGTGAATGGCGAAGTGGTGCTTGAAATCGATGTGGTGAAGCAGAAGTGAGGGTGAAGGAG
>Ga0105053_10007175_pt1 | contig 14999 bp, 12 predicted proteins | sample BON01_FD_78093 | JGI IMG/M metagenome (GOLD analysis project Ga0105053, IMG submission 78093) | Freshwater microbial communities from Lake Bonney liftoff mats and glacier meltwater in Antarctica - BON-01 | ecosystem: Environmental > Aquatic > Freshwater > Ice > Glacier meltwater | place: Lake...
AAATCGTGCAGATTTCTAACCCGTCTCAATTGATACTCGTGGACACCTGGGCCACGCGGCGATTCAACTCTTCGAAGCTTGAAATGATTCAACGCGAGTTTACAGAGGAAATCAGCCGCGGCAGTGTTCGCATCGCACACATAACATCGCTTGACGCCCTGCGTGCAACCGCCGATGAGAGCCTCGACTGGATCTACATCGACACCGACCACAGTTATTCCACCACACACGACGAACTGCTTCTTGCAGCCCAAAAGGTCAAGCGAAATGGCTACATCTGTGGCCACGATTACACGCTTGGCTCCTGGCCCAGCTACCACCGCTACGGCGTGATCGAAGCCGTCAACGCCTTCTGCGTCGAACACCATTGGCGATTCGCCTTTCTAACTCACGAACCCAACCGGAACCTGACTTTCGCACTTAGCAGGCTTGCTTAATTGCAAATGACAGCAGATTGCACTGCCATCGGGCAAAGAAAGATGGCCGGTACCTTTAAAAAAGGTACCGGACACGTTGTATGTCTCCGTTTAACGCCCGTGATTTCCGACGCCTGTCTCCAATGCTGCTGATTCCCGACGCCTGAAACCCAACGCCCGAAATTGCTTGTGTCCGGTTTGGCGACTCGATATGATTGCTGTATCGCTAACCGTGTGTGGTGTGTCGCTACACGCATGATCCAGGGTACGCTACGAACAATAGGTTGTACGGAAATAACACGTCATCACCCTTGAACCCTAGCGTTACTTACCAGGCATGATTGACAACTCGAATACCTCAAAGGACCGCTGCGATGGCAAAGCTCATTAGGGCGACCTCTCGCCGTGGCTATAACCTCCACCTCGAATATGACGATGGCGTGATGGGGGACATTGATCTTTCGGATTTGGTCGGCAAAGGCGTTTTTACTGCGTGGAACGATGCTGCCGTCTTCGCGGCGGTAACGATTGGCGAACATGGCGAACTTCGTTGGACCGAGGATTTGGAATTGTGTGGGGACGCCCAGTATTTAAAAATTACGGGAAAATCGGTCGAGGATTTGTTCCCAAATCTAAGAGCTCATGCAGATGCCTGAACTCAGTCGTTTTTACGGTATCGTCATCAAAATGTATTACAACGATCACAATCCGCCACATTTTCATGCCGAATATGGTTCGTCCCAGATGGTCGTTGATGTGAATACACTCGCAGTGATTGGTGGCCGTCTTCCGCCTCGGGCAATGGGACTTGTGATGGAATGGGCTTCCCAGCATCAGGGCAAACTGCAGGATGCCTGGCAAAACTCGCGCAACATGGAACCGCTCGACCAAATTGATCCGCTTGCGTAAACACCCGACACGCTTAGGTAATTGGGCAAAGAAAGTGTCCGGTACCTTTAAAAAGGGTACCGGACACCTTTTCCGTCTCCAAGCCATATTGGCCACGAGAGGCTGAGCTGTCCACGTAGGGATTCATAGGCGGTGTTTCGAACGTGTAGCCCGCGGGCAACGCAGAGAGTGAGACCGTAGCATCGTTGGCCTCAATCGGATTCTGTGATACGATCCGCCCGTCAATATCGCGGACGACTTCAAGGTTCAGCATCGATCCAGGCTGCGACGGATAAAAGATGACGACCCGATAGGTTTCATCATCAATCTTGGAAACGCTGACAGACAGGGCCCACCCAGTCATCCGACACCGGTGTGTCTACGGACGAAACATAAAATGCACGGTCGATTCCTTTGGCGACCGGAGGTGTTGCGTCTTTACAGTAAGGGGATAAGAACGGTTTGTTCATCGGTAGCATTCTTAACCACCGCACCCGGATATCGAAAAGCATCTAGGTCAGGGTCATAGATGAAATCACCCAACAAGGCTCGATTGATTTCAGGTAATCCCGATCGAAATGCCGAGTCATACCAGTTGGCCGACGAGATCACTAGATTCGCCTCGTCATACTGGCCACTGGCTTTTAGTTCTTCCTAAACTTCTTCGGACGTCGTCGAAGTGTTGGGCAAATTTTCATCAAGCAGACGACCGGCTGATTCGGCGGCGAGGTTGTTTTGGAAGGAGCCCAAACCCAGAACGATCAAACCCAAGAACGCCGATAATATCGCGGTCAATAAAAAACTAATGATTGCGAACTCGACCATTGCTTGACCACGTCGTGGAGGCTTGGCCCGGCGATAGTAAACTTGATTCTCACGGTCCATACAAAAAAACCACCGTTCTCGACACCGCACAATTGCAACTCGATTGCATTCTAGTATTATTACTCTCGCGTTTCAATCAAGATGTGACTGCGAAGAACGATCGGGAACCAAAAAATTTCCGCCAAAAGTTACCGCTGTTGAGGCGAGATCGCATCCAACACCTAGCGAGGCCCCCCAAGTGCTTATACTGCGGACAAGAATTGCGGGATTGAGATGCCTATCCGGAAAGGGGCTTGACCTGGACCGCTAAAAAGTTGGTATTGACTTATGCGTTCGTTCGCTTCGTTAGCACCGATCCCGAAGGGATAAAAGACCGTAGCCGGTGGTCGCGCAGCGCACCACCGGTAACGCGGCTAAAGACCTGAACTGGACCGCGAAGCGGTCCCAGAATGCTGGTGAATCCTCGACGCTTTCAGGGTCGGCGCGTGCCGTGTCGCTTGCCTTCCGGTGGTGTCGCTGCGCTCAACCACCGGCCACTTTCCTGAATCCCTTCGGGATGAAGATTGCGCAAGCTCAGATTGCTGCAACCCCAAAGATTTAGCGGTCCAGGCTTGACCCTCTTTGGCGAGGCAAGAAAACCTAGTGTCGCGGCATTGCGATAGCAACGGGTCATCCCCTGCTACCATCAGGTTCGCCTTACATCCTTGCCGTTTCGCCACGGTGCGGTAGTCGGACCAGCAGGGCGGAAGTGAAACGCGTCAGTGGATTTTTGAAGGCATGAGTGGGACGACGAGATCCAAAAAAAAGGCTGCAGAGTAATTCTGCAGCCTTGACGGATTTCACCTCCCACACCGGATGATCCCTTAACAAGTTTCTCCACAGCGAAGCTCGTCTCAGGTTAATCCGGCAATGAAAAAGAGATTACAAAGGAAAGCGAGTCGAAGGCTCAGCCTGGAACATCCGTTCCCATCAGCAGCCCACGTTCGCAGTCACTGATTGAGATTTTGAGCGGCGGTACTTTCGCGATTGCTGCTGGAGGCCGGCCTGAGGGATGGCAGCATTTGCAATGCTGAATAGACGGTAAAAGTCAGCCAGGAATTCAAGCGATGCTGAGCAAGTTTCGTTTTGTAGCCCCCGCCAGCATGATCTTTGGCAATCGAAAACGCCTCACGAAGTTGCTGACTAAAGTAGGTGCCAGTCTTGCTGGATTCATGAATACGAAAACTTGCAAGCGTCTCATCCAGAAACGTTCCCGGACATTTTTCCCACAGGCGGAGCCAGAGGTCATAGTCCATCGCCAAATGGTAGTCCGTTCTCAAGCCCTCAGTGACCGGCAGGAATTCACTTCGCCAGAAAACCCCCATCTGCGAAATCCAGTTTGCGGTCAACAATTTGCCAAACGACAGATGACGCAGGTTCCTGTTTTTCATTCGCGTGATCCACTGTCGTGTTTCCTGTCCCTGACGATTGATCACGTCGACTTTCCCGTAGATCCATTGAACTTCGGCCCGCGTAAAGGCTGCGAGAATATGCTGAAATGCCTGAGGCTTGTACACATCATCGGAGTTCAACCAACCAATAATGTCGCCAGTAACAAGTTGCAATCCTTTGTTGAGAGCATCTGATTGCCCTTTGTCTGGCTCGGAGATAAATCGAATTCGATTTCCGTAGGACTCAAGGATCGCCAAAGTCCCATCGCCGGAGCCACCGTCCATCACTATCAGTTCGATCTCCGCGTTATTCGCCTGGGTCAGGACGGAATCAATGGCCGCCGTCAGGTACGGTGCCTGATTCAGCGTCGGCATAACGATCGAAATCCGTGGTTTAGAATTCATGTGTTTTCGTCGTTGGTTGTGCCAGCGGACAGCATTGCGATATTGGAGAACTCTTGCTCCAACTGATCCACAGTTTTGTCCCATTGAAAATCGGCGGCTCGCTCAACTGCGGACTGCGTGGCCTCGCCAAAGGTGACCTCGTTCGCAAGCAGAAAATGCTGCAAAGCATCGGCCACTTCAACTTGATTCCGTGGCTGCACAAGCTGACCACAACGGCGATGTTCGAGTATCTCTTTGGGACCCCCGCTGTTGATCGCAACGACCGGAGTACCACAGGCCAGTGCCTCAACAACGACGAGGCCAAATGGCTCATCGACGGAGGCTAGACAAAAAACTTTAGACTGCTGGAGCAGCGTCACGATCTGATCGTCATTCAAACGGCCGAGAAACTCGACGTTGTCCGAAAGGGCATACTTCTGGACCATCTGTTTCAGAAATGGTTCAGCGTCGCCCGTGCCGACAATTTGAAGTCGCACGTCTGACATGCCACGTCCAACAAGCTCAGCGATGGCTTTGATAATCGTGTCGACATTCTTGAAGCGCGTCAGTTTGGCGATGGTAGTCACGCGTTTCATGCGAGATTCTGACAATGCGATCCTGAATCGTTGATGGTCAACACCGAGGAATACAACGCGACATTCTTCTTCCCCGAACCCGTAGACTTGTTGAACGTACTGTTTGGAGAATTCAGAATTCACCAGAACACGATTGAATCTTCGACACAGCTTGCGATCGATCGCACCCAGCAGCGGGGACAGGACATGAGCGATCCAGTTTTTAGGCGGCGGCAGACTTCGCTTCCAGTCCGTTGAGTGAATAAAGGCCGATGGTTCTTGACAATACCAAATGCATTTCAGATTTGATTTCCTCCGAACGACATACGCCCCCCACCAATTGGCAGGAAAAATCTGCGGAAAAAGAACCGTTGAACTGGCCGTTGCTTGAATTGTTCGCAAGGTTTCGGCTACCCGGTTGCAACGACTTTGGAATCGAATCCAAAACCAGATGCTTGAAGATAGCGGGCCGCCAATTTCGTGAAATTTGATCTCGTTGCCCGCTTCGCCAATAAGGCGACGATCCGCACGGATGCAAATGCAGTGAACATCATGCCCCCGCCGAGCAAGTCTCGTGCCTGTCTCAAGCACCATCCGCCCGGCACCGCCAGGCGAAGTGAAATGCGGATGAAGATAGATGATCTGCACTAAACCCTTGTTTTTTTCACGCGACTACGCGATGCGATCGATTTAGGACATCGAGGCAATGGTAAACTCCAATCCGTACTCGGTTGATTTCATGCATTCCACCGAAACTTTTGGCGAGTTCCGCTACCCTAACGTCTAATGTGAACAAAGCACTATCGAAATCTTCACTGATTGATCACCCGCTTGTAAACCTCCAGAGTCTGCCCTGCAGTTCGGGTCCAGGAGAACTCGGCTGCTCTCAGAAGCGACGCTTCAGTCAAGGACGACACAAGATCAGGTTGCGTCGCCACGCGGCACATCGCATCGCCGATGGAGTCGATATCGAGCGGATCGACCAGCAACGCCGCATCGGCCACCACTTCACCTAGCGATCCCGCCGACGAACAAATAACCGGAACGCCACAGGCCATCGCCTCAAGAGCGGGTAACCCAAACCCTTCGTAAAGCGATGGATAGACCAGCGCGTGACATCCCCATAACAAATCCAGAACCTTATCATCCGAAATATGACCAAATACTTGAACGTATTCCGACATGCCCGTTGCTTGAATCGTCCGCTTGACATCATCCCACGCACTACGCTTAGCGCCCGCGATGAGCAATCGAAACTCTGGATGCTTCTCTTGCATTTGTGCGAACGCTTTCACGAGACGAACATAGTTCTTGCGTGGTTCTATAGTGCTCACCGCCAAAAAATAGGGCCGACCACCGGTTGCATTTTTTCGCGCCCTTTCCCGCTGTTGCTCATCCTTTGGCCTTTTGAAAAGTGGCCGTTGGGCGAGATGGATCGTGGTCACGTCTTCCGGCTTTCGTCCGACCAACTCGAGCACATCCGTCCGAGTGCATTCCGAATCGCAAATGACATGGTTCGCTCGTTGAATCAAATCCTGCAGTCGGTTCAATCCGAATATTTTCGGTACCGGCATCTCGCTTCGAGGAACTCGCATCCATGCCAAGTCATGAACCGTGATAACGTAGGGCAAATCGAAATCGGTGAACTGACTTTGTGCGTTCGTAACGTGAAATAACTGCATCGAGCCGGCCGCCAAGCGTGTTCGCTTATCGATATTTCGTCGCCCATGCAAAAAGGTAAACCTGGGATGGATGCGTATGCGCTCAAGCGTCGCGTGATCAAGCTTCGACCTCATCCGCGCCCGAAAGAAAGCATCGAAGGGCACTTCGCTCAGGATTGGGAAATGCAGCTGCATTTCAGGGCAGCGCTTCGTCATCGCCGTCACTAACTCTTTCACATACACACCAATACCAGTGAGCGTGTAGGTCAACGGCGCAAGGTCAATTCCGACAATCATTGGTGTATTTGGCCTCTGAGTGCTTGGACTTGATTCGATAGCATTCCGCATGACCCAGCGTCTCCCGGCGAAACATCGCAGAGACGTCCGAGCACGAGAAGAAAAAAGCTGATACATTCTTCGTAGAATCGCTGACTTCACCAAACTCGGGATCAATGCGACGACTGAACGTGGAACACAAGGACCAATCGCGCGAAGATATCGACCAATCGCGGTGTTGGGCGGTGTCCGGAACAATTCCTTATGGAATGAATCGTTGTATTTTTGCAAAAACCACTCATCTCCAAACGGATTGAAGGTCGGTGCATTTGTGCGCCGGAAAAAGTACGTATTATTATCTACTGCCTCGATAAGTTCAAACATTTCGTCAACTTGAAGAATTTCGCACATTCGGAGGATCGACGGGATTTTTGCATCATCAATGATCAATAATCCTCCCTCGGCAAGCGTTGGGTATAGAAAGTAATACTCTAAATCCGGAAATGGGTACGCATGCGGACCATCGAGCATGATCAATTGGTGCATTTCGCTAAATCGATGCGTCGGCAATGTCCGCTGAGTCGGCCCTTCGATGTATGTAGTTGTCGCGGAATTGAAGAGAGGACTCTTGCGTACCTGGGAAATGCTTTCGCGACTGTCTAGAGCGAATACCGTATGACACTGTGAAAGATGGGAGAAAAGCAAAGTAGTGCATCCCGAACCGGTCTCTATCGAGCGTTTAATTGGCGGCGTTTGGCCAACATGTTTCACTATGGCGTCTAAGACATTGCGACTCACCGTTCCACACCCGTGCCAGTCGTTGGGCAAGGCGGCGATAGTATTGACGAGTTCCTCGATATTCATGTATGAGCTTTCTATGATGGACTAGGGTCAGATTGTAAAGACCCTCGGAACGCATTAAGTAGACCGCGAAGTATCTCGACGACTCGCGCTTCTATTCCAATAGGGCGTTTCGGTTCTTGCGGTATTTCGAGTGGGACGGACATCAGTTGTTTCAGTTCACATGCATCGCTGTAAACATAAACTCCGCTTAAGTTGCGGTAGCTCCTGGCCGAGATTGGATTGGCCAGTACGGGGATTCCTGACAGAAGCAATTCGGGAACTCGGGTGAGCGCCCCGCAACCGGTTACCTGATGAACGATGGCTGCTTTGGCCGAAACAAAGAGTTGATTCAGTTCATTTTGACTGACCGATCCAACGATCTGAACCCGCTCAGAATCCGCAATTGAAGCGAGCTGTTCTGTTCCAAACCCTGCGACGACGACGGGGGCTTGAAGATCGTCGTCGGAGTTTATCCAGGAAATCGCCTCTGCCATGCCCTGCCGCGTCGGCGGATGGATTGCCGTACCCATCATCAGAAAGTGTGTTTTAACAGAGGAGTCGCGATCCGTTCGAACCTTGGAGAACGTCTCTAGGAACTCTGTTGCCGGGAAATAGGGTAAGCAATCCGCGTTCACCTCGAAATTTCTTAGCAGCCAATGTGACTCCCAAGAGATGACCAAAACAAGTGCTGCACGATGGAATGTCTGCAGTTCTATTTCAATCGATCGAAGACCTGAAGCGAGTTGAGCGCGGGAGATTCCACCTTGGCCAATGGCATCAATATCGTGGGGAACGCAAACAACCGGTCGTCGCCGCTCGTAACAAAGGTCTACCAGGGATCTAGAAGCAACGGTGTTCTCTGTCACGATCAAAGCTTCTGGGTATTGATCGAGCAAGCGTCGATAATACATCGCGTGAGTTCCGCAGTCTGAAACACTAAGAAGTTCCTTATAAGTCACAGGCAACCGCCAACCTCTCTTCAAATAAACTGGGAGGCCGTCAAAGAGACGCCGAAACGTCGTGCGAGTAATTTTTCGATCCGGTGCAACCGTCACTCGCAAACCGCCCCGCCGCAACATCTCGATTATCTGGAGGCTTCGACGCGTCCCCCCATGCTTAAGATCTTCCGCGTTGTTTCGCAAAAAAAAGAGAATTTCAGTGTCGGTTTCGCTATTCATTGAAACGTCATAACGAAAGTTCAGTCAAAACTGACTTGTCCAAATCTTTTGATGAGAGAACGAAGGAGATTTGAAAGGAACTAGACCTTAAGCCAACTCCGGACGCAAGCATAAATGGGATACATAGTTTTTACCAATTGCGGTGGTAGCCACTGCGTAACGAACTTTGCCAATTTAGCCTTAAAAGGTCGTTTTTTCGTAGAAACCTTCGGCGACATCATGATTTTGCCAATTGATTCACAGATGTCAGCGACATTGTGAGCACGTAGCACGTCGCCCTTGATCACTAACAGTTCGTCATTCACACTGAACGCATCCAAGCGTTCGCCCGGCTTTGTGTATCCATTATAGGCAAGTGTGATTGCTTTCTTCGCTCCGGGAAAACGTTCGTAGTATTGGATGAGGGCAGGCAACATCGACGATGATTTGGATACGCTGCCGAGTCGGTGTTCTTTCTCAGCCAACTCACGTCCTTGCCATCGCACCCAATCCAACGCGGTTTGCGACACATCTTTGACATCTTCCGGGTAGCGTTCGGCGTAGCGAGTATATGCATCAATCACCGCCACTGCGATCGTTCCGGTATTGAACGTGCCCCGAAGTTCACCAATCCGTTGGCCGTGATTAAGCTTTTGAAAATCACTAACGATATCGCCCTTTCCGTGACCGTAGACGTGAGCCGCACCGTTCGCGGCGCCGCCCTGGCCGGCGACGCCGAGAGTATACGACGTGGTAACAACGTTCTTCGCCTTAGCAGCGATGGCGATACCGGAATAGATATCAGGGGACTGCGCGTCCAATATCGGACTACCGTCCGAAGAAATGGAATTAAGCACGCTGCGATGAACGAACGAGTTGTAGAGCATGGGTAAGTGAACATAGTGCAAATCGCCTTTAATCACCTTTCTCAGAGTACGACATTTATCGAACTTTAAAAAAGTAAGCTCGCCGGGAGCATCAGGGAACCACAGAAAAAGCCTATCTTGCAAATTTTCTTCGCGAAAAGTCGGCCAATAGTACATCGCCCAGGCCCAATGAAAAACATCACACTGTGTTTCCCGAAACATCTGCTTAGCAATACGAACACACCAGGGCAGTAGACCATCATCATCGCCAATAATCGTGATATAGTCACCAGACGATTGCTCAATTGCATAATTCCAATTGTCCGTCATGCAGAGCGGACCACTGGGAGGGCGTACGTATTTTATCAGGGATGTTCCCAATGACGCACAAACTGATCGGACTTCCGAGCCCAGTTGCTCGTCAGAGTTGTCGCAAACAATAATCTCATCAAATGACTCCTCCTGTTCCAAGCACGTTGCCAAACTATGTCTTAAGTAACTTGGACGATTGCGTGTCGGTATGAGAACCGAGTATTTCTCCTTCGGCATGATATCAACTCCTTGCAAGCCTAGCGGTTTGCAACACGCTTAAGATATCCGTCGGGGGCGACGCTGATGAGGAGTTTGTGGTCGATTGATTTATCGACTTCAAACTCGGGGTGCGAACTCAGGAATTCCTTTGCGGCTGACTTGGGGCTATTTCCTGGGCCCCAGGGGCGATCAGGAAACATTTCTGAGGCCACGTCGTCGATGACGGTGTCAAAGACGATGCAATAACTGCCTGGAGTTACCAGCCCGGCGTAGGCTTCTAGTTCAGCCAGCACGTGGTCGTGGGTGTGATTGCTGTCCAAAAATACCATCACGCTATTGTACCCTTTCGCTATTTGGTGTACAAGGTCGACTATAGCCGCGTCGATGCTTGAGCCTTCGATCATCTCAATCCGGGAAAACATCGGGTGAGCCTCGATCGCAGATCGATTGTGCGATCGGATGTCGATGTCGATCCCCAAAACCTTTCGTTTCGAAATTCGCGGATCAATCGTCTCGCCCGACTCGATGGCGTCGCATATGTCCAAGAGAGCCAATGCAGAAGCACTCATGACAAGGGAACCGCCGTGCGCGATTCCCGTCTCAATGATCAGATCGGGTTTGTTCTCCCAGATTAACTCCTGAACCGCAATCATATCTTGCGGTAATTGAATGATCGGACGACCGAGCCAGCGAAAATTGTACGTATATCGATTCGCGACGACGTACTTTTCAAAAAAAGTTCGAATCTCTTCGTTCTCAAATGGATTCATATAAATAATGGTTTCGACAGCAATTGCGACTGATATTAGTTGAACTCTTAGCAGTGCCACATAGATTAAATCAGGGGACGAGGTTCACGACCCGCTAACGCATCTGACGCGAGACCGTTGCAGTACGAATTGATGCACCAACGTACTTATCGAGAGCTTGTTATCGGTCACAATATCGGGGACAAAATTCCCGACAAAGACTTTTCGCGCTACACCGGTTCCTGTCACCTCGACCCCTGTTTCGTCACTTAGCCGCTGGGCGATTTCGGCAATCGTGGGAGTCGGCTCCTTAGATGCGATGTGGCTAATCGAGTGCAAATCGTTAAAGCGGTTGATGGCATTAGCGATAGACTTAACGCAACTTTCAACATCAATCAGCGGAACGCGGGCCGACCCGTTCTCGAATTGGTGGTAGATGATTGTCGATTCGTTGGCTACGCACTCGGCAAAGTACCGAAGGAAACGAGGGTCGAGTGAATCGACACCAAACACTGCGGGTATTCGCAAGATACGAAAGTCGAGTCCACTTGCAGCCGATCCGGTCAAGTATGATTCACAGGCAATCTTGAGGCGACCATATCGCGTGTTCGCAATTGCGGGCGTCATGCGAGTGACTTGATTCGCCATATCGCCATTAAAGACGACCCAGCTGCTCGGATACAAAAGTCGCACTTGGTGATCTTCACAATAATTGACCACTGAGACTAATTGCGAGAAAGCGACTTGCGAGGTCACTTCGGCGTTGTATGGTTTTGGATGGGCCAGATGAACGATCAAATCGGGTCGAAAATCGCCTAGTATTTTAGCAAATCTATGGCTCGATTGCAGATAATCTTCGGACATTGATCGCGAGAGGGGCAAACACTCAAAACCGGCTTCGGTCATTTCTTTACAAAGTCGGGTGCCGAGAAAACCATGACCACCTGTTACCGCGACCCGAGTCATTCCCGCTGGCAAATTTGGGGATTGTTCGCTTCTTAACAAGCCGGGATGAATTCGAGAGTCGGGGTGTGCAGCGTGAATCACGGCGAATGATTCGGCAAGTGAAACATTCTCAAGTCTTGAATATATAACTGCCGCGATATAATTGCTTCGGCTTTGTCCATAATCGCAAACCACCGTGAGTTTAGCGAGCCGTTCGCCGAGCATCCGCAGTCCATCGGTCACATATTTGTCAATCAGTGTTTGTGAGTTGCCGGGGCCGTCGATTAGGCCCCGAACATCTAGTCGTCGCCATCCGTGAGGTAATGTGTCATAAGCCGATGCAACGGCGAGTCGTTCGTTAATCTCAGAGAACAAGGTTGGGATCGCTTTCAGAATCAACGAAGACTTCGGCGAACGAACGAAGCGCTAATCCTTGTCGCCACATTGGATAGTGAATCGCTTCGCCGCTTATCAAATGTTGCAGGTACAGGTCCACCTCGTTGACGCCACTGAGTGCTCGCAGATACGTTGAGGCAGAGAACCGCGGGTTGATCTCAAACGGGAATAGCGTATCGCCCACCACCCGACCTTGAATATTTAAGGGGCCAGTTGATTCAATTGCGGATGCGATTGCTTCGGCTTGCCGCTGGAGGTTCCGATCTCGTCGGAATATCCCCTGGCTAGACCCAGAAGAGATGAGATAGTTTGCTCCCCGATCATGAACCGACAACAGATTTTGAAAGGTGCGTTGCATGACGATCGATCCAGCCGTCGAGCGATCAGTGCAAGAAAGCACGCCGATCGTATACTCACCCGCCGCTTCGGACAGGTAGGCTTGAAGGACGTAGGGGACTCCTTGCTCAAGTAAAACCTCGGCTCGATCTTGAAGCTCTTGCGTCTTCGAGACCACAAAGACACCCCGTGAACCTCCGGAGTCGAATCTTGGCTTGAGAACTGCGGGTAGTGGAAAATCGGCAACGCTCGCCAGTGATTCGAGAAGTCGCGTTTCAGGAACGGGGAAGCCGAGTTCTTTGAGCCGTTCAATCACTCGAAACTTGTCCGAGGTCGACTCCACAACGGATGGATCGTTGCCGACTACATGACAATGGCTCACATCGAAAATGTTGCCGAGTGTCCCAATCAAACGCGCTACCTGATCACCGCCAGGTAGAACAAAATTCGGTTTTGTCTCCTTCAAGACCCTGTTGAAGGAGGCTTCCAAAGAGTTTTGATCGAGCGTGTAAGTCGCTTGGAATATCTCTGAGTAGTGACCGTAGGCTAGCGGCGAGATGTCACAGCCGATAATTGAATGATAACCCGCCAACGATAAGCTTTTGGCGATCTCCATCCCAAGAGATGCGCCGGCGATACCCCAAACGAGAATGGAGCCTGACCGATTGAAAGCTCCAGTCACGCTATCTCACACTCAATCGCTTGGTTGAATTTAAAAATGCCCGTATCGTTTCGCAGACGTCTTCGATACTGGCGTCCGTAATTCCGAACCCTGTGGGAAGATTAAGCGATCGATAGGAGACATCATAGCTCCGCGGAGTTTCAAAACGTACCTCAAAGTGACCAAGCGACGAAAGGGGCCAAAAGAACACGCGTGCGTCCGCCCTTGCGGCACGTAAACGCTCGATCAATTGCTCTCGTCGTTCTACATCCATGGCTTTTTTGGGAAAAACAGCATTGACCATCCAGTAACCGGGATCGACATCGTTGCCCTGCAATGGATTCACGTTGATGCCAAGTGGCTTAAGGTTATGATGGTATCGCTCGAAAATTCGCTTCTTCTCGTCGACAAGGGTGTTAACTCTTTCCAGTTGAGCGCATCCGATTGCGGCCTGGATATTCGACATTTTGTATTTGTAACCGATCTTATCTGCCCAGAACTGTTTGCTTTGCGATCGAGAGCGACCGTGATTGCTCAATGTTAGGACTGACTCATAAAGTTCGGCATCGTTCGTAACGAACATGCCCCCTTCGCCGGTCGTGACTGTTTTCGTTCCATGAAAGGAGAATGCCCCGAAAATGCCCATGCTTCCCGCACGTTTGCCATGATAAATCGAACCGATCGCTTCGGCAGCATCTTCGATAATGGGAATCGAATATCGTTTACCGATTTCAAGTAGGGTGTGCATGTCGCAGAGGTTGCCGTATAGATGTGTTGCAACAATCGCCCTGGTTTTGTTCGTTATCGCTTGCTCAACGCGATTTGGGTCGATGCACCATGTGTCAGAGAGAATATCGACAAAAACCGGCTTTGCCCCGAGATGCACGATCGGGGCCGCAGTTGCAATCCAGTTCGTATCCGCCAAAATAACTTCATCGCCTGGGCCAATCCCTAAGGCGGCCATGCCCATGTGCAGCGCCCCGGTGCAACTGGATGTCGCGATGGCATGCTTGACGCCCAAATGCTCTTTGAAAGCAGCCTCGAATTTATAAATATAGTCGTAGCAATGCTCTCCCCAACCGTTCTCAGCGGCGTCCCTCGCATAACTAATTTCAAGCTGCGTGATGGACGGCTTGGTATACGGAATTCGCTTGTTCCGCTGCGCCGGTTCGCTGGTTACCGAAGTCACTGGGCTACAATCGGTGAGCGGTTGAACGGCAACGCTCGGAATCGCGGTGATGAAGCTCGCATCCCACGCGGCGGCGTAGCTGAGTTGGCTGGCAACCTCTTCCTTGATGTTCCATGGGAGTATGGCAATAACGTCGGGTTTGGATTCCCGCAAAGTCTCTTCGGACACGATCGGGATACGGCTACCGGGCAAATACTTGCCTTGTTTGCCAGGACTGCGATCAACGACAAACTCGATCAAATCTTTGCGAATTCCGGCAAAGTTCAAGAGCGTATTTCCTTTGGCCGCAGCTCCGTATGCAGCAATGCATTTACCGTCTCGCTTGGCGTTCAATAGGTAAGTGAGAAACTCGTTCTTGACCGACTCTGCGATGCCTTGAAATCCTTGATAAAAGGCAAGCGTCTGGATTCCCGCACTGCTTTCTTGTTGCAGCAGCTCAGCGAGGCTGATCGTCGAGTCACGCTCACCCGTGTCAGTCCGCTGCGCAAAAACTCGCAAACTGCCACCATGCGTCGGAAGTTGCTCGACGTCAAAAATCGAAAGCCCGTTCGCCGAAAAAATTGTTTGGACGGCGGTCAACGACAGGTATGAATAATGTTCGTGGTAGATCGTGTCAAACTGCTTCCCGGCAACCAATTCCAGGAGATGTGGAAACTCAAAAGTAGCCACGCCATCCGGTTTGAGCAGGATCGCAAAACCACGAACAAAGTCGTTAATATCCGGGACATGTGCCAGCACGTTGTTGGCAACCGTAAGGTCTGCACTGTGGCCCTCGGACACCAAGCGTGTGGCAGCGTCAACTCCAAAGAATTCTTCCACGATATTCAACCCCAGAGATCGCGCGGCTTGTGCGGTACTCTTCGTCGGCTCA
>Ga0105053_10007178_pt1 | contig 14994 bp, 15 predicted proteins | sample BON01_FD_78093 | JGI IMG/M metagenome (GOLD analysis project Ga0105053, IMG submission 78093) | Freshwater microbial communities from Lake Bonney liftoff mats and glacier meltwater in Antarctica - BON-01 | ecosystem: Environmental > Aquatic > Freshwater > Ice > Glacier meltwater | place: Lake...
CGACCGTCAGTGCCTACAAGATCGGCCTAACCTTGCTGGCCCGGCCTGGCGGCGTTGCCTTCGCCCATGAACTGCGCGCGACCGGCAAGACCGTGTTCCAGGACTGGAAACTGCACGATATCGGGGCCCAGGTCGAAGGGGCCGCCCGCGCCGTGGCCGAGGGCGGTTGCGACCTGCTGACGGTCCATGCTGAACCCCAGGTCATGCGCGGTGCCGTCAGGGGTCGTGACGCGACGGGATCCGATACGAAACTACTGGCCGTCACCGTCCTGACCAGCCTGTCGGAAGCCGATCTGACCGACATCGGCTACGGTTTTTCCGCGCGCGAACTGGTCGAGCGGCGGGTGCGTCAGGCGCTGGATTGCGGCGTCGACGGCGTGGTCTCCAGCCCGCTGGAGGCGGCGCGGGTGCGCGAGATCGCCAATGAAGCCGGGCGTCCCGACTTTCTGATCGTCACCCCCGGAGTACGGCCCGAGGGGGCCGACCGGGGCGATCAACAGCGTGTCGCTACACCGCGCGCCGCGCTGGAGGCCGGCGCCACCCATCTGGTCGTGGCCCGGCCCGTGGTGGGGGTCGACAACCCGTTGATGGCGGCTTCAGCCATCGTCGAATCGATTGACGGGATCGGACGCTGACCGCCTGACTCAGCCCCGTTCGCCCGGTTCCTGACTGTAGTGCTGCCGGGGCGGCTGGGATGGACGGGGCCGTGGTGCCGGCCGCGGATGCGTCGTCGGGGCCGGGTCGGGGTGACTGTAGTGGGGTGGCTCGGACACATAGGGCGGTGGATAGGGAGCGTCATGCTCGCGGCGGTGGTCGCAGCCGCAGTCTCGGCCGCCAGCATACGACGCCCCACCCTCATAACCGCCGTAACTGTAACCTCCGCTGTAGGCGGATTCCTCGCGGTATTCTTCGCGGCTCTCATACGATTGAGAATACTCGTACGACCCTGACGCCTCATGGGTATCGTCCCTCTCGCGTCGTCCACCGCCACAGCTGTGTCGTTCGCTGTAGCCGTAGCGACCACCGCGATCGACGTCGTCTCGGCACCCGGTGCTGTTCGCCACACAGGCGGGGGCCCGGCGCCCATTGCGACCGAAGCCGGCGACGACATAGCCGAACGGGGCGCTGGCGCAGGTCCGGCCTTCATAAACCTCTTCATTGTAGATCGCGCCACCGCCGTAATAGCCGCCACCATCCCCGCCATAGCCACCGCCGACATAGACCGTACCGCCGCCGTAACCGCGACCCCGGATGCCGCCGACGTCATAGGCGCGGGCGTTGAAATAGGAACCGGCTGATGCGCCGCCAAAGGCGTTCGCATTGGCATTAGCGTTGGCGTTGGCGTTGGCGTTCACATTGATATTGCCGCCGTAACCACCGCCGTGAGGAGGCGGCGGCGGATGACCACCACCGCCGCCACAGCCACCGCCGCAAGCTCCGCCTCCGCCCGGATGGCCGCCGCCGCCACGCGGCTCGCCGGCCAGGGCGGGGCCGGCGACGAGGATCAGAAGGGCTGCGCCGACCGCAGCGTTCAGGGTGCGCATGTCACGGACTCCATTTGGGAGCCGGTTTAGGCCTTTGGGAGCCAATCGGGTCGGCTTGCACCGAACGGGAGAAAGAACGCTGCGACCTTTCCCCTCAGGGCGTCCAAATTAACCGTGTTGGATGGAATCGCCTCTCACCGGTCGTAGAAATAGGGCTCTTCGCGGCCGTGATCGTGGTCGTGACCACCCGTTCGCTGATCGTCCGCCCATCGCCGGGTCGAGGGCGGGCGGTCGTCATTGTAGCCCCACTCGTCACGGTATCCGGTCCGAGACGATGGACCGTAGCGGGGATATCCATAGGCTCTGTCGTGACCGCGACCATAGCGACCGTAGCCGCCACCCTGCCTGTATCCGGAGGCAGGCACATAGGTCTGAGACCATTCCGAATAACCGTCGGCCCAGCGACCGGTCGCCACATAGGATCGTGTCTCCACCTCCGACAGGGCTGTGCCCCCGACGGGCCGCCCGTAGGGATTGAGAGGGACGGGTTGGCCCCAGGTCTGGGCTGAAGCGGCGCCTGTCAAGGCAAGGGTGGCGAGGGCTGCTGCAGCAGCGAGGGTCCGAATCATCAAAACATCTCCTGAATGAGACGGTGAACACCGGCCGTCCGCCTTTGTTCACGCCCGTTAGAAATCGACGGCCAGACCTTTTTTTTCCCAGTCTCCGTAGCGGGTTGGCTCGGGCCCGCGCGGGCCGCCGTGTTCCGGCGGCAGGCCGGCCTCTCTGCCCGCCGCGCGGCGTTCTGCGGCTTCCAGCAAGGCGCGGCGCGCGGCCTCGGTCAGGGGCCGTTCAGACGTGGCATTGGGCACATCCGCATTGAACGCGGGTGCGGTCGGGTCTTCGGGGGTGGGATGATCGGTCACAGCAGCCTCGCCTTGAGCCCTGGCATTGATCCGGCACACATGATGTTTCGGCCCGCCCGGCGCCAGTTGCGATCGAATTTTTTAGACCATGAACCACTTCAAGACCTTCACTCTTCTGGCAGCCCTGACCGCCCTGTTCGTCGGTCTCGGCTATCTGATCGGCGGGCCGACCGGCATGTTGATCGCCCTGGTGTTCGCGGGTGGCATGAACCTGTTCAGCTACTGGAACGCCGACAAGATCGTGCTCAAGATGTACAGGGCCCAGCCGGTCGATGAACAACATCCCAATGCCGTGGTCCGTGCCTATGTCGCCGATGTGGTGCAGATGGCGCGCGACACCGGTCTGCCCCGGCCGGTCATCGCCATCATTCCCAACGACCAGCCCAACGCCTTCGCCACCGGCCGCAATCCGGCCAATGCCGCCGTCTGCGCCACCACCGGCCTGCTGGACATGCTGACCCGCGACGAGATCCGCGGCGTCATGGCGCATGAGCTGGCCCATGTGAAGAACCGCGACACCCTGACCATGACGGTGACCGCAACTGTCGCGGGGGCCATCGCCGCCCTGGCCAATTTTGCGCTCTTCTTCGGTGGCAGCGACCGGGAACGCCCCGGTGGCCTTATCGGCACCCTCGCCTTGATGATCCTGGCCCCCATGGCCGCCGCCCTGGTGCAGATGGCCATCAGCCGCGGGCGTGAATACGAGGCCGACCGCGTCGGGGCGGAAATCGCCGGTGATCCAGCCGCCCTCGCCTCGGCCCTGCAGAAGATCGACAGTCATGCCCGCCGGATCGTCAATCCTGTGGCCGAACGCAATCCAGCCTCGGGCCAGCTGTTCATTATCAACCCGCTGGCGGGTCGCGGGGCCGACAGTCTGTTCTCAACCCATCCGGCTACCGGCAACCGGGTGAAGGCCCTGATGGAACTGGGAACGAAAATGGGGCTCGCACCGCGCCGCCCTTCCGAAGCCGGGGCTGCGGAAGGGCCGCTCTCGACCAGCGTTCCGACCACGCCGACGCAGACTCGCGGACCCTGGGGCTGACCCTGCCCCATTCCCGCCCTTGCATCGCGGGGCGTCTGGTCCTTTAAGCGCCCGCAACGCCGCCGAACGCCTCCCCGCGTTCCCCGAAGGACCTCACATGACCCAAGCCGCTCCCAAGAAGGTTGTCCTCGCCTATTCCGGCGGCCTCGACACCTCGATCATCCTGAAATGGCTGCAGACCGAATACGGCGCAGAGGTCGTGACCTTTACCGCCGACCTGGGTCAGGGCGAGGAGCTGGCACCGGCGCGCGAGAAGGCGCTGAAGATGGGCATCAAGCCCGAGAACATCTTCATCGATGACCTGCGCGAGGAATTCGTACGCGACTACGTCTTCCCGATGTTCCGGGCCAACGCCCTGTACGAGGGCCAGTATCTGCTCGGTACCTCCATCGCCCGACCGCTGATCGCCAAACGCCAGATCGAGATCGCTCGCCTGGTCAGGGCTGACGCCGTCTGTCACGGGGCCACCGGCAAGGGCAACGACCAGGTCCGGTTCGAGTTCGGCTACTATGCGCTGGAGCCCGACATCCGCGTCATCGCGCCGTGGCGCGAATGGGCGTTCAAGTCGCGCGAACACCTGCTCGACTTCGCTGAACAGCATCAGATTCCGATCGCCAAGGACAAGCGCGGCGAGGCTCCGTTCAGTGTCGACGCCAACCTTCTGCACTCCTCGTCCGAGGGCAAGGTGCTGGAGGACCCGTCGGTCGAGGCTCCCGAATTCGTGCATCAGCGCACCCTCTCGCCGGAAGACGCACCCGACGTCGCCACAGTCATCACCATCGGCTTCGAAAAGGGCGACCCGGTCTCGATCAATGGCGAGGCCATGTCGCCGGCAACCCTGCTGACCGCCCTCAATCAGTACGGCCATGACAACGGCATCGGTCGTCTGGATCTGGTCGAGAACCGCTTCATCGGCATGAAGTCGCGCGGCGTCTATGAGACCCCCGGCGGGACCATCCTGCTGGCCGCCCATCGCGGCATCGAATCCATCACCCTCGACGGCGGGGCCATGCATCTGAAGGACGAGCTGGCGATCAAATACGCCCATCTGATCTACAACGGCTTCTGGTTCTCGCCCGAGCGCGAAATGCTCCAGGCCGCCATCGATCACTCGCAGACGAAGGTGTCGGGCATCGTCCGGGTCAAACTCTACAAGGGCAATGCCACCGTCATCGGCCGCGAGAGCGCCGAGAGCCTGTACGATCAGGAACTGGTCACCTTCGAGGACGGGGCCGTGGCCTATGACCAGAAGGACGCCGCCGGCTTGATCAAGCTGAACGCCCTGCGCCTGCGGGTGCTTGGCAAGCGCGACGCGCGCGACGTCAGGTCTGACGTGTGATGGCCGCCTTCGTCGCGGCCGAAACCGTAGCGCCATAGTCTGTCGACGCGCCGCTTCTGAAGCGAACCGAGCCGACGCAGCCGCGCAATGCCCGTATCCGGACGGTCTTCTGACCACTTCCCGGCCTTGACCGGGTCCCTCGTCGGCCCGACAGGACGGTCATGGCCAGCCTGCCCGTCGACCCCCACCTCTATCTGACCTTTCTCGGCGTCATGGCGGTGATGGCCGTGACGCCGGGGCCGGCTAACCTGTTCTCTGTCGCCAACGGGGTTCAGCGCGGCAAGGCCGCCGCCATGGCCGGGGTGGTCGGGATGAACGCCGCGACCCTGGTCTGGTTCGGGGCCGCAGCCCTGGGCCTCGGGGCCCTGGTCATCGCCTTCCCCGAAGCCTTCCGCCTGATCTCGATCGCCGGTGCCCTCTATGTCGCCTGGCTGGGGGTCAATGCCCTGCGTGGAGCCTTCAGCACCGCCGCAGACCCCCGGTCGGCCACGATCCGCCCGGGCCGCAGCGCGCTGATGGACGGCTTTATGGTCCAGATCGCCAATCCCAAGGCAGTGCTGTTTTTCACCGCCGTCCTGCCGCCCTTCATGGATGTGGCCCGGCCGCCGGCACCACAGCTGGCCCTGTTCGCCCTGGCCACCATCGGCATGGACGTCCTGACCATGTCCGCCTACGGTCTGGGGGGTGCAGCCTTGGCGCGACGCATGAACGATCCCCACTTCCGCAAGGGGTTCGCCCTGCTGACCGGCATCCTTCTTCTGGCCGCAGCCGTACTTATTATTTCGCGTTTATAGGGGCTTGCAGGAAGCCGGAACCCCGCTGCCCCTGTCCCGTTCAGCCGACACGGCGCGCACCGCCGCGCAAAGGAGAATTCCCATGCGACTTCGTTTGCTCAAGCCCGTGCTCCTGGCGGCGACCGCAGCCTTGGTCCTGTCCGCCTGCGCCACGGCCACCCCCTACGGCCCCGCCGGCATCGAGAGCCGTTTCGGCTATGCCGAACAGCGGGTCGATGCCGACCGTTTCCGCATCAGTTTCGCGGGCAATTCCGTGACTTCGCGCGAACAGGTCGAGATGGCCCTGCTGCTCCGCGCCGCCGAATTGACGACCGGGAACGGCTATGACTGGTTCTCCACGGTCAACCGGGCCACCGACCGCGACGTGCGGCTGCAGTCAGCACCGGATCCGTTCTACTATGACCGCTACAGCCCGTTCTGGGGTCCGTCGTGGCGCTATTACCGCCGTGGCTACTGGAGCCCCTGGAGCCGTCCCTTCGGTCGCGACCCGTTCGGACCCGAACTCGACGTCCGTGAGATCGACCGGTTCGAGGCCTCGGCCGAGATCGTCATGGGTCGCGGCGCCAAGCCCGCCGGCGATCCCAATGCCTTCGACGCCCGTGAGGTCATCTCAAACCTCGGCCCCCGCGTCACCCGGCCGATGTGAGGTTGGGACCAGGTGCTCGGTTTTAGGTTTTAGGTTCCAGGTTCTAGGTTCTAGGAAAAAAAAGGTCGGCGAGCGCCGCACCAAGCCTCCCTAAAACCTGGAACCTGGAACCTGGAACTTAAAACCTGGCCCCTACCCGATCCTCGGACTCTTCAGCCGACGCTTGTTGACGTGGGTCTCGGGGGCCACCCCGAGGTCCTCAGGCACCTCGCCCTTGAAATAATAGCGCTGCCACGCCTCCTTGGCCGCGTCCGGGTCGCCCGAGGCCAGCCGTTTGTTGAAATCGGTTCGCGCCCGGTTCCAGGCCTCGAACTGGCCATGCATGACCGGATTGGATTCCAGCGTCCGGATCACCGGCTGCATGGTCTCGACCTTGCGATGCTCGATCGGGGTGATGAAACAGAAGGGCTCGCCCTTCTCGAACCGGACCTTGCCGGGGCGGGTGAACAGCCAGTTCATGGTGAAGGGAAACGGCAGCCAGTCGGTCTCGATCAGGCCGACCAGTGGCTGGATACCGTCCTTCATATGGTTGGGTGACCCCCCCGCCAGCAGGCCCCAGCCGGGCGGAGTACGAAACAGATACTGCGGATGCAGGGTCAGCACCCCGCGCGAGAAATGCGAGGTCACCACATGGGTCAGGTTGGCGTTGGGGCGTTCGGGGGTGATGACGATGTCGGCCTGGCTGGGGCCGCCGTTCCACTCGGCCGTAAAGGTCAGCGGGCACAGGATCTCCCAACCCGTGGTGTTGGCCATGGTCAGCGGCAGGCAGCGATAGGGGTGGCGGCTGGCAAAGGCGTCCATCCAGTTGCGCGACTGACGGCCCGGCACAAGGTCGGGCGGCGCCGCCGTCATCGGATAGCATTCCAGTTCCACAGCGGGCCTCCGGTCGGTATCGAGGGGTGTCTGCATCCCTAGCTGTGCCTCATGACCGAAGACAAGCCGCCGCCAGTGTCCGACCCTGGGCCCGCGTTCGACCGCGACCGCCTGCTCGACTGGATGGCGGCCAATGGCGTGGCCCAGACCACACACGACCACCCCGCCGTCTTTCGGGTCGATGAGGGGCTCGAGCTCAAGGCGGCACTGCCCGGTGCCCACACCAAGAACCTGTTCCTCAAGGACAGGAAGGGCCGGCTGTGGCTGATCTCGGCCCGTCAGGACACGGTGGTCGATCTGAAGCAAACGCCCGCCGTCATCAGCTCGGATCGTCTGTCGTTCGGCAATGAGACCCTGATGTACGAAACCCTGGGCGTGCGCGGCGGCTCGGTCACCGCCCTCGGCCTGATCAACGACCCGAACCAGCGCGTGACCTTCGTGCTCGACCAGGCCTTGTGGAACGTCGACATCGTCAATTTTCACCCCCTGACCAATACGGCGACGACCGCGCTGGTGCAGGCGGCATTCCGGCGGTTTCTGCGACTGATCGGCCGCGAGCCGCTGGTGGTAGACTTCGGTCAATACGAAGTCTGAGCGGCTGTTCGGGACCGGGCCAGCGCTAGCCCCGAACCCTGACTGAAGAAAAAACCTTCATGTTTTTCAACGCGCGGGAAGGGCACACTTTGCCACAGCGGTCAGTAGCCGCGCCGCTATTGATTGCATGGGCCAGCCACCCAGTTGCGTTGTCCTCCAAACAAGGAACGTTAAAATGGCTACCGAAACTCACGACATCGTCGATACCGCCGTCGCCGCCGGATCGTTCGCGACCCTGGTCGCAGCGGTCACCGCAGCCGGTCTGGTCGACACGCTGAAGGGCGCAGGCCCGTTCACCGTCTTCGCGCCGACCGACGCAGCCTTCGCCGCCCTGCCCGCCGGCACGGTCGAGGATCTGGTCAAGCCTGAGAACAAGGACAAGCTGACCGCCATCCTGACGCTCCACGTCCTGTCCGGTGCCGTTCATGCCGCCGACATCGCGGGCAAGACCCTGTCGCCGGCCTCGGTCAATGGCGAAACACTGGACGTCGACGGCACCGACGGCGTCACCGTCAATGGCGCGAACGTCGTCACCGCTGACATCGCCTGCACCAATGGCGTCATCCACGTCATCGATGCCGTGCTTCTGCCCAAGGGCTGATTGTCCCCGAAAGCCACGACAAGACAGCTGATCCGCCGTCGAGTCTGAAAACAGAACGGCCCCGCCTGACCAAGGGCGGGGCCGTTTTGGTCTCTGGTCAGCGAGTCTCGGCAATCTGATCTGACCCAGGCGGTTCTATCCCGGCGCGTCCGGTGCTAGACGGCGCGCATCCCCCCGACCGCCACGCCAGACACGGAACGCCGCCATGCCAGCCGCTCCCGACTTTCCGCCCGCGCCCGACCGCGTGGCCCCGAAGCGCGCGCTGATCTCCCTTTCCGACAAGGCCGGGCTGGAGGACGCCGCCCGCACCTTGCACGATCTCGGCGTCGAACTGGTCTCGACCGGGGGCACCCGCGCCGCCATCGCCGGCTTCGGCCTGCCGGTGAAGGATGTCGCCGACCTGACCGGCTTCCCCGAGATGATGGACGGCCGGGTCAAGACCCTGCATCCGGTGGTCCACGGCGGCCTGCTGGGCGTGCGCAACGCCGCCGACCATGCCGAGGCCATGGCGACCCACGACATCGGGCCCATCGATATCGTCTGGGTCGACCTCTATCCGTTCGAATCAACCGTTGCTTCAGGGGCCGGTTTCGACGCCGTGGTCGAGAACATCGACATCGGCGGCCCGGCCATGATCCGCTCGGGCTCGAAGAACCACGGCTATGTCGCTGTCTGCGTCGATCCGGCCTCGGTCGCCGACCTGCTGGAGGCACTGAAGGCCAACGGCACCACGGCGCTGGCCCTGCGCAAACGCCTCGCCGCCCGCGCCTTTGCCCGCACCGCCGCCTACGATGCCGCCGTCTCCGGCTGGTTCGCCGGTCATGTCAGCGATACCGCCCCGGCGCGCAAATCGATCAGTGGCGCACTGGCCCAGACCCTGCGCTATGGCGAGAACCCGCATCAGACGGGGGCCTTCTACCGCACCGGCCCCACCTCCGGCGAAACAGGCCGCCCCGGCGTCGCCCACGCCCGCCAGCTGCAGGGCAAGGAACTGGGCTATAACAATATCGCCGATGCCGACGCTGCCTATGAGCTGGTGGCCGAGCTCGAGGCCCCGGCCTGCGTCATCGTCAAACACGCCAATCCCTGCGGCGTGGCGGTCGGGTACGATCTGGCGACGGCCTATGCTCGGGCGCTGGAGTGCGACGCCGTCTCGGCCTTCGGCGGTGTGATCGCCGTCAACCGGACCCTGTCGGGTGCGGACGCCCGGCTGATCACCGACATTTTCACCGAGGTCGTCATCGCCCCCGGCGCCGACAACGAGGCGCGGGCGATCTTTGCGGCCAAGAAGAACCTGCGGCTGCTGCTGACCGACGGCCTGCCCGATCCACTGGCGGCCGGCGAGGTGTTCCGCTCGGTCGCCGGGGGCTTCCTGGTCCAGTCGCGCGACCGCAGCCGCATCGCCGCCGCCGATCTGAAGATCGTTACCCGCCGTCAGCCGACGCCGCAGGAGGTCGAGGACATGTTGTTTGCCTTCACCGTGGCCAAACACGTCAAGTCCAATGCCATCGTCTATGCGAAGGACGGCCAGACCGCCGGCATCGGCGCAGGCCAGATGAACCGCCGCGATTCGGCCCGGATCGCCGCCCTCCGCGCCCGCGAGGCAGGAGAGGCCCATGCCAAGGCGACGGGGGGTCTGGCGCATTCGCTGGCCCGGGGCTCCGCCTGCGCCTCGGAGGCCTTCTTCCCCTTCGCCGACGGCCTGCTGGAGGCGGTGGCGGCTGGGGCCACGGCGGTGATCCAGCCCGGCGGCTCGATCCGCGACGACGCCGTCATCGCCGCCGCCGACGAAGCCGGGGTGGCCATGGCCTTCACAGGCGTCCGGGTGTTCCGGCACTGAGGTGGCGGGGGTGAAGAGTGCTAGTGAGCCAGCGGTGAACCGATGCTGGAGCCGCTCGCGTCATTCTTGCTCACCCCTTGCTCACTAGCATTTTTCACTGACCGGACCGCCCGATGGACACCCTCTCCCAACGCTGGTCGAGACTCGAACCCGCCGTCACCATGGTCGGACCCGACGATGAGCGCCCGCGCCCGGCGGTGATCCTGTTCCACGGTTGCGGCGGGCTGCGCGAGCATCTGCCGAAATACGCAGCAGCGGCGAAGGCGGCGGGCTGGCGGGCCTTTATCGTCGACTCCTTTGCGCCCCGGGGCTGGAGCCGTGAATTCGCCGTGGTCACGGTCTGTACGGGGATCGTATTGCAAGGCTGGCAAAGAGCCGGTGACGTGCTGGCGGCCCTGCACGGCGTGTCACAGCGGCGAGACGTTGACGCCTCCAGGATCGTCCTGGCCGGCTGGAGCCACGGCGGCTGGGGCATTATGGAAACGATGAGCTCGGAACGGGCCGATGGTGCCCTGGGTGTCGCCGATCCCGGTTCGGTCCCACTTGACGGCGTCGTCGGCACCTGGCTGGCCTATCCCTATGTCGGCATCGGGGCCTTCAACCGGATGCGGCCATGGCGGCATTGTCCGAAGACCGTGGCCGTCATCTCGCGCAGCGACCACCTGACCACCGTGCGTAACGCTGAACAGGTCCATGACAGGATCCGCAACTGCGGCACCGACGTCGAGACCTGGATCGCCGACGGTTCCCACGCCTTTGACGAACCGACGGCGACCGCGCCGATGCGCTACCATCCCGAACTGGCGGCCGAGGCCGAGCGCCGCTTCGTCGCCCTGCTCAACGCCGTCGCGGTGGCACCGGCGGGTTAAAACGGCTCGATCGTCACCTCGGCCCGGATCGAATTGGCGATATAGCAGGCCGCATGGGCACGGTGGTGCAGGTCGTCGATGGCAGCAGCATCCGGGAGTGTCGCGCCGGAAAAGACCGTCGCGGGTCGCAGGGTGACCGCCGTGATCGAGATCTTGCCCCGCTCATCGCGGCCCAGCAGCCCGACCGCCTCATCCCGATAGGAGTCGATGGTGAACCCGTCCTTGGCCGCATAGGCGAGGAAGAACAGCATGTGGCAGCTTGACAGGGCCGCCACCAGGGCCTCCTCGGGATCGATCGCCGTCGGGTCGGACAGAGGCGTCGGCACCAGGGCGGACGGGGCCGATGAGCCCCGCACCACGGCCCCGCCATCGAAACGCCAGTCGTGAGCCCGCGAATAGGTGTTGCCGGTGAAGTCCTGCGCGCCACGGCGCCATTCGATGGTGGCGAGGTGTTCGCTCATGACAATTTTGCATCGGCGATAATCGACCCGTGTAGCGCGGTGACGGGGCAAATCCCAGCACACGCCTTGCCCCCGCCCGCGACCAGCCCTATCCCCGGTCCATGGCCGCACCCCTGATCTGTCCGTCCATCCTCGCCAGCGACTTCGCAAAGCTGGGCGAGGAAGTTCGCGCGCTGGACGCCGCCGGTGCGGACTGGATTCATGTCGACGTGATGGACGGCCATTTCGTGCCGAACATCACCCTTGGCCCCGATGTGGTGAAGGCCCTGCGTCCTCACACAGCCCTGCCGTTCGACGTCCACCTGATGGTCGCGCCGGTCGATCCCTGGCTGGAGGCCTATCGAGAAGCGGGGGCCGACACCCTGACGGTCCATCCCGAGAGCGGGCCGCACCTGCACCGCACCCTCGGCCGAATCCGCCAGCTCGGCGCGAAGGCGGGCGTGGTGCTCAATCCCGGCACGCCGCTGAACGTGCTCGAGGAGGTCATAGACCTGGTCGATCTGGTGTTGCTGATGTCGGTCAATCCGGGTTTCGGCGGCCAGTCCTTTATCGGGACCACCCTGCGCAAGATTGAACGGACGCGCGCCCTGCTCGACGCCGCCGGGTCCGGAGCACACCTGCAGGTCGACGGCGGGGTCACCGCAACCAACGCCGCGGCCTGTGTCGCCGCCGGAGCCGACGCCCTGGTGGCCGGCACCGCTGTGTTCCGCGGCGGCCCGTCGGCCTATGCGGCCAATATCCAGGCGCTGAAATCCGCGTGAATCCGCTCGACTCCTTTTCCCGCACCGCGGCCAATACGCCCCTGGCCGGCGAGATTCCCGGCCTGCGCGGGGGTCCTATGCGCACCCCGGTGCGGGCGGCGGGAGCGGCGACCGGTCCCGGCCTGTGGCCCGTCATCATCGGCCGTCTGCTGACCCGCCAGCTGTGGATCGAGCTTTACGGCCTGCCCGGCTACAGCCTGACCCTGAAAGGCCGCCCGGCCCAGGGCTTCGCCTCCACGCCGCGTGATTTCCGGCCCGCCGAACCGGCTTCCGGCAAGGCGGTCCTCGAGGGTCGCTTCATCCTCGCCGGCGCCAGCCTCGAGGTCCCGGCACCCGAGGATCCGTGGAACCGTCCCAGCCCCAGCCGGGCCTTCGCCACCGAACTTCACGCCTTTGCCTGGTTGCCGTCGCTGATGCTCCATAGTGAGCGCGGCGCGCGCGAGGCCCTGCGGCTGACCCTGGCCTGGAGCGTCACCTTCGCCCGCTGGTCGCCCTTTGCCTGGGGCCCCGAGGTGCTGGCGCGGCGCACCTTCAACCTCGCATGCGCCGCCCGGCGGATGGGCCATGTCGCCACCGAGGCCGAGCGGCTGAAACTGGCCGATATTCTGGGCCGTCAGGGACGGCAGCTGTTGCGCCCACCCGGCGGCCTCGCCGGCAGCGCCGAACGGTTGACCGCCGTGGCCGTCGTCGGCTGTGTCCTGGCCGGCCCCCCCGGCGCCGCCCTGCGTCGCGCCGTCCTGCGCCGGCTGCCCGCTGCCCTGGACCGTACCGTCGGGGCTGACGGCAGCCACGCATCGCGCAGCCCGGAAGCCGGGCTGGAGCTGCTGCTCGACCTGCTGACCCTCGACGACGTCCTGTCCCAGCTGTCCGAAACCTGTCCTGAAGCGGTTCGCGCCGCCATCCAGCGGCTGACCAGCGCCCTGCGCCTTCTGACCCTGCCTGACGGCCGGCTGGTCACCCTTCAGGGCGGAGGGCCGTCGACCCCGGCCCGGATCGCTGCCGCCTGCGCCGAGGACGACGTCCCGGTCCCGGACCTGCCGAGCCGGATCATCGGCGGCATCGCCCGCATCCGCAGCCCGCTCCTGACCATCGCCGCCGATGTCGCGGGTCCGGCGCATGGTGTCTGGTCTGGTGCGGCCTGCGCCCAGCCGATGGCGCTGGAGATCGTCTGCGGCAAGGACCGGCTGGTCACAGGCTGCGGCTGGACCCCACGCGCCGGCGACCGTCAGGGCCTGAGACTGCCGCCCGGCCATTCGACCCTGACCCTCGGTGAGGGTTCGACCGGCGCACCGCTGGGGGGCTGGAAGGCCGGGCTTCTGGGGCATCGGCTGGTGGGGCCGCCCGTGCACGTCGATGTCCAGCAACGCGACGGCGAAGGGGCCGTGTGGCTGGAGGTCGAACACGACGGCTGGGTCCACATCTACGGACTGCTACACCAGCGCCGCCTGTACCTTGACCAGCGGCTGGACGAACTTCGCGCCGAGGAACGACTGCATCCGGCCCCGGGCCAGAAGGAGGTCGTGCGCGCCATCGCCGCCCCCTATGCCGTGCGCTTCCAGCTGGAACCCGGCGTCCAGGCCTCGCTGGCGCGGGATCGTCGCTCCATCCTGCTACGCGGCCATTCGGGTCGGGGCTGGTGGTTCCGGACCGATGGACCGGACGTGGCCATCGAACCCTCGGTCCATATCGAGGAGGGTCTGACCCGTCGCTCACTGCAGATCGTGGTGCGCGGCTCGGCCCGCACCGATTCCGAAACCAAGATCCGCTGGAAGCTGAGCCCGGCCGGTGCGGGTGCGGATCCGTCCTGACCCCCTTGAGGCGAAAGGTCGCCGCGACCATCTGAGGCTTGCCGCGTTACACATTTCCGACCACCGGACCGATCCCCCAAGGACGAACATGAGCTTCGCCGACCCGACCCCCCTTCCGGACGACCTGATCAAGGACGGCACCGACGCCGGCTTCATGACCGATGTCATCGAAGCCTCGAAGTCGCAGCCCGTGCTGGTCGATTTCTGGGCTACCTGGTGTGGCCCCTGCCGGACCTTGACGCCGATGATTGAAAAGGCCGTCCGCGCCGCCGGCGGTGCCGTGAAACTGGTCAAGATCGACGTCGACAAGAACCCCGCCTATTCGGGACAACTGCGCGTCCAGTCGATCCCGACCGTCTATGCCTTCGTCAATGGCCAGCCCGTCGACGGCTTCCAGGGTGCCGTTCCCGATAGCCAGCTCAAGGCCTTTATCGACAAACTGACCGGCGGCGAGAGCGCCAATTCTGACATCGAGCAACTGATGTCGCTGGGTGAGGAATCGCTCTCCCTCTCCGATCTCGGCGGCGCGGCCCAGGCCTTTGCCCAGGTGCTGACGCTCGAGCCCGCCCATGAGCGAGCCATCGCCGGTATGGCACAGGTCTATCTGGCCGACGGCGATATCGATCAGGCGCGCCAGACCATCGCCATGGCCCCGCAGGACTCGCGGGACGCGACGGTCCAGTCCGTTCGGGCGCAATTGGCATTGCAGACCGCCGCCCCGGTCGGCGCGGGCGGAGACCTCGAGGCGCGCGTTGCCGCCGACCCTGCCGATCATCAGGCCCGCTATGACCTGTCCCTCGCCCAGGCCGCCGCGGGCGATCTGAAGGGGGCGATCGACAGCCTGCTGGCCATCGTCGCCGCCGATCGCGAATGGAACGACCAGACCGCGCGCAAACAGCTGCTGGTGGTGTTCGAGGCCGCCGGGGCCGGGTCGGATGTGGCGCGGGACGGTCGCCGTC
>Ga0105053_10007187_pt1 | contig 14978 bp, 11 predicted proteins | sample BON01_FD_78093 | JGI IMG/M metagenome (GOLD analysis project Ga0105053, IMG submission 78093) | Freshwater microbial communities from Lake Bonney liftoff mats and glacier meltwater in Antarctica - BON-01 | ecosystem: Environmental > Aquatic > Freshwater > Ice > Glacier meltwater | place: Lake...
GACGGCGCCAGTGACCTGCGCAATGTCGTGGGCCTGATGCGGGTCGGCGAAAAGGCCGAGCTGTCGATCCTGCGCGGCAGCCAGGAGCTCTCGCTCGATGCCATCATCAAGGCGCGTCCCGACGAGCCGCAGATGGCCTCTGCCCAGCCTGCGGTCGTTCCCGGCGGTGGCACCGAGTTTGCCGGTGCGGCCATCGGCCCGATCGATCCGATGTCGGAGATGGCCGGCAAGATCGACGGTGTTGAAGTCGTCGACGTCCAGCCCGAGAGCAAGGCCTGGGCCGCCGGCCTGCGTCCCGGCGACATCGTCACCGAGGTCAACCGCGATGCGATCAGCGACCCCGACCAGTTCGTCGATGCCATCGACGGCGCCGAAGGCCGCGTCCTGCTCCATGTCCGTCGCGGCGACGCTGCCTTCTACGTGCTGATATGAGCCTGATCTGATCCTGGGCGTCGCGCCCGCGCGACGCAGAGTTTACCAAACCGGGGCGCCAAGACCCCGGGTTGCGGCTCCGGGAGGCACTGGGAGCCGGCGAGGGCGGGACACACGTCCCGCCCTCGTTGCCTTTCCAGCTTTCCCCCCTGCGCCCGGGGCCGTCCTGCATCCCGGAGTGTCGCTTCACCGACGCTCCGGGATTTGCAGTTTGCGCCTCATGCGGCTTCAAGCTGGCCCTTGCGTTCCTCGATGACCTGCTCGGCCGGTCTGCCCGACAGTTCCTGAAGGTGGTCGAACCTGGCCTCGAAACTTGCCACGCCCTGCGACATGGAACGCAGTTCGCTGACGAGGTCGAGGATTTCGGCCTGGGGCATGTGGGCCGCCACCGTGTCCCAGCCTTTCCAGCCTTCGCGCGCCTCGTAGCCCAGGATCTGGCCGCGCCTTCCGGTCACCACCTGCTGGGCCCGCGCCGTCGCGCTGTTGGGCACATGGATGTGCACCATCATGACCGGTTCCAGCAGCACCGGACCGCACTGGGGCATGCCTTCGCCCATCGCCATCCGGGCGGCCAGCTTGAAGGCCATCTCGTTGGAATCGACATCGTGGTACTTGCCGTCGAAGACCTCCACGGCAAGGTCGACGACAGGGAACCCCAGCGGCCCCTGCAGCAGGTATTCCTTCACGCCGGCCTCGACCGCCGGGATGTACTGCTTGGGGATGGCGCCGCCGGTCACCGCGTTGCGGAATTCGAAGCCGGTGCCGCGGGGCAGCGGCTTGATGTTGATGTGGACGTCGCCGAACATGCCCGAGCCGCCGGTCTGGCGCTTGAAACGGCCGTGCTGGGTGACCGGTTTGCGGATCGCCTCGCGATAGGGCACCCGCGGTTTTTCCGGCACCACCGTGACGCCGTAGCGGCTGGCCATCTTGGCGATCGTGACGTTGAGGTGCATGTCGCCCTGGCCCCACAGCACGAGCTGGTGCAGGTCGCTGTCCTGTTCGGTCTCGATCGAGGGGTCCTCGTCGTGGATGCGAGCCAGCGCCGTCGACAGCTTGACCTCGTCGTCGCGCTTGGCGGCATGGATCGCCATGCCGTAGAGCCGGGGCAGGGCCGACGCCCTGGCGAAGCTTCCGGCTTTCTCGGGGGCATGATCGCCGACCTGCAACGTGTCGCCGGTGCGGGCGTGCTCCAGGCGGCCCAGCGCGACGATGTCGCCGGCCTCTGCCATGTCGATCTTGTTCTGCTGGTTGCCCATCAGGTGATAGATGCCGCCGATGCGCTCGCCGTTGACCGTCTCGCCGTCCTTGATCGTGCCGCGCCAGACGCGGGCCAGCGAAAGCTTGCCGCCATGGGGCGTGTTGTACGTCTTGAGCACCTGGGCTGCGGCCGGGCCGTCACCGCCGCGGGCCTGTGCGGTGGTCGCGGGTTCGGGTACCCAGTCGGCGATCTCCTGCAGCAGGCGGCGCACACCGTTTTCGTGTTCGGCCGAACCGATCAGCACCGGTGCGATGCGCGCTTCGCTGAACCCCTTGCGCAGGTCGGCGACGACCTCGTCGGTCGAGGGCTGCTGGTCCTCCAGCAGCTTTTCGAGCAGGGCGTCATCGAAGTCCGCGAGGGCTTCCAGCAGGATCGTGCGCGCCTCGGCCTCGCGGCCCTTCACGGAATCGGGCATGGCGATGGGGTGGGACGCCTTGCCGTCTTCCCATTCATAGGCTTTCTCGGTGATCAGATCGACGTAGCCGGTGACGTGTTCGCCGTCGCGGATCGGCACCTGGGTCACCAGCAGCGGCGTTTCGGAGACTTCCTGCATGGCCGGCAGCAGGTCGCGCATCAGGGTGGCGGTGCGGTCCATCTTGTTGACGAAGACCATGTGCGGAATCGCGTGTTCGTCGAGAAACCGCAGGATCGGCGCCACCGTGGTCGCACGTTCGATCACCGGCTCGAAGACGACGATGGCGGCATCGACGCCGATCAGGGCGTTGCGCGCCTCGGCCAGGAACTCGACGGAACCGGGACAGTCGATCAGGTTGAGCGTGATGTCGTCGAACTGGCAGCGCGCCGCCGAAACTTCGGTGCTGGTCTGGCGTTCGCGTGCCTCGGGGGCGCTGTCGCCCACCGTATTGCCTTCCTTGACCGTACCCTTGCGGCCGATCGCACCCGTCGCGAACAGGATGGCCTCGAGCAGCGTCGTCTTGCCACTCAGCGACGGGCCCACGATAGCGACGTTTCTGATTTTGGACATAGCAACCTCCCCGCTCGTTGACCGGCGCTTCCCGGACGAGAACGCCGGGGAGGCGCCTCTTGTCTGTGCAACGGTAGTGTGATGGAAACCCATACGCAACGCGAGTCCGGGGCAGGGGACATGACATCACAGGTTGAAACCATCGCGTATCCCTCGCCCAACCACGGGACGCGGCGCCTGCCGGTCAGCATGCTCGTGCTCCACTACACCGGCATGGAAAGCGCCGCTGCCGCCCTGGCGCGGCTGTGCGATCCGGCAGCGCAGGTCTCGGCCCACTACCTGGTCGATGAGGACGGGACGGTCTATGGCCTGGTCGGCGAGGACCGCCGTGCCTGGCATGCCGGGGCCGGGACCTGGCGCGGATGCAGCGACATCAACAGCGCCTCGATCGGCATCGAACTGGTCAATCCCGGCCATGAATGGGGCTACCGCGACTTCCCGGAGGCCCAGATGGCCGCGCTGGAGCGCCTCTGCCACGGCATTCTGGCGCGCCATGCCATCGCGCCGCGCCAGGTCGTGGGCCACAGCGATATCGCCCCCCTGCGCAAGCAGGACCCGGGCGAACGTTTCGGCTGGGCGCGGCTGGCAGCGGCCGGAATCGGTCTGTTCCCGCAACCGGCGACCGCCCCGGGGCGTGACCTGGGCCCGGGCGAGGCCGGCGAGGACGTCGAACGGTTCCAGGCCGCGCTGGCAACCTGGGGCTACGGCCTGGTCGCCGACGGCCGATATGGTCCCGAAACCCGGGCGGTCGTCACCGCCTTTCAGCGCCATTTCCACCCGGGCCGCTGCGATGGCCACGCCGACCGGGAAACCCGGGCCATGCTCAACGGGGTGCTGGCCGCCGCCCAGCATCAGACGCGTTGACCCGGCAGCGGCGAACGCCTACCTAGGGCGCGGGCCAGACGGCTGGACGGCCGCTGGTCGGCGCGTGAGCGCCGGCGGGAGGAAAGTCCGGGCTCCACGGAAATACGGTGCCGGGTAATACCCGGCGGGGGCGACCCCAGGGAAAGTGCCACAGAAAGTAAACCGCCCGCCCCGGCCTCGGCCCGGCGGGTAAGGGTGAAAGGGTGCGGTAAGAGCGCACCGCGCTTCCGGCAACGGCGGCGGCACGGTAAACCCCACCGGGAGCAAGACCGAATAGGGGCGACACGGGACAGTGAACACTGTTCCAGGGTCCATTTTCGACCCCGTTGCCCGGGTTGGTCGCGCGAGGCGTCCGGTAACGGACGTCCCAGATGAATGGTCGTCATCCGGCCCGTGCGGTCGGATACAGAACCCGGCTTACAGGCCGTCTGGCCCACCCATCTCATCCCATGCCGGGGCCGCCCGGCCCCACGCGCGTCCCACCTGCGTCCCATGCGGGCCAAGTATTCATGCGTCCGCGATCAGTAAAAGAACGAAAAAAGAACACAATACTTGGACATGATCTTGTGTCATCGGACCGTCACAACACCACATGTTGTGGGTCGAATCGCCGACGGCTCAGGCATGCCTTGAGGCGGGGCCAAATTATCCCCTGATCCCAAGCACTTACAGGCATATGTCGTTGACGCCCAGTTAATCCCATGCTATCCCATCCTGTCCCAAATTACGTTAGCGCAACGGCGCGACCAAACCGATCGATGGGATGGCTCTGGGGCAGTGGGGACGGAACGTGCTGGTTTTCGTTGGAACGCATACCAATCGGATCGATCGCAAGGGCCGTGTCTCGGTCCCTGCTTCGTTCCGCAATGCGTTGGGCGAAAGCGCCAGCCAGGGCATCTACGTCATGCGTTCGATCCGTGGCGTTCAGGCGCTCGACGTCTTCGGCGCCACCTCCTTTGCCCAGCTTGCCGAGAGCATCTCCAATCCCTTCGCCAGCGAGGATGAGGACTTCACCAGTGCCATCTTCGGTGCGGCGATGCAGCTTTCCCTCGACAACGAAGGCCGCGTCATGCTGCCCGACAGCTTCCGCGCCTTCGCCGGCATCGACGACCAGGCCTGCTTCATCGGCCGCGGCAAGTTCTTCCAGATCTGGGAGCCGGCCGCCGGCCAGGAGAGCCAGGAAGCCGCCTTCCGCCGCGCCACGGAAAACCGCGGCAGCATCAATCTGCGTTTTGCCGACCGTTCCGGCGGAGGTGAGACATGAGCGGCCACGTCCCGGTCCTGCTCGATCAGGTCATCGCGGCCCTGGCTCCGCGTGCCGGCGAGACCCATGTCGATGCCACCTTCGGCGGCGGCGGCTACAGCGCCGGCCTGCTCGATGCCGCCGATTGCTGCGTTCTGGGGCTCGACCGCGACCCCGCCGCGGTGCTGCGCGGCCAGGCCATGGCGGCACGTTTCCCCGGCCGCCTGACGGTGCTTGAAGGCCGTTTCTCCGGTCTCGACCGCGCCGTGACCGATGCCGGCGCGGCCCCTGTCGATGGCGTCGTCTTCGACCTTGGCGTCTCCTCCTTCCAGATCGACCAGGGCGAGCGCGGTTTTTCCTTCCGCAGCGACGGGCCGCTCGACATGCGCATGGGCGATGACGGCCCCGATGCCGGCGAAGCGGTCAACCGCCTGTCCGAAGCCGAACTCGCCGACATCATCGGCAGCCTGGGCGAGGAACGCCGGGCGCGTGCCGTCGCCCGCGCCATTGTCGCTGCGCGCAAGCGCGCCCCGATCACCCGCACCCTGGAACTCGCCGAGATCGTGCGCGCCACCGTGCGCCCCTCCGCCGACGGCATCGATCCCGCGACCCGCACCTTCCAGGCCCTGCGCCTGTGGGTGAACGACGAACTGGGCGAGCTCGAGCGCGGCCTGGCCGCCGCCGAGCGTGTCCTGGGCGAGGGCGGCCGTCTCGTGGTCGTCGCCTTCCATTCGCTCGAGGACCGTATCGTCAAGCGCTTCCTGGCCCAGCGCAGCGGCACCGGCCCCCGCCCCAGCCGCCACAGCCCTCTGGTGCTCGACGAGCGCGCGCCGACCTTCCTGGTCGGCGAGCGCCGTCCGGTGCGCCCCGAAGATCGCGAAATGGCAATGAATCCGCGCAGCCGGTCGGCCCGCCTGCGCTCAGCCGTCCGCACGGCGGCTCCGGCCTGGCAGGAGGCGGCATGATGACGCGCTCGGGTCTGATCTGGTGTGTTCTGGCGCTGGGCGCCGCGCTTGCCGCCTTCACCGTGAAGTACCAGGTGCGCGACCTTGAGGACGCGCTGGCTGCGACGCAAAACGCGATCGCCGACAGCCGCGAGGAAATTCACGTTCTCAAGGCCGAGTGGAGCTATCTCAACCGCCCGGAGCGGCTGGCCGATCTGGCCGACCGTTACCTGGAGCTTTCACCGATGAGCCCGGCCCAGATGGCGTTTCTGGTCGATGTTCCCCTGCGCGAAGTTCCCGTCCTTGAGCCGCTCGACGGCGAGGAGACCGGCACGCTCGTTACCTTCAAGGTCGATCAACCGTGACCGGCGATTTCGAGCGGGTCGACGTCCGGATCGCGGAGCCGGGGGTCGACCGCGCGCCCGTTTCGGCGACCCTGCGCCTGGAAGGCGCGGTCAAGGAAGCTTCCGATACCTGTCGTGCCCGCATGTTCGTGCTGGCCATCGCCTTCTGTGCGGCCTTTGTCGTGGTCGGCGGCCGCCTGGTCGAGGTCATGGCCATGCAGGAGGCCGACGGCCCGATGGCGCAGTCGACCACGGCCGCGCCGCTGGGCCGCGCCGACATCGTCGACCGCAATGGCCTGCTGCTGGCGACCAACCTGCCGACCGCCTCGCTGTATGCCGAGCCGCGCCGGGTCATCGATCCGGTCGAGGCCGCCGACCGTCTGGTCGCCTTGCTGCCCGATCTCAACCGCGACGACCTCGTCGCCAAGCTTTCGACCGAGCGTGGTTTCGTCTGGGTCCAGCGCAACCTGACGCCGCGCCAGCAGGCCGACATTCATGCCCTGGGCATTCCCGGCATCGCCTTCATGCGCGAGGAGCGCCGGGTCTATCCCCAGGGCAATCTGACCGCCCATGTCGTTGGTTTCACCGACATCGACCGCCAGGGCCTGGCCGGTATCGAGGCGCACTTCGATCGCGAACTCCAGAGCCGGGCGGCCGAGGATGACGCCCCGCTCGAACTTTCCATCGACCTGCGCTTTCAGCAGATCGTGCGCGAGGAACTGGCCGCCACGATCGAGAAATTCAGCGCGCTGGGTGGCGCCGGCATCATTCTCGACGTCAATACCGGCGAAGTCGTCGCCATGGTTTCGCTGCCCGATTTCGACGCCAACCACCCGACCGAGGGCGACCCCGAGGCGCGCTTCAACCGCGCGACGCTGGGCGTCTATGAAATCGGCTCGATCTTCAAGGTGTTCACCGCCGCGATGGCGCTCGATGCGGGCGTCGTCAACATGTCGTCGGGCTACGATGCCTCGCATCCGATCCAGATCGCGCGTTTCACGATCCGCGACTACAAGCCCAAGAACCGCTGGCTCTCCCTGCCGGAGATCCTGGTCTATTCCTCCAACATCGGCGCGGCCAAGATGGCGCTCGATGTGGGTGCCGAACGCCAGCAGGAGTTCCTGCGCCGCATCGGCCTGCTCTCCGAGACCCAGGTCGAGGTGCCAGAGCGCGGCCAGCCGATGTATCCCTCGACCTGGCGCGAGATCAACACGATGACGATCGGCTTCGGCCACGGCATCGCGGTGACACCCGTGCAGGCCGCCGCGGCCTTTGCCGCGATGGTCAACGGCGGCACGCTCTATCAGCCGACGCTGCTGCGCTGGAACTCGGATCAGCCGCCGCCGGGCAAGACGGTCATCTCGCAGGAGACCTCCGACAAGATCCGCCTGCTCACCCACCTCGTCGTGCTCTACGGCTCGGGCCGCAACGCGCAGGTGCCGGGTTACCTGATCGGTGGCAAGACCGGGACAGCCGAGAAGCTCGATTCTCGCGGTGGATACGCCGAAGACCGGCTGCTGAGTTCCTTCATGGGCGCCTTCCCGATCGACGACCCGCGCTACGTCGTCATGCTCATGGTCGACGAACCCCAGGGCATTCCCGAAACCTACGGTTATGCCACCGCCGGCTGGGTCGCAGCACCCGCGGCCGGCCGTATCATCGCGCGCATCGGTCCGCTGGCCGGGATTGCGCCGCGTAACAATCGCCTGCCGGAACTGCCCCCGGCCGAAGGCGATGCCGACGAGCAACTGGAGGCCATCCTTGCAGCTTTCGCAGCTCGTTGATGGCAGCGAGGCGCGCCTTGTGCGCGGCTCGCTCGGCGTCGAGGTGACCGGAGTCAGCGCCGACTCGCGCGGCTGTGCGCCCGGCACGCTGTTTGCCGCGCTGCACGGCGTGCAGGCCGACGGTCGCCGCTATGTCGGTGATGCTCTGGCACGCGGCGCCGTGGCGGTGCTGGCCGACGACGAGTATCTCGATACGCTCGACACCGGCGAAGCCGCCCTGCTGGCCTCGGCCACGGCGCGGCGCAGCTTCGCCCTGATCTGTGCCCGCTTCTTCGGCGCCCAGCCGGCGACCGCCATCGCCGTCACCGGGACCAACGGCAAGAGCTCGGTGGCCGAGTTCTGCCGCCAGCTCTGGGCCGCATTGGGCCACGACGGCGCGACCCTTGGTACCCTTGGCGTCGTCAGCGGTGCCGGGACTTCGGTCCTGGGCCACACCACGCCCGATCCGGCCACGCTGCACCGCGTCCTTGCCGATCTTGCCGCCTCCGGGCTGGAGCGTGTCGCGCTTGAAGCTTCCAGCCACGGCCTGCACCAGCACCGCCTTGATGGCGTGCGCCTGCGTGCGGCCGGCTTCACAAACCTTTCCCAGGATCACTTCGACTATCACGCCACGCTGGCCGATTACCGCGCCGCCAAGGGCCGCCTGTTCGAGCTGGTCGAGGCCGGTGGCGCCGCCGTACTCAATGCCGACACGCCCGAGTTCGAGGACTATGCCCGCATCGCCCGCGGTCGCGGCCTGCGTATTGTTTCCTACGGCCGGGCCGGAACGGACCTGCGCCTGGTTTCCGACCAGGACTTGGCCGACGGCGGCCAGACCCTGGCGGTCGATGCCGAGGGCGCGGTTCACACCATCACCTTGCCGCTGCCGGGCCATTTCCAGGCCATGAACATGCTGTGTTCTGCCGGCATGATCGCTGCTGTCGAAGGTCTGCCTCTTGCCCGTGTGCTGGCGCTCGCCGCCGGCCTGCACGGCGTGCGCGGACGGCTGGGGCCGGTCAACGGTCATCCCGCCGGCGCGCGCATCTATGTCGACTACGCCCATACACCCGACGCACTCGATACGGTGCTTGCCGCGCTGCGTCCCGGCACCCGGGGCCGGCTCGGCGTCGTCTTCGGCTGCGGTGGCGACCGTGATCGCGCCAAGCGGCCGCTGATGGCCGCGGCCGCATGCCGCCATGCCGATCTGGTCTGGCTGACCGATGACAATCCGCGCACCGAGGACCCCGCCGCGATCCGCCGCCAGGCGCTTGCCGGCTGTGAACGCGCTATCGAGATCGCCGACCGTCGTCAGGCGATCCGCACGGCCGTCGCCGCGCTGCAGGCCGATGACGTTCTGGTGATTGCCGGCAAGGGCCATGAAGCCGGCCAGACCGTGGGCACCAGCGTGCTGCCGTTCGACGATGCCGACGAGGCCCGTGCGGCCATCACCATGCTGGGAGGTGCGGCATGAGCGACTGGCTGTGGACCCACGATGAGGCCGAGAAGGCCACAGGCGGAACCTCGACCGCGCCGTGGAACGCGCGCGGCGTGGCGTTCGACAGCCGTGCCGTCGTCGACGACGATCTCTTTGTCGCGCTCGAGGGCGAGACCAGCGACGGCCATGGTTATGTCATGCAGGCCTTCCGCAATGGTGCGGCCGCCGCGCTGGTCGAGCGCCGCCCCGAGATCGCCGAAAGTGCCGGACCGCTGCTCGTGGTCGTCAACACCAGCGAAGGGCTTGACCGTCTGGCACGCGCCGCACGCGCCCGCACCGGCGCGCGCATCGCCGCCGTCACCGGCAGCGTCGGCAAGACCGGGACCAAGGATGCGCTGCGCCATGTCCTTTCGCGCCAGGGCCTGACCTACGCCAGCGAGAAGAGCTTCAACAACCATGTCGGCACGCCGCTGTCGCTGGCCCGCATGCCGCGTGGGGCCGCCTGGGGCGTCTTCGAGGTCGGCACCAATGCGCCGGGCGAGATCGGGCCGCTGGCCGCGCTGGTGCGCCCGCACGTCGCCCTGATCACCAACGTCGAATCCGTGCACAGCGGCAACTTCGCCGGCGAGGCCGCCATCGCGGCCGAAAAGGCCGCGATCTTCGATGCCCTGGAACCCGGCGGCGTCGCCGTGATCAACGCCGACAACCGCCATGCCGCTTCGCTGATGTCCCATGCGACGACCGTCGGCGCGGGCCGCGTCGTGCGCTTCGGCACTTCGGCGGACGCCGATGTGCGTCTGCTTTCGCTGCGCGCCGATGGTGCCGGCAGCCTGGTCGAGGCCAGCGTCGAAGGCCGCACCGTCAAGTACCGCCTGGCCCTGGCCGGTCGCCATCAGGCGCTCAACAGCCTGGGTGTGCTGGCGGTGGTCCACCATCTGGGCGCCGATGTTGCGGCGGCCGCGGCTGCCCTGGGCGATATCGTTCCGCTCGCGGGTCGCGGCGTGCGCCACGAGATCGCCGTTGCCGGCGGCAGCGCGCTGCTGATCGACGAAAGCTACAACGCCAGCCCGGTCGCGCTGCGTGCCGCGCTCGACGTGCTCGCCGAAACCCCCGCGGGCAAGGGCGGTCGGCGTATCGCGGTGCTGGGCGACATGCTGGAACTGGGCGACACCGCCGTGGCTCAGCACATCGCCCTGGCTGCCGAAGTTGAACGCAAGCGGATCGATCTGGTCTTTGCCGTCGGCCCGCTGATGAACCGCCTCTATGGCCAGCTCCAGTCGGCACGGCGCGGCGGCGCGGCGGGCGATGCCCGCGGCATCGCGGCCCTGCTTTCCTCGGTCATCCGGCCCGGTGATGTCGTTCTGGTGAAGGGTTCGCGCCGGATCGGCCTGGAGGCCGTCGTCGAGGCGCTCGCGGTCAACGAAGTTCCCGTTCACGCCGACGCAAGCGCCTGAGGGGAGGGGAACATGCTCTATCAGATCCTGCCCAACCTCTCCGACGATTTCGGCGCGTTGCGGCTGTTCCAGTTCATCACCCTCCGCACGGGCGGGGCGCTGCTGACCGCGCTGGTCATCAGCCTGCTGCTGGGCAACAAGGTCATCGCCTGGCTGCGTTCGATGCAGGGCGCCGGCCAGCCGATCCGCACCGACGGGCCAGAGCACCACATCGTCACCAAGGCCGGCACCCCGACCATGGGCGGCGTGCTCATCCTGCTTGCCGTCACCATCACCACGCTGCTCTGGGCCGACCTTTCCAACGGTTACGTCTGGACCGTGCTTCTGGTCACCCTGGGGTTCGGCGCGCTGGGTTTTGCCGACGACTATCTCAAGGTCGCCAGGCGCAACAGCAAGGGCCTCTCGGGGCGCACCCGCATCCTGTGCGAGATCGTCATGGCGCTGGCGGCAGCCTTCATGATCGCGTCCATCGCTGGCGATCCGCTGGGCACCAGCCTGGCCTTGCCGTTCTTCAAGGATGTTCTGATCAACCTGGGCTGGGTTTTCCTCGCCTTTGCGGTCTTCGTCATCGTCGGCGCCTCGAACGCGGTCAATCTGACCGACGGTCTGGACGGCCTGGCGATCGGGCCGATCATCATTTCGGCGATGAGCTTCGGCATCATCGCCTATCTTGCCGGCAATGCGATCTATGCCGACTACCTGCAGCTTCCCCTGGTTCCCGGTTCGGGCGAACTGGCGGTGCTGTGCGGATCTCTGGTCGGTGCCGGTCTGGGTTTTCTCTGGTTCAACGCGCCGCCCGCGATGGTTTTCATGGGCGACACGGGGAGCCTTTCGGCAGGCGCGGCGCTGGGGGCCACCGCCGTCGTCGCCAAACACGAGCTCGTGCTCGTGATCATCGGCGGTCTCTTTGTTCTGGAGACCGTCTCGGTGATCGTTCAGGTCGTTTCGTTCAAGCTCACCGGCAAGCGGGTCTTCCGCATGGCGCCGATTCACCATCACTTCGAAAAGAAGGGCTGGGCCGAGCCGACCATCGTTATCCGATTCTGGATCATCGCCATCGTTCTGGCGCTGGTCGGCCTCGCAACCCTGAAGCTGAGGTAGGACCATGATCGATCTGTCACGTCACGCTGGAAGTTCGATCGCCGTATTCGGCCTCGGGCGTTCGGGCATCTCTGCTTCCCTTGCACTGGCTGCGGGCGGCGCTGAAGTCAGCGCCTGGGACGACGATCCCGCGCGCCGGCGCCATGCCGCCGAACAGGGCGTCAGCCTCAACGATCTCTACCGGATCGAGTGGGACGGTTTCCGCGCCCTGGTGCTTTCGCCCGGTGTGCCGTTGGCCCATCCCGCGCCGCATCCCCTGGTCGCGCGTGCGTTGACCGCGGGCATCGAGGTTGTGGGCGACATGGAGCTGTTTGCCCGTTCGCGTCCGCCGGGCCGGATCGTGGGCATCACCGGAACCAACGGCAAGTCGACGACCTCGGCGCTGACCGCCCATCTGCTGAAGGCGGCCGGGCGCAAGGTTCAGCTCGGCGGCAACATCGGCATTCCCGTGCTCGATCTGGAACCGCTGGAGAAGGACGGCATCTACGTGCTGGAGCTCTCCTCGTTCCAGCTCGACCTGATCCGTACCCTGGTCAGCGATGTCGCGGTGCTGCTCAACATCTCGCCCGACCACATCGAGCGCCACGGCGATTTCTCCAACTACATCGCTTCCAAGACCCGAATCTTCTCGCGCCGCGCCTCGACCCAGACCTCGGTCATCGGCATCGATGACGATGTCTGCCGCCGCATCCACGCCGAGCTCGCCGGCCGCCGCGGCCGGCAGATCGTTGCGGTCTCCGTGCAGCGTCGCGTCTCGGGAGGCATTTATGTCAAGAACGGCATCCTGATCGATGACACCGACAAGAAGGCGGTGGAGATTGTCGACCTGACCAAGATCCGTTCGCTGCTGGGTGTCCACAACTGGCAGAACGCGGCTGCGGCCTACGCCGCCGTGCGTTCCCTTGGCCTGCCCGGCAGTGCGGTCGCCAAGGCGTTCAAGACCTTCCCGGGCCTTGCCCATCGCCAGGAACTGGTCGCCAAGATCGACCGGGTCAGCTTCATCAACGACAGCAAGGCGACCAATTCGGCCGCCGCTGCGCGCGGGCTGGCCTGCTACGAAAACATCTACTGGATCGCTGGTGGGCGGGCCAAGGAAGGCGGCATCGCGACGCTGTCGCCCTACTTCCCGTCCATGGCGCATGTCTTCCTGATCGGCGAAAGCGCTGGCGCCTTCGCCCAGACCCTCGATGGCCGCGTGCCCTACACGATCAGTTCCGAGATCGGCAAGGCGGTACGCCAGGCCACCGAGATGGCGCTCAACGACCGGCGGCCCAATGCGGTCGTGCTGCTCTCTCCGGCATGCGCGTCATTCGATCAGTTCACGGATTTCGAGGACCGGGGCAACCGGTTCCGGGAGCTCATACTCGCCGAAAAGAAGCGAAGAGATGTGGAGAGCACCAAGGAAAATAGAGACGTTCAACCCGCGAAAGGCAAAGGGGGAACTGTGATGAAAAAGCCAGCTGCCAAGAAGGCTGCTCCGAAGAAGGCCGCTGCCAAAAAGGCTCCGGCCAAGGCTGCCGCCAAGAAGGCTCCGGCCAAGAAGGCCGCCGCCCCGAAGAAGGCTCCGCCCAAGAAGGTTGCTGCCAAGAAGGCTCCGGCCAAGAAGGTCGCTGCCAAGAAGGCTCCGGCCAAGAAGGTCGCTGCCAAGAAGGCTCCGGCCAAGAAGGTCGCCGCCAAGAAGGCTCCGGCCAAGAAGGCTGCTGCCAAGAAGGCTCCGGCCAAGAAGGTCGCTGCCAAGAAGGCTCCGGCCAAGAAGGCTCCGGCCAAAAAGGCCACAGCCAAGAAGAAGTCGTAGGGCGAAGGTCATGGGTAGCGCATGACAACCTTTGCCCGCACGGACCGCAGCGTTCTCGGGCGGTGGTGGTGGACGGTCGACAGGTGGACCCTGGCAGCCGTGATCACACTCATGCTTTCGGGCGTGGTGCTGATCATGGCGGCCAGCCCGCCTGTGGCCGAGCGTATCGGTGTCGATGCGTTCCACTTCGTCCGCAGGCACTTCGTCTTTCTTGTGCCTGCGGTCGGCCTGCTGCTCAGCGTATCGCTGTTGTCGCCTCGCGGGGTCAGACGCGCTGCCGTTGCTATCTTCGTGCTGTCCGTCGTCATGCTGGTGATGACGCCGATCATCGGGAATGAGATCAAGGGGGCACGCCGCTGGATCTCGATCGGCGCCTTTTCACTGCAGGCCTCGGAGTTCGTCAAGCCGGCCTTTGCGGTCGTGGCTGCCTGGCTCTTTTCGGAAGCGAAACGCACGCCAGGTTTCCCCGGCTACTGGGTGTCGGCACTGCTCGCCGGCATGGTCGTGGCGCTGCTGATCTGGCAGCCCGATTTCGGCATGACGGTGACTGTCGTTACAATTTGGGGCGGCCAGCTGTTCCTGGCCGGCCTGCCCCTCATTCTCGTCATCGGCATGAGCGTCCTTGGCGTCGCGGGGCTGGCTGCGGGTTACTTCTTCCTGCCGCACGTCACCGAGCGCATCGACAGCTTTCTCAATCCGGCCTCAGGCGACAACTACCAGATCGATACCGCGATACGGGCTTTCGAGTCCGGCGGCGTTCTGGGTCGCGGGCCGGGTGAAGGAATCGTCAAGGACGTTCTGCCCGATGCCCATTCGGACTTCATCTTTGCCGTTGCCGGTGAGGAGTTCGGCCTTCTGGCCTGTCTCCTGCTGCTCGGCCTGTTCGCGTTCATCGCCCTGCGCGGCTTCAACCGCATGACGCAGGAGAAAGATCTGTTCGTCATGCTCGCCGTTGCCGGCCTGCTCATCCAGTTCAGCATGCAGGCCATCGTCAACATGGCGGTTTCGCTGCGCCTCGTGCCCTCGACCGGCATGACCCTGCCGTTTGTTTCCTATGGTGGTTCGTCATTGATCTCGGTCGCTCTGGGCATGGGTATGATGCTGGCGCTGACACGACGGCGACCCGAACAGGGCCGCGCGTCATGAGCGGCCCGGTCATCATCGCCGCAGGCGGCACGGGGGGGCATCTTTTCCCGGCGCGGGCGCTTGCCGAGGAACTGCTCGGCCGTGGCCGTGCGGTGGTTGCCGTGACCGACCGTCGCGGCGGCGACATCGCCAGCGGCTTTTCCGGCATGCCGGTCCATCGCCTGCGCGCCTCCGCGTTGTCGGGGCGCGGCCTGGCGGGCAAACTCTCCGGTGC
>Ga0105053_10007189_pt1 | contig 14977 bp, 8 predicted proteins | sample BON01_FD_78093 | JGI IMG/M metagenome (GOLD analysis project Ga0105053, IMG submission 78093) | Freshwater microbial communities from Lake Bonney liftoff mats and glacier meltwater in Antarctica - BON-01 | ecosystem: Environmental > Aquatic > Freshwater > Ice > Glacier meltwater | place: Lake...
GGGTGGTTGGGTGGGTGGGTGGGTGGGTGGGTGGATGTGTGTGTGTGTGCGTGTGTGTGTGTGTGTGTGTGTGTGTGTGTATAGATCTAGATTTGTATATTAATTTATCCACGTCACGCGCGCAAACACACACCCACTCACCCAGCCACACACACAACCACCGACACACGCCCAAACACACCCGCACCTGCACCCCCCACACCATGCCCACAGTTGCTGCGGCTATCACAGGCAGGCCCGGCGGGGCTGGCCGAGATCAAACGGCTGCCGGTGCGCGTCATGTTGCCACACTTGGTGTCGCCCATCCAGCACCCAATCTTGCCCTACAAGAACGATGGCTCGCTTTTGACTTTAGGTTTCTTGTTTCTTCCTTTACATACTTCCCTCGCGCTCTCTTTTTCTTGCGCTGTCTCTTGCGTTTCTTCTCTGGACCGCCCTCCTCCACGTTGCTGTGCGTCTCTCCCTCTTTCTTGTTCTCTCATGTTGCCTCCACTCTTCTTCGCCTCTCGCAAGAGAGGGGCAATGCCGCACAATGCAACACAGCTCTCGAAAGGTAGTGCTGTCGAACGTGTTGTGCCATGCGCATCAAGAACATAAAGCAACGGCCGAGGTACACAGATATAGACACAGACACACAGGCATGTGTCAGAGAGACTTTGACTCATTGGGTGGCAGGGGAGGTGCTGTCGCAAGTGTTGCCGGCGCTATTTCCTGCAGGCAAGATGAGCCTCGAGGACGAAGACACTGATCGCCCCACAGTGATTGTTCAAGGGATTGAGGCGCCCCTGAGCACGCCCGCGTTGTGGTTGTGCCAACAGCTGGCGAGTGCTGATACAATGCTCTACATCTGCGTGCGGCCTTTTGCTCCGGGTGGCGCGGGTGCCGAGGCTGCTTGATTTTGTGGTGCATGTGCTTGTATGTGTGTGTGTGTGTTTGTTTGTGTGTGTGTGTGTGTGTGTGTGTGTGTGTGTGTATATGTGTATGTATGTATGTGTGTGTGCGTATGTTGATGTGTGTGTGCGTGTTGGTGCATGTGTGTATGTGTAAGTGTGTGTGTGTTTGTGTAAAGGTGTAGGTGTAGGTGTAGACTGCATATTGTAGGTGTGGGTGAAAAGATGGCATAAACTGTTGCTTGTGCGTGGCCTGCATGTGGCGGCGTGCGATGATGAGAGGTACAACTCGGAGGACAACTCTCAGAGCATGACATCTGGTGCGGCGCTTGTACATAATTGTAGTGAAGTCTTCTGAACGACAGCCTCCGGGCAGACGCGCAAAAGTAGGCTTTTGCGCATATGCACACTTTGGTGTATGCGAAAATTTATGCACGGGTGTGTTTGTGTATCACCAGGACCAAAATAAACGAGAAGGGCTCGGTCGATTGGAGTCGTCTCTCTCGCGTCTCTCTCGCATATTTGCTGACGGAGTGTCCAGCGTAAATGCCGTAGGCCTGCACCACACACGGAAGAGCACTTACGACAACTGCACAGAATAGTAATGGTTTCTGTCTTTCTTTCTTTTGTTCTCAAAACCCAACTTAATCACTTGGATCCCAGGAGATTGCCACCACCTCCTGCATCTGTGCAGTCGCCCATACGGGATGCAGCAACACGGCGGACAAGTCGAGGGCCAAAACGGGTGATGTATTGCAAACAGTATAAGGACGTAGGATCAGGTGTCGCAATCACCTCCTGCATCTGTGCTGTCGCCAATACGTGATGCAGCAAAAGTGGTGGCGTGACGTCGGCGTGGCCCCCCAAGGCAAGGACAAAGTCAAACAACGTAAGGACGCGCTGCAAACAACGTAAGGACGCAAATTAGGGTGTGCGTGTGCTACAGTAACGATCGGTCAATATGCGCTGGATGCAGGATGATGGAAAAAAGGCCTTCTTTTCTTGTCCAAACCCAGCTCAAACAAAATGCAACAACAAACTTATTTTTGTACTGAATACTAATACATGATTTACATGTCTGGGCCATGGCCCAGCGGCAATCTAAGCGTGTCTGTGTTGGATGCGCACAGTCTGATGATGCTGCAGGGCACCGGAAGAGGACTTGTGGTTTAGCGTTATCAGATTGATTCTACACAGATATCGAGCGTGTACCTGTGTACGTGTGTCTTGATGACCACACACACATACATTTAGACACACAATCTGAATCAGACACACAATCTGAATGGCGTACCTGTGTACTGTGTACGTGTGTCTTCATGACCACACACACATACATCCAGACACACAATCTGAAGGACACTGGGGCGCACCAGAAGAGGAGTTGTGGTGCAGTGTCATTTGATTGCACACACTCTGATGACGCTGCACCACGATTCCTCTTCAAATCTGGTGACACTGTAGCGCACCACAAGTCCTCTGCCCATGGATTCGATGATATGCATGAGTCACGTCTCACGCATAATGAGTCATGCCTCACATATGAATGCACCATGTCTCACACGAATGAGACATGTCTCACACATGGATGCATTATCTCTCACGTACGAAGGAGTCATGTCTCACATATGAGTCATGTACAATCTAATGACGCTGCAGCGCACAACAACTCCTGTGCCCACGGATGCACCAACACAGATCATTCCTTTGCCCTTTCCTCCTTCTCCGTAGCCTTTTCCCACTGCTCGCCCGCCACACCCGCTTCCTCAGCACCTCCATTTTCGAGAGTAGAATCTACCGTCGAAAAGTGAGGATTGCGATGCTCCCCAGACACAAAGCCTGGACTCGTCGCTGCACCATGCGCATCCGGCTTATCGTCTTGGACTAGAATGCTGCGGAGGAAGGACGTTTCGTCGGGTTCTGGCACTTTCTCGTGAGAGGAAGATCTGTGCATGGGCGACATAGGTGACATGGTCTTGGCCTTTTGGCGCATCACAGAAGATCGGTCTCCTGGGCGAGATGTAGGCACAGACTTGAGGGACATATTCTTGTATAATGCCTTGAGCACTTCCTTCTCGTCGACAATTTGCGTCTCAGCCTCCTGGCTCTCATCAGCAACGGAGTTTTGAGGTTCGGGAATTGCCATGTTCGTTTGCGCCGCGATTCCAGTTTTGATTTCACGTGACACAGGTAGGGAGAAGGATTGGGAGAGTGGATCCGTAGCCTGCTGACGAATTGAGATTTTCGAAGCCACGAGCGTACCAGGGGACTTGGGAAAGTTAATGTTGGACACCAAGGAAAGGTTGTTTGTCATGCCAGCGACCTTTCCGAGTGCCGAGCTGCCAACATTTGCCATGTTGCCAACCGCTCCACCGCCAAGCTCAAAAGCCTTTATCAAGCCGTCACCGCCCATTTTGCCGACTTTCTTCAATTGCTCGCCGCCAATGCCACCGATTTTCATGAGTGTGTCGCCGCCGACTTTAGACAAAAGTCCAGCGCCACTACTCACCATACCTATGGCGGACTCCGTGACTACAACTGTGGCCGCAGCAGTTGCTGCTGTCACGGCCTTGGCTGTATTCTGACCGCGTTTCGCGAGACCCTGCTTTTGATACTCGGCTGTTGCATACTGCAGATGCAGTGGTTGCTGAAGGAAAAGCTGATCCAAACTAGTGTCGACCCAGCCAATCAAATCATCCTCATCAACTTTTAGTGGGTCAAAAAGGCTAGCATCCGAGCCCCAACATTCAATGCGAAACAAGGCATCGCTCTTGTTCAAACACAGCAGATCCATGTCCAACTTCATCTTTGGCCAGCTTGGGTTCAGATTGTCCTTGATGATAGAGCTTCGTCCCACCTCGTGCCGTGTGCCATCGCGGTTGATGCGTGCAAAGATGAGGTACGGGTCTGATTTGTCCATTACGCCGTCCAGATTCAACAAATCGTTGCCGCTCATTTCCAGGCACAACGTGGGGCCTGTGTCTTGATTGCTACCGATGTCGTGTTCCATTTTCTGTCTAAACTGCAAGCCCTTGAACTCCTTGAGTGTTGGGAATGACACCTTTGAGAGACTGCCGTTTGTGGGCAAAGATATATATTCGTCCTCAAATTCGAAATTAGCCATCAAGCCTGCACCCATTGCCATTTCTGCCTCTAGCTCAGCCAGAGCTTGCTTCTTGATATCGCCAAGCAGGAGCTTGGCTTCTTGATTCGCCTCCAACTCCATTCTTTCATCAGTAGACATGCTTGAGGCATCGTTGTTGAGGTCCATTGCATCCAATTCTGCCTCAACCAACGAGTTCCTGCTGCCGTTCCGTTCTAGTAATCGATGTTTTTGTTCTTTCGCCTGCTCCACGACTTCCTCGTGAAATTCCGAATTTGCATCCCCATCGTTGGCTGTGAAAGCCTTGCTTAAATTTTGTCCAACCTTCTCTATTCGTTCACCAATGCTAGAAAAGAAGCCCTTTTTCGATGTCTTCTCTCGGGTCTGATTGCCACGTACACTATTTTGGATATCCTCTTGATCTATCTCGTCTTGGACCATGAACAAGCTCTTCACTGAAGCCCCAGGTGCAAGATCCTTGATGCTACGAGCCTGCATGCCACGCATTCGCTTCTGAATAATGACAGCAGCTAATTCCTTCTGCGCTAGCTCTTCTTTTCTCATCTGCTCGCCTGCGTCGTAGCCTGTTTTCCCTACGAGTTGGCTGGCAAGCTCGTGACGACCCAGGCGAGCATTCAAACTGCTAGATAAGAGATCCGTCCCCGTCATCGACCTCAAAGCATCAGCAGCTGCTTTTCTCTTGACGTGTCTTCTACGTTCTTGACCGCCACGAACCCGCGATTGGATTTTGACAGCAGTGTTTTGCATCCGTCGCGTGACATCTTCTGGTTGTTTGCTCAGAAACAAAAGGAATTTTTCGTTTACAGAAAGCTTACCCATGCGCTTGGCAATGTTGACCTTTTGGCGATCCAACCCTCCCCTTGCTAAGCATTGAATCTTCAGGATGGAGTTCATCTCGTCCTCTGTATACTTTTTTTCGAAATGGTGGGAAAATCCAGTTTCATTCATAATTCTTGCAACACGCGAGCCAGCGCCCAATTTGAATTTCGATCGAACCCGACCGCCACGCATCAACGCCTGGATGCGCAACGTCGCCGATTCCTCTTTTGTCGTATAATACTCGTCAGTGCCAATCTCTTCGCTCAGGCAACTGATGTTCGTGGTGATAGCGTATTCGCACATATTGCGAAGTCTTACTTGCACTTCCTGATGCACTGCCACATTTCTGCCAGGTGACGGACGACGAGAGGAGGACTGCGACCACGACGAGCCTAGACGAAATACCTCTGCACGCACAACAAGCTGTGAAATATGAGCACTTTTCGCTGAAAAATCAGCAAGCGCTTGTTCAAAGTCGGCATCATCGCCGTCTTCCGCCTCTTGTGCCGCTTGCAAGACCTGGTACGCCTCGACCATTTCTTGTCGCACACTGTCCACAAACGTCCGACTGTCTTCCTGATAGAACTCAAGATTCGAGGTTTCGTCTTCGAGAGCTTTAATAGCTGAATCAAAGGCAAACAAAGCTTCATCCTGCGTGTGATTGAAGTCGGCCACTGCGGCTTCGATACTTTCCTCGTCCGCTGTATCGTCCTCTAGAACGCTCCTGAGCCGCCTATAATAGTCAGACACGCTTGCACCAGCACTGGCTGATTGCTCGAGCGCTACACCTGTCTCGTCAACACTGCCCATGCTCTGATGACTGGCGGCACTTCTCGCACTTTCTAAAGCTGACTCGCTTCTGCTGCCTTCGGAAATGATCGACATTGACGCACGATCTGTCAGTTGGTTTGCGATGTCGTCGTCATCATTGTCTTCTAGCCCATGGAGACCACTTACGGCCTTCTCAAACGCGCTTTCTTCGTGTTCAAACTGCTCAAAATCAGCCATGGCTCGGAACGCTCGGAGTGTGGCCTGCTCAGCTTCCTCTGCCTCTTCCATCGTTTTAAGCGCTGCCTGCTCGGCCTCATTCAGTGCTTGAAGTGCTATCTTGACATCTTCTTCCGAAGTATCCTCATCGAGAATGACGGCTTTGAGATGCTCTTCGAGGGATGCATAGTGCTCCGCTGCATCCATACATTTGCAGCCAGCCTCACGTGCCATCTCCTCGGCAGCTGCTTGCTGCTGCATCAAAGCATCGCCCATATTCACCAAAGTCAGCCTGGCAGCTGTTAACATCAGATCTTGCTCTTTCACAGATTTGCCGCCATATGTCCGGGGACGTTCTAGGTTTATTGGGGCAGGTTCTAAGTCGTCGATATCGGTCCCTATCTTGTCGTGCAGGGTGTGAGGACGCCTCGAGGGTGAAGCCGGCCATTCTTGTAGCGCCAGCTTTTGTAAAAGTGCCGCCACCACCGGGCTTTCCACGAGTAGCATGGAGGATGTCAGATCATCGCCGTATGATCCTGCGAGTGTTGTTAACAATGGACGACTTTCTTGCGCCAGACCAGACATACCAGACAGTCCTGAAACTCTTGATGCCCCTGAGGCCCCAGAGCAAGGTGTGCCGACATGGTCTGCGTCCAAGTCATGTGTCGATAGACTTTCGTCGATTGCAGCTCCTGCTGTGAGTTCGATCGTCTCAGTCTCTGCCGGTAGCGCGGCTGGCTCAGGCGTTGGCTCTGCTGGCGTCTCAAGGGCTTGAACTGTGATGCACTTCTTAGGGCAGCGGATAGGTAGAGTACGCACAGTGTCGTCCAATTTAATATTGACCCATTGCCGATGCTCAGTATCAAATTCTATGGATTCAATCTCCCCCAATTGACCATTGTACCTCTTCAGATTGCCTGGAAGGCCATCAACTTGCACCCGATCACCTGTTGCGGGAGGCTTGAAGACACGCTCTTCTACCACTTGACCAGCTGCTCTGACGCGAGCCAAGCGGTGTTGCCGGCCTCGCCACAAAGACTGTATCATGATAGCACACTTTACAAGCTTGGCTCTCCGTTTGTTAGCTGCCAGCAACTGTTGTATCTTTATCAAGCCCTTTTCGCTTATGACGTTATCGTGAGCAGTGATGCTTCTGAGCGCGAGATTTTTGAACAGGGACTCCTCGATATTGCCAATGCACCCATCGCTCAAATTGTTTGTAGAGACATCAATCCCGACCAATGAACGATTGTCCGGCTGCGCCTTTCGGCCTTTCATGGGCGGAATCCTTCGTAAGGCTCGCATGAGACACCCCATTCCAATGTCTCCAAGAATATTCCTCTCAAGGTTCAGATAGGTCAGCGAAGAAGAATGGCGAATGCCTTGCTCCAATAGCCCTGCTCCGTCGCCTCCCACCATGTTATTTTTGAGCAGCAAACTCTGCAAGCTATTACCATCGATGAGCGCGCGAGCCAAAAGGCGCGAGGCTACATACGACAGCTGGTTGCTTCCGAGATCAACCAACGTCAGCACACACCCCTTCTGCGAAAGCGCGTGGCACAATTCGAGAATGCCGTCGTCGCCAATCACATTTGAAGTGAGATACACTTCTTTGAGAACATGGTTTTGCTGCAGCCCACGGCCAAGTGCGTTGCCCCCATCGCGAGCGATGCGGTTACGCTTGATAGAAAGCCTCTTGAGCATCCAATTGCCCTTCAGTCCCTCGCCCAAGGCGGTGGCGCCAGAGTCGCCGATTTGATTGTCGTCAAGATTGAGGTGTTGAAGGAAGCTGTCGGCGTGTGGAATGTCGAGCATGGTGATGTCATGAATGGTAATGGCCGATGGCTCTTCGTGCAGAATGAGGTGGTAAATGTCCTCCAATCCTGTACTCACTGTTGACATTTGTACCATCAGCTACGTGCGCACACGCGTAGCACGCGCGCGCATAGACGCACAGACACGCACAGATACAGACACGGACGTAGACACACAGAAATAGACACAGACACAGACACAGACACAAAAATAGACACGGGCACAGACACAGACATCGACATAGACATAGACACAGACGCCGACGCGCGAAAACAAGAAATATCGTACCCATGTATTTCTTTTGCGAACCGTCCCACACCACCTCGACTTGTGCACCATGTTCTGTGTTCTCTTGAGGGGAGGCAGGCTCAATCCAGACAATGGTGCCGGCTCTGTATATTCCAGCAATTTTTGGCATTTTGAAATAAATATCTATTCACACATAAAATAATCACACGTACAAGCTTCTAGAATATTTGATACTCAGAATGTCGTGAACTTGGAGTATACCTGCCACGTGACTGTCTGACAAGCTCGGGGTAGAGTGCCTTTGCCAGTCTTCGCACACTCACGCGCATTCCCAACCTTGCCGGCACGTTCTTTTGTATCACAATTTCACTCAGCATCTTGTCCTGATGATCCGCATGGGGTTAGCATTCTCTCTGCAAGAAACGTCGGCACAAGAATTGGGAACAAAATTGGAAGACCGAGCAAGATGGGCATCACCGAGCGCTCTCTCAAGTTTTGATGAATCCTCATATCATTCAGTACCTGCATTTCTTTTTTGGACGCTTCCTCCCTCGGCTGCTGCCAGAGAGCAAGTCGGTAGTCGCCTTCAAAGCCCGTGCGGTATTCGCCCTTGAAACGTGTTACATCCCACATGACTTTGCACACAAGGCCCGTCTGTCCATTGTTATTCAAGTCATGGTCGTCGACCTTCAAAACGGTGCCCTGCGCAAACATTCTCATGCGTCAGATCCCGACAATTGTGACAAAATTCTGAAATAGTGTATGTTGAAGAACATTCCACACGTTTTGCACATGCGATTAGCAATTTCCAACCAGGTGTGTGAGGCCTAACACGTCAGAAGATAAGAGACCTACCACCTTAAAAGTTAAAAGGCCTACCATATAAAATGATCCGCAAGAAGGTCACAAAGGGAACTCACCCCACCACCCCCAGACTGCTCGACGAGTTTTGGAAATCGTCGCTTGGTTTCATCACTGAGCATTACACGCATTCCCAATTCACCCTTTACGTCCTTTTGGACGAGTTTCTCATAAGCATCCTCCTCCTCCTCATATCTGACGGGGCTCCCTACTTTGGATGGGCTCCACTCCCCAGACTCGTCCTGCATTTGGTCTTCGATAATATTAAGCACCTTGCTGAATTCTTCGAAGTTCTTAGCGTATTCCATGTTTGCGGTGTTTGTGAGCAGGCGCAGCATAAGCACATCAACAGACATATCAACATCGAGCGCTTTCGCGGCTTGGCACATGCCCTTTAGTGGAATTTTATCCTCGTACTGCGTCGAAAGTTTCTCATATTCTACAATGGCGAGGAGGGATGCGGGCGCTTGGAGAATGCGCGTCAGCGCCTTGACAACGTCGGCATTCAATTTGGTGTTGCGCTCGACGTGCAGCGAGTTGACATTCGTCAGACTCCAGGTGGACGCTGTTTCACCAAGCACTACAAAGTTGATGGCGATTCGCAGCGCCGTCGTCATTCCTTCGACACCTCTTACACGCATCCCGTCGCGGTCCGTCAGTTCCACCCAAATGTCTTTTAGATTGGAGTTGGAAAGTGAGAAGAGGCGATGCAAGGGCACCTTAACGCAGCCTATCAAACTCTTTTCGCCTGGCTCCAACTTGGTGCCTGTAGCCCCCTTCTTTTTAGCCAGCTGCAGTTCATGTATTTCCAAACACAGCCACGAATCCATAGACTTGGCATTGAAGCGGTAGGTCGTATTCCACTTGGGGTTGGCCTCCTTCTTAACAGGATGCGTGCGATATGAGCCACCTGCTATTGCTACTGTGGCGAACGAGTTTGGCAACGCCCCGCTCTTGGCAGCAGGCAGAATATTGGGGACAAAGCGAGCTTCCATGATTCCAATCTCCATGTATCTGCCTTGAGCAGGCGTGAAACGGAAGCGGAGACACACCTCACTGTCCTCAAGCTGACCCAGCACGAGTTTCTGAGGATCGTGCTGCCCGCGCACAATCTTACCGTCCTCATTTCGCAGCGGGTACCATGCCTCTCCCATTTCATCAGAGTCCAAGGGCTGTAATTGCACAATGCTTGCAACATCCACGTGGAAACTGCCCAGCAAGTCTGAGTCCCCCACATAGTCCCAATCGTAGACCTCGCACTTAATTTTCTGCCCTGCCCATACGCCCAGACTTTGGTCGTCAAACTGAAAAGTCTCGTTCCACATTGGCGCCAGCGTCTTTTTCAACACTCTCGTGGCGTGTTTGACGCCATTCAGCTCAAGATTGAAAAACGGGTCTGAAAGACCCATCACGTCCGACTTGGGTAAATGCCTTGCCCCGACGACCTCAACCACAAGCAATGAATCAGCGTAGTTACCTCTGTAGCGGTCTTTGAGAAAAGCCATGGGGTCCGTTTCGTCTACGATGTCAGACGGCCACGTGTCAAGCGTAAAAGGCAGTTCTTGCTGCTGCTGAATCACGCCTCTGAGGATGCGACACATGAGCATTTGATCAAACTTTTCAGCCACGTCAAGGGCATTGAGCCCGCCTTTGTTTTTCACGTGAATATTAGCACCATGTCGCAGCAACATTTCGACGGTTGATCGGTGGCCCGCTTTGGCCGCTGCAATCAGCGGCGTGTTGCCGTCTTTACTTGCAAAATTCATAGAGATGCCGGCATCGATGAGCATGCGAACACAGTCGGTCTGGCCGTTGCGAGCGGCGTGGATGAGCACGTTGTCGCCGGAAAAGCAAATATCGTAAAACTGCTCAGGCATACAGCGAATTGTGCACTGCACCGCACCCACACGGCGTCGGGTGTTAAAGTCATGCACAACAAACCAGCCATCGATTTCATCGATGGTGCCAACTAACAGGTTATCGATGTCCTCCACACACAATCCAACGCACTTTGGAGTGCCACTGGGTTGATCGGGCTCGAGGTAGAGCAGCTCCAGCTTCAGTCTTGTGTTATTCGAGCCAGCTGAAACATTGGTGAACTGGTGAGTAAATATAAACTTGGTGGCCCCAGACTTGCTCGGGACCTCCTGAAATGGTGTGGTAAACTCTTGTTTGTGCGTTAGTTTGCCAAGTGTGAGGCGAATTTGAATTGTGTCGTTGCCATGATCTGAAACACTGCGTGTCATGTCTTGGCGTGTAAGAGCCAGCGAGCCCGAATGACCCATCATCTTTCCAAAGGACCCAGTACGCTTCATAAAAGAGCCTACCGACATGCTCCTCTTGGCCCCAACACGGTCAACCCCCTGCATTTTGATCAACCCTCCCTCTTGTTGAGATTGATTTGTAGCTTCTGCTGTCTGTACTGCTGGCACGTTGCTCTGGTCTGCGTTGTTTCCGGTGAGCAGATTCGATGAGCCTGCCCCCCACATGGCCATGGATGGCCGTGTACTAAGTTTAGGCGCCTTTGCCAGCGCTGCAGCTGTTTTGCTGGGCGCCGCCTTTGAGATTTCACTGGTCTCATGGGCATTTTTTCCTGGCAGTTCTAGGTCGGCGGCTGTAATCTCATCTGCGGCAGCATCTTGCGTAGGCTCCGTCGTAAAGAGCGAAGGGCGACGGCCCAACGTCTGCCCCCCTAGCTTGCGCGTGACTCCCGAGTTGAACCCTCGAGAACCTGGGTGAGAGCCAACATCCGATCTTCGAAAACCCGCGCGAGGCGAGTCTGTGAGACCCGGCTGTGATGGAGGCACTGCAGCTGAATCAGCGTCGAGATCGTGGCTTCGATCCTCTGACACTGAGGGCAGGCGCTGAAAAGCATCGCCAGCAGCGCTGGACTGCCCAAAATTATCGGCAGCAACAAAGTATGACTCGTCGATCTCATCTTTGAGCGGATCGAGCTTGTTGCCCGCTGCAGATCTGCTCCCAAAGTCTGTTCCCGATACAGCCGAGTTGGTCGAGGGCAAGCGCCCGAACGTCTTTTCAGCTGCCCGTGCTCTCAATTCGGCAGCCTGCGCTTTGGCTTCAGATTGGGCCTGCGCGTGTGCTTCGCTGCTGCCAATCAAGACACTGCCAGAAGCTGAAAGTCTGCGTGAAAATGACGAGACAGCACTAATGCGGGAAAGCAGCCCAGGACCCCATCTACTACTGCCCTGAAGAGCCAATTTGGGCGTGGTTGAGCTGGTGACAGCAGAAGATGGCGCTGAAATTTCAGCGCCGTCTTTGGTTGCACTGCCAGTATTAGCGTTGCCTCCACTCGCGCTGTCAACACCAACACTGTGCGTAGAAGGATGACGGGAATCCCTCAATGGATTTGCATTACTAGCAGAGGATGCAGTGCGGCTGAGGGTTCCACCTCCTGACTGTGAGCCTCTTGAGCTTATGCGAGCGAATGTTCCGATTGCAAACGCTGCTCCCCGCACCCAAGCTGATTTGACACTGTTTTTGCTGGTATTGCTAGATGCCACCGAAGCAACGCGTTCGAAGTTGGAAGGTGCGTGAACTTGCAAGTCTCGGACGCCGCGAACATAAACACCTACTTTTTGAGGTAGCAGCTTGGCAACACCTATGAGAACCTGAAGACATTCAGTGTGCCCATAGCGTGCAGCGAGCATCAGTGCTGACTGTCCCTCGCAGTCCTTCAGATTCATTTCGGCGCCGCGATCTAGCAGCAGTGTCAGAACACGCCTGTGGCCATTAGCTGCTGCTAGCATCACTGCTGTGTGACCACGACTGGATTTGGCTTCTATATCAGCGTCCTTGTCCAAAAGACATTCGCAGATTGAAGCAGAGCCCGCGTGCGCAGCTTTCAGGAGCAGGGCTTCATCGCTGGGATAAATTGGGTTCACAGGAAACCCATGCAGAAGGACCGCCTCTACAACTGCTGCCTGGCCTTCTGCAATTGCTTTGTTCATAACCATTGAGCAGGGACATTTCGTGAAGCAATACCCAAGAGCCACAGCACCTTCATTTGTGATGCGGTTGCGTTGCAAATTGAGTGAGACGAGCGTTGTGTTGGAAATTGACTGTGCAATGAGAATTATTCCTTGGTCGGCTATGTGATTGTCACATAGCGTAAGGTGCGTCAGCTTTGTCGCTTTCTTTAGCCCATCGGCGATGGCAGACGTGTTATCCCCAATTCCGTTGCCGCCCAAGAGACACATCCGGAGCGCTGGCAAGAGGGGGCCAAGTTTTTCGGGGTAGCCCGGGATTTGATTGCCCATAAGCACGTCGCAGTGGCGCGTGCGTACCACGTCGTTGAGCAGGCCCTCAGCTTGCGTGAATTCACAGATTGAAATGCAACCCTTCTCCGATTTGCCGTCCGGGACCGTTATCATGTCTGCTGTGATTCCTTCGAGAAGCTCGGCGGTCTTTACAAGTGCATACGGCACTACCCGCCCATAGTTATTGATTTGGAAACCATCGGTGGCGCCCTGCGAGTCACCGAGCTTTGCGAGCAGGCCAGTCCTTCGAAGTCTGTCAATCGGCACGGTCTGCCTCTCCATTTCGCCCAGCGCAAACGCCACTTCGGCCGACTGCGCCCACGGCGGCAGGGCCGGCATCTTGCGATTGTCCTGCCCCATGCGGCTGCCCGGGCGCACCTTGCGCCCATACCCCCAAAAATCTGCCTCTTGCCGCTCCCGCGCCTCTACCTCGAGCCGGATCTGCTCAAGCTCAAGTTCAGTCGGCATGCGTACGTTCGCACTAAACCTGACGGTTCCGTCCCGGGGTTTCGGCACGCGCACTGGTGTCAGAGTTGCATAATGCGACAGCGCAGGAGGCGTCCCAGGCATTGTAGGGGCAGCGGTGCCGAGCCTTGGAAGTAGGCTTCTTGCCGCGCTGCTGGCCAGCCGGGGCAGCGGCGTTGACCGCTCGCGGTGCATACTGCGGTTGGACATCTGTGGACTGCAGCCAGCTTTTAAGGACTGGGAGGACACTGCCGGGCAGAGGTGCTACCACCGAATCTCCGTCACTGCTAGGCAGCGGTGCTACCACCGAATCTGGAAGCGATACCGCCTGCTACCCCGAAGACAGGGAGGAGGGATACAAAGGAAAGTAATCGTGAGAGAGTGATTCTGATGAATAAAAGCATACATCCTCACTGCCAGCTCGATATGGCCTGGTACGAAACGCCGCGTGCGAAATCACAGGGAAAGAAGGAAAGAGTGAGAGTGAAAGAGAGATTGTACCTGGCAAGTGGCCACTGAGCACACTGTACTCCGTACGGGACTGCATGCCTGTGTTCATGTCCATCAATGCATCATTCCTTTCAACTGACGCTCCAGGCGGTGCCTTCCCGCGAAAAATTTGGGAATGGCTTTCGAAAGCGCCTTCCCGAGGCTGCTGGGTACGAACCAAAACATTGATGGCCGCCCATCTTCTACTGACAACATAGCCACTGATATATAGCGCATTTCTTCTGCCACTTTATTCTGACATGGCCCTATTCCCATCAGTGAATGATGCGTCTTTGGTTTCCCTCGATTTATCTGGGCGCCGAGTGGGCCACGAGGGGCTGACATGCTTGACGGTAGCGTGTGATGACTCTGCCGTCAGTCTTGCCCATCTGGCATGCACTCGATGACAACGATCAAATCCAAGCCATTTCACCATCCCATGAAAAGCTGACAAACCCCTTGTCCGTGCAACCGCTAAACATGAACACTACATACACGATGCAGGATGTGCTAAAGCTTGTCAATAGATCGCTGGTGACGTTAAATTTAAGCCAAAATCACATCTGCAACAAGGTCACTTCAGACATATGTGTATAAATCTACATATATATGTATATATATATGTATATAAATATATACATATAAATATATATTATATATATACATTTAAATACATATATACATATATATACATGTAAATACATATATACATATATATACATATTTGTATGTATATATATATCTATATATATATGTATATATCTTAAATAAATACATTTGTAAAGATAGATAGACATATACGTATATAGTTATCAATCTATACATACATATCTATATACAATAATATATAAATGTAATACAATAATATATAAATATACACAAGTATACATATATATTCAAATGTATATACAAACATATATATATATACATATATGTACATAAATGTATATCTATATACATGTATGAGTAAAAATATATGTAAATATATATGCATATACATA
>Ga0105053_10007191_pt1 | contig 14975 bp, 17 predicted proteins | sample BON01_FD_78093 | JGI IMG/M metagenome (GOLD analysis project Ga0105053, IMG submission 78093) | Freshwater microbial communities from Lake Bonney liftoff mats and glacier meltwater in Antarctica - BON-01 | ecosystem: Environmental > Aquatic > Freshwater > Ice > Glacier meltwater | place: Lake...
CAAGCCGGCCAATCCGGGGCGGCTCAACGACCTGCGCCACATCATCTACAAGTCGGCGGATTCGCCCTGGCGGCGGGCCAAGAAGAGCCTCGGCCTGATGATGCGCGAGGGGCTGCTGAAGGAAAACATCGACGGCGAGGCCCTGAGCTGGGCGCATGAGCGGCTACTGGGTCGCACCGAGGCGCGGCGCATCCTGATGGTCATCTCCGACGGTTCGCCGGTCGATGATTCGACCCAGTCGGCCAATGCGGCCCTGTATCTGGACAAACACCTGCGTCAGGTGATTGCCGAGATCGAGACCCGGTCGCCGGTCGAACTGATCGCCATCGGCATCGGCCATGACGTGACCCGTTGGTATCGCCGCGCCGTCACCATCGTCGATGTCGAACAACTGGCCGGGGTGATGATCGAGAAACTGGCCGAACTGTTCGAGGATGAGCCCAAGGCGGCACCCGGGCGACGGCGGAAGGCGGCATGAAGCGGACGCGCGGCCTGTTGCCGATGATGGCCGCCCTCTTGCTGACGGCCTGCGCGGGGACGACCTCCATCGTCTCGCCACTGGCCGGCGAGGCCGACGGCTGGAGGGCGGCGGCGGCCTCGATGCGCCCTGTCGGTCTGGGCTTGCCCGGCGGGGCGCGGCTGGAGGACGGCGTGCGTTTCGCTGGCGGTGTGGAACTGGTGCTCGAGGATGGCTCGCCGTTGCACAGTCTGTCCGACCTGAAACTGCTGGATGCCCGGGCGTTCGTCAGTGTCAGCGATGCCGGCGATCTGGTGCGCGGGCGACTGCGGCTGGACGCGGCGGGGCGGCTGACCGGCGTCGAGGCGCTGGGCGTCCGCCGGCTGACCCTGATGGATGGCGCGCCGATCACGGAAAAGACCGATGGCGATGCCGAGGGACTGGCCATCAACGTCCACGGCGACCTGCTGGTCAGTTTCGAGCGCGTCCATCGCATCTGGAACTATGGCGATCCCCGGCGACCCGGACGTTTGCCGGTTGCGGTCCGGTCGCCGGAAATGGTCTTCCCTCTGAACGAGGGCATGGAGGGGATCGCCGCCGGTCCTGGCGGCTGGCGGGTCAGCGGGGAATCCGGTGGTGTCTGGGACTGCACCGCCGCGCACTGCGTCGTCGTTGTCGCACCGGGACAGCCTCTTTCAGACGGCGACTATCGCATTACCGGCATGGACCGGGACCCGTCCGGGGAGGGCTGGTTCGTGGTGCAGCGGTCGTACCGTCCGCCGGCCGATGCCCGGTCACAGGTCCGGCGCATGGCCGAAGACGGCACCTTGGGGCCCACGCTGATCGAGCTCAAACTTCCCGGGACGACGGACAATTTTGAGGGCATCGCCGCAACCGCACACAACGGGGTCACTCGACTCTACATCCTGTCGGATGACAACGAAAATTCTAACCAGCGCACCCTGTTGCTGGCCTTCGACGTAATTTCAGGCCGCTGAGGTCAACCCCCGTCCGGCATCCGCGCACCCTGCATCCGACGCAGCATCTCCTGACTGTCCCGGCGGTCGTCACTGGTTTCGCTGGAACTGCGGCAGACCCGGCGACCGAAGCGTGAGCCTGTCACAGGCTCGGTACGGCAGACCTGGGTGGTCGGGGACCGGTCTGCGGTCTCGACCTCGACGGTCGGGGCGACCGTGGTCTCGGCGACGGCTGGCGGCGCAGGGGGCCGGGTCGGCTGGGCCGGCGTAATTTGCTGCACCAGGGCAATCGACACGAACAGGACGGCGGGAAACAACACCTGGTTCTCCTATGGACCTTTGGTGGCATAGTGCCCGTCAAGCCGGATTTCGCAACAGTCGCGCGGGATCAGATCCGTTCGCTGACCTTGATTGCCGCGCGGCAGCCGGCCTTGATGACGGTGCTGAGTAGGCCATAGGCCGGGGCCTCGCGGCTGCCGTGTTCGATGGCGTGATTGTGGTGGGCCAGTTCCTCGTCGCGGAACACCGACAGTTCGGCGGCCAGGGCGGGATCGCGGTCCCTCAGTTCGGTGATCTGGTCGGCGTAGTGTTCCTCGATCACGCTCTCGACCGCCTCGGTGCAGGCGTGGGCGGCCTTGGCACCCATCAGGGCCGTGCCAGTTCCCAAGGCCAGAGCCGCCAGCCGCCAGACCGGCGTCATCACTGTCGGTCGCACCCGTTCCGCATTCAGCAGGGCCTCGAACCGGGCCAGATGGACGGCCTCCTGGGCCTGCATCGCGCCCATGTCGTCCGCGATCGTCTCGTGGCCCGCCCGACCCTCGAATACCGCCCGCTGCGCGCGGTAGATGTGGACAGCGGCGTATTCCCCGGCGTGGTCCACACGCAGGATCTCCGCCCGCCGGCGACGGCTCGCTCCCCGACCCGGTCGGGCCAGCGGGATGCGGCGATTGTCCGCCGGGTCCGTTTCGGGACGCCCGGTTTCCGGGGGCTCAGTTTCGGGGAGCTCTGGCATCCTTGGGCCTCTTGGCGGCGAGCAGGCTGAACACGGCGAGGGTCGCCGATATCAGGGCATTCCATCCTGCCATGGACAGGCCGAGAAAACGCCACGTCACCGCGTCGCACATGACGACCGGCTCGATCGGGCCGGAGCCGAGGGCCAAGGCAGCCAGGCTTTCGAGGTTGATGTCGCCGCCGCCGGCACAGGTCGCGGGCAGGTCCCACCATTTCATCTCGCCGCCCATGTGGAAGACGGCGGTCACTGTGCCGGTGGCGAAGACCACGGCCAGCAGGAAGGCGGCGATGCGCGGTGTGCCCCGGCTGCCCCTGCTGACCAGATGCCACAGGGTGGCGACCAGGGCGATGGCAACCGCCCCCCAATAGACCTCGCGTTGCTTGAGGCAGAGGTTGCAGGGTGCGAGGCCCCCGAACCGCTCGAACGCATGCGCAGCCCCCAGCAAGGCCAGAGAGGCCGCTAGGGCGAAGGCGGTCCACCACCGCGTCAGGAGTCGATACAGACCTCTCATCGGACGCCGTTCATAGCCGGGCCTGAAGCCCACGTCGATGCAGCTTAACCGCCGAGACTGGCGATCAGCGATACGGCCCAGCCGGCGCCCACGTAAAAACCGATTCCGACCGCTGCCAGCGCCGTGGCCCAGCCGGTCGCTACCGCCGCCCCGGCCAGGACGAACAGGCCATCGCGCTGGATCAGACCGACCGCCAGCAGGGTCAGGGCGATCGAAGGCACCGTATTGGTCATCGGCAGGACGATGGTCAGCGTGGCCAGGATCATGAACAGGGCCACGGCGCGCTCGGCCCAGCCCTCGGCGAAGACCGTCAGTCGTGGTCGCGACAGCCGTTCGAACCAATGCATCCGTTTGGTGGCGAAATCGGCCATGCGATCCAGCCAGGCCTTGGACACGCTGCGCTTCAGTGCCGCCTCCGGTAGCCAGGGTTCGACCCGACCGGCCAGCATCTGGCCCGCCAGCAGCAGGATGGGAATGCCGACGATCTGCGGCACGCCATACAGGGCAGGCACCAGACAGGGGATGGCAAGGATCAGGATCATCAGGCCGAAGCCACGTTCGTCGAGACGGTCGCGAATCTCGCGCAAGGTCAGTCCGTCAGGGCCGCTGATCGCCGCCAGATCGGCGACCAGGGCGATGAAACCCTGTTTCGGATCGTCGGTGTGAAGGTTCGCGGACTGGGTCATGAAATTGGCTACCGGGGCGGGAAGGGCGTCGTTAGCGGGAAACGGCCCGATAGGCGATAGAGGGGAGAGTCGCCGCCGTGACCCGGGGTCGTTATAGAGACTGCTTCCAGCCCCCCCCCGGAACGAAATCCGTATGCGCTATCTGCACACCATGGTCCGGGTGACCGACCTCGACGCCTCGCTGCGTTTCTATTGCGACCTGCTGGGTCTCGAGGAGATGCGGCGCATGGAAAATGAGGCCGGGCGTTTCACCCTGATCTTTCTCGCCGCGCCGGCGGATCGGGCGCGCTCGGAGGCGGAGCGGTCCCCTGAGGTCGAACTGACCTTCAACTGGGACCCCCCCCAGCCCTATGACGGCGGGCGCAGTTTCGGCCACCTGGCCTATAAGGTCGATGACATCCACGCCGCCTGCCAGAAGCTGATGGACGGTGGTGTCGTCATCAATCGCCCGCCGCGTGACGGCCGTATGGCCTTTGTCCGCTCGCCGGACGGCATCTCCATCGAAATGTTGCAGGAGGGGGTTGCCCTTCTACCCGTCGAACCCTGGGTCTCCATGCCCAACACCGGGAGCTGGTGACCTTGAAACTCTATCCGATGCCGGCGCTGGTTTTGGCTCTCGCCCTGCTGGCGGGTGGCTGCGCCTCGACTTCCGAGACCAATCCGGCGCGTACAGCGACCGAACAACTGCTGGTCAGCCGGGCCGCTGACCGCGCCGTCGAGGGCCTGACCCTGCCGATCCCGGCCGGTTCCCGGGTTTTCGTGGACGACACCTGGTTCCGCGCCGAGACCTCGGCCTATGCCGTCAGCGCCATTCGCGCCGCCCTGTCCGAGGCGGGCTATGCCCTGGCCGCGACGAAGGCCGAGGCCGACGCCGTGTTCGAGCTGCGTGTCGGCGCCCTGTCGCTGGAGCAGATGCGCCGCGTCGTCGGCCTGCCTGACATGCGGGTGCCGATCAATGACAGTTTCAATGTCGTCTCCATTCCGGAGCTGTCGATCTACAGCCGCAGGGACAGGGTCGGCGTGGCCGAATTCTCGGGCTTTCTATACGAGCCCGGGACCGGCGCGCCCCTCGGTGCCGTCCTGCCCATGACGGGGCAGTTCCGCATCCGCAGCCACAAGCTGATGATGATTGTCGCCTGGGGCCAGCAGAGCCTCGACCCCGGCGACAGCTGGCGGGAATTCTAGACCGAAGGGGCAAGCGGCGAGATAAAACGGTCGGCAAGAGATGGCGGTTAGGACCCGTCTCTCCCTTGCGCCCAGGTCCCGGCTCGGGGATGGTCGCTCCCTCAGTGATTTCGGGGGTTCCCATGCGCCGTTTGCTCGTCTCAACCACCGCAGTCTTCGCCCTGCTGGCGGGAGCGCCCGCCGTGGCCTCGGCGCAGGACGTCCACGCGGGCCACACTGGTCACACGGCCCCCGCCGCAGCCCAGAGCGAGGACGCGCGGCTGGCGGCCTTCTTCGAACAGGCGTTTCAGGAGCGGATCGCCCTGTCGCCGCAGCAGATGACCTCGCTGGGGCTGAAGACCGGTTACGACCGGCTGGACGATGCGACCGACGCGGCGGCAGACCGGTCGCTGGCGCTGGCGGAGCGCCAGTTGGCCCGGATGCTGGCCGAGTTCGACATTGAGGACCTGAGCGCCGAGAGCCTGCTGTCGTGGCGGTTGTTCGTATACGGGGTTGAACAGGCGCGACTGTCGAACCGCTGGCGCGACTGGGGCTATCAATTCACGGCCAATGGCAATCCGACCACCAGCCTGCCGGCGTTCATGATCAACAACCACCGGATCGACAGCGTGTCGGACGCCGAGGCCTATGTGGCGCGGCTGGTCGAGGCCGAGCGGGTGATGGGCGAGATTTCCACCAACCTGCGGGCGCGGGCCGCGGCGGGGGTGATTTCGCCGGTGTTCGTGTTCGAGCCGACGCTGGCGAATACGGCGGCGATCATCTCGGGTGCCCCGTTCGATGACGCCGCCGACAATCCGGTCTGGGCCGATTTCCAGCGCAAGGTGGCGGCTTTGGCTGCCGATGCGGCGACAAAGGAGCGGCTGCTGGCCGAGGGGCGGGCGGCGCTGACGGGGCCTTGGCAGCGCGGTTACGAGGGTATCCTGATGGCCCTCGCTGAGGTCGAGGGCCAAGCCGACACCATGCCCGACAACACCGGCGGAGTCTGGCGGCTGCCGGACGGCGAAGCCTTCTACAATGCCCGCCTGCGGCTCTCGACCACCACTGATCTGACGGCGGGCCAGATCCATGAGATCGGTCTGGCCGAGGTGGCGCGGCTGCAGGGCGAGATGCAGACGATCATGACCCAGGTGGGCTTTGCCGGCTCGCTGCAGGAGATGTTCGCGTATCTGAAGACCGACCCCCGCTTTCAGTATCCGAACACGCCGGAGGGCAAGGAAGACTATCTGACCGATGCCCGCGCCTTCGTGGCCCAGGTGATGGAGGTCGCACCGCTCTGGTTCAGTGACCTGCCAGAGGCGGCGCTGGAAGTCCGGGCGGTGGAGCCCTGGCGCGAGGCCACGGCCTCGATCGCCTTCTACAATCGGGCCGCGCCCGACGGGTCGCGACCGGGCATCTATTACGTCAATCTGTCGGATATGACCCAGGTGCTGAAGCCCCAGATCGAGGGCATCAGCTATCACGAGGGTGCACCGGGCCACCATTTCCAGAACGCCTATGCCCAGGAGACCGAAGGGCTGCCCAGCTTTCGGCGCCAGGGCGGTTACGGGGCCTATGGCGAGGGCTGGGGCCTCTACGCCGAGCGGCTGGGCAAGGAGATGGGTTTCTATGAGGACCCCTGGTCCGACTTCGGCCGGCTCTCGACCGAGCTGTGGCGGGCGGTGCGGTTGGTGACCGACACGGGCCTGCATGCGCAACGCTGGAGCCGCGAACAGGCGATCGACTATTTCCGTCAGAATTCGCTGCTGAGCGAGCGGGACATCGTCAAGGAGGTCGAACGCTATCTGACCAATCCGGGGCAGGCGACCAGCTACAAGATCGGCGAGCTGAAGATCATGGAGCTGCGCGCGCGGGCCCAAACGGCCCTGGGGGCACGGTTCGACATCCGGGATTTCCATACCGTGGTACTGGGGTCAGGATCGGTGCCGCTGGAGGTGCTGGAAGATCAGGTCGATGCCTGGATTGCGGCCGGGGGCGACGCGCCGGGCTAGATCAGGCGGCCAGGCCGGCGGCCTGCATCAGGCCCCTGAGCGGGATAAGGGTTTCCGGTGCGGACGAGAGCACGGCGCGGGATTCGGGCGCGCGGAGCAGTTTGATGGCCTCGGCCCGGGCCCGCTCGGCAGCGGGCCCCAAGGGCGCGGTCTCGCCGGCGGCCAGGCGCAGCAGCACCGACAGTTTCTGCAGCAGGGGCGCGGGCGAGCGCGCCACCATCATGATGATCCGGGCCTCGGACTCGATCCGGCTGCCGATCGCGCCGATGGCAGCATTGATCTCGGTGTTGTCCCGCTCGGACAGGCCGCAGGCGCGTACGGCGCGTTGCAGGCCGGCCAGAACGCCAAGCTTCTGGGCCGGGGTCAGGGTCACCGACGGGGCGAACATCTCGCTTTCGAACCGCAGGGAGCCGACGCAGGCCGAGAGCCAGCGCGCGGCAGCGCGCTTGTTGCCGACACCGGTGACGTTCTCGCACAGCCGTGTCAGGGCCTCTGTTTCGCACAGAACGGTGGTGCAGGGCTTGGCGTAGGCGGCGACGAAATCGGCTGTGACAATGGCCTTGGAGCGTTCGTTGAAGGCGGTCTGGACCTCATCGAGGGTCAGCAGCCGCCCCGCCGTGACGGTGAGAGCCGTGGCCAGGGTGCGCAGGATATCGATCTCGCCCGGGGCGTCATTGGGGCGCAGGCGGCGCGGACTCATCAGCTCACGCAGAACCATCCTGGCCAGGGCGGCGGCAAGCAGGGGGAATTGACCCGCCTCCAGCCGGGCACCGAGCCGGGCGGCCGGGCCGTCGACAGCTGGCACCTGCAGCGCCAGGCGAGGATCCTGGGCGATCAGGGCGTTGATCTCACGCGGCGCTACCATGCGGACGACGGCGGCCAGTGAGGCCCCCTGGTCCAGCGACGGCCCGAGCACATCGGCCAGACTGGTCCGGGACCCCAGCATTTCGCACAGGAGTTGTTCGATCGGCACCATGACCATGGCATGGGGGGGACCGTCGGTCGGCGCGCTGTCGGCCATATCCATCAGGCGATCAAGGCGCGCGCGTCCGCCCCTTAGATTCCTGAGGGCGCCGGAGACGACCCCGCCCATGATGAAGGCGCGATCCGGCTGGCCGGCCAGACGGTGCGCAAGGTCGGCGATTGAACTGTCGTCGAGACCCGGGAACAGGTTGCGACGCCCGGCGGCGATGATCCGCTCAAGGGCCCGGTCGGACAGTTTCTGATAGTGGCGCACAAGATCATGCACCGATTGGCCTACAGCCTGGCTTTCGGGCACGGCAACCTTCTGGATGGCGTGTTGCAGTTCGACACCCGAAGCTTCCAGCTTTTCGGCCAGGTCAGGGCGGTGCAGCAGTTCGAAGGGGGTGACGCCGTTCCGCGCCAACCAGTCCTCGAGGACCCAACCGATCGTCTCGCGGGCCTGGGGCGCATAGAGATCCTGGGCGGCGGAGCAGCGTGGGCCGACCTGGTCCCCGGGCACGACACGTTTGCGCTGGACCTCGGGTGCCCCGCGCGTCAGCAAGGTCACGCTGTTGAATTCCATGGTGTCGGGGTCCAGCGTCTCCTTGGTCACGCGCACCGCCGCGGCGCGATCGTCGGCCAGCATGTCCTCGGCGGTCTGGATGGCCTGGGTACGGTCCTCTGTCGCCATCTGGAGTCTCCAGGGGGCGGGTGCCGTCTTGCGGACGAAGACTTCGTAGTGGACAGGACCGGCCATGGAACGCTCAGACTGTGAGCCTCAAGCATGGTGCCAAGGGCTTAAGGTCGCGTTTCGTTGCGCATTAAGGCGGCGCAGCCCATGTTTTCCGCCGTATTCTCTCCCAGATGTTTTAGAACGGTAGCGTCTGCCGTGCGTTGAGACGCGAACGAACCGTCTGCAAGGAGCCTGACTTGGCCAACATCACCCTGGTCGATGACGACGAGAACATCGTCGCTTCCGTCTCGCTGGCGCTGGAAAGCCATGGCCACAAGGTCACGGCTTGGCACGACGGTGCCGCAGGACTCGAGGCGCTGGTGGCCAGTCCGCCCGATCTGGTCATACTGGACGTGAAGATGCCGCGCATGGACGGGATGGAGGTGCTGCGTCGTCTGCGCCAGACCTCGCAGATTCCGGTCATCATGCTGACCTCCAAGGACGAGGAGATCGACGAAATCCTTGGATTCAACCTGGGCGCCGACGACTATATTCACAAGCCGTTCAGCCAGCGTTTGCTGATTGAGCGGGTCAAGGCCCTGTTGCGCCGCACGGGTGCCGACGGGGCCGAGCCCGATACGGCCGGCGAAAACGGTTCCAAGGCGATCAGGCGCGGCAAGCTGTCGATGGACCCGTCCCGCCACGAGAGCACCTGGGAGGGCAAGCCGGTCAAGCTGACGGTGACCGAATTCCTGCTGCTGCAGGCCCTGGCCCAGCGGCCCGGCTTCGTGAAGAGCCGGGACAATCTGATGGACGCCGCCTACGACGATCAAGTCTATGTCGACGACCGCACCATCGACAGCCACGTCAAGCGAATGCGAAAGAAATTCCGGGTGGTCGATCCCGAGTTCGACGCCATCGAGACCCTGTATGGCGTTGGATACCGCTATCGCGAAAGCTGAGCCCCTCCCGCCGGGAGGGACGGAACCCCGCCGACGCTTGAAGCGCTTCGGCGGGTCACGGCTGGGCGGGTTGATTCTCGCGCTGAACCTGCTCAGCCTGCTGATCCTGTTCGTCGGTGCCCTGACGCTGAACGAATGGCAGCGTGGGCTGATCGAGGCGCGGCAGGAGACCCTGACAGCCCAGGGGGAACTGCTGTCCAATGTTCTCAGCAAGCTGGGCATCACCACCGGCGAGCCGACCCCGGCGTTCGATCCGGTCGAGGCGTCGCGGCAGCTGGTCGATAATTTCATCCCGGCCGGGCAACGGGCCCGCCTGTTCGATCTGGACGGCCTGTTGGTGGCCGACAGCTACGCCGTCAGTGAGGTCATCCCGGGCCGGCCCTTACCGCCGGCCCTGCCTGCCGACGAGCCCGCGCCGACTCCGGCCCCTGAGGCCGAAAGCCGCGATGCCGCCAAACTGGAGCAGGCACGCGCTGACCTGGCTGCCGAAGTTGAGCGCGCGCTTGAAGGTGAGCCACAGGCCAGTCTGAGACGCTCGGAAAGCGGTGATCGCGTGGTGTCCGTTTCGATTCCGGTGCGCCATGTCCGGCAGGTGCTGGGCGTGCTGACGCTGGAGGCGGGCGACGTCGACGAGACCTTGGCGGCCCAGCGCCGGGCCCTGATGCCCTTCGCCCTGGTGGCGCTGGCGGTGAACCTGCTGGGGTCGCTGTTGATGCATCTGTTCGTGGCCCGGCCGGTGATGCGGCTGTCGGCAGCGGCGGACGAGGTGCGTCTGCAGAGGGCCCGTGCCATCTCCCTGCCGGACCTCGAGAGCCGCAAGGACGAGATCGGTGACCTGGCCCGGTCGCTGGAGACCATGACCGAGACCCTGTCCGACCGGATGGACGCCATCGAGGCCTTTGCCGCCGATGTCTCGCACGAGATCAAGAATCCCCTGACCTCGATCCGCTCGGCGCTGGAGACCCTGCCGCTGGTCAAGACGGCGGCCCAGCGCGAGACGCTGACCAATCTTCTGCAACAGGACGTGCGGCGGCTGGACCGGCTGATCACCGACATTTCCAACGCCTCGCGCCTTGACGCCGAACTGAACCGCGACCGGCCGCGGGTCATCGACCTGACCCTGCTACTGAGCGAAATCGTCGGCGTCTATGAATCGGGCCTCAAGTCGGGCGAGGCGCATGTGTCGCTCGTTGCCCCGACCGGGGACCCGGTTCGGGTTGTCGGCCGCGACGGACCCCTGGGACAGGTGTTCCGCAATCTGATCGACAATGCCCGCTCGTTCAGCCCTCCGGGCGGTACGGTGCGACTGTCCCTGGTCCGCGACGACATCGATCCCGAGCGACCGATTCGCGTGCAGGTCGACGACGATGGCCCCGGTATTCCCCCGGAAAATCTCGAGACCGTGTTCGAGCGCTTCTATACTGCCCGACCGCGCGGCACGGCTTTCGGGGCCAACTCCGGGCTCGGCCTGTCGATCGTGCGCCAGATCGTCGAGGCGCACGGCGGGCGGGTGAGCGCCACCAACCGTCTTGATCCGGCGGGCGGGGTGGCTGGTGCGCGGTTCGAGGTCGCCCTGCCGACCGAACCGGCCCCGGGCCGACGCGCGTGACCGCCAGACAGCCGCTGCACGCGACCGCCGTCGCGCAATGGACTCCCGGAATCGGGTGGCGGGCCATCCTCATCAACGGGCCATCGGGCGCAGGCAAGAGCGACCTGGCCCTGCGGTTGATCGGGCGCGGCTGGCGACTGGTGGCCGACGATTCGGTCCATGTCTTTGCCTCGGGCGAGGCGCTCTATGCCGCTGCGCCAGCGACGATCACCGGTCGGATCGAGGCTCGCGGCGTCGGGATCGTCGATGCCGGTGTGCGCGGTGTCGTGCGGCTGGTCCTGGCTGTGGATCTGGTAGAAACGCCTCCGGAACGGCTTCCGGCGCCCGAAACGCGGGCCTTTGCGGGTCGATCCCTGCCCCGGCTCCGCCTGGCCGGATTGGAGCCCTCGGCGGTCGAAAAGGTCGCGGTGGCCATCGCCCGGCTTTAACCCGACGCGGACTTGGGCTATTCGGCCGGACTTGCGGCCAGCCTAAGGGGCGGTCGAACGCGGGGGCGCGGACTATGGGGCGCGAGCTTTGGTAATGCCTTCATGATCGGTTTGGTGATCGTCACCCACGGGGGTCTGGCCTCGGAATTTCTCGCGGCCATGGAGCATGTGGTGGGCCCCCAGCGCGGGGTCGCAGCCATCTGCATCGGCCCCGATGACGATATGGAGCGCCGCCGCCGCGACATCGTCGACGCCGCTGCGGCGGTGAACGACGGCGACGGCGTCATTCTGCTGACCGACATGTTCGGCGGCACGCCGTCCAACCTGGCCATATCGGTGATGGAAGAGACCCGGGCCGAGGTTATCGCCGGACTGAACCTGCCCATGCTGATCAAACTGGCCAGTGTGCGCGGTCGCGAGCCGATGGACGCCTGTGTCGCCCACGCCCAGGACGCCGGGCGCAAATATATCTCGGTGGCCAGCTGGGTGCTCCAGGGCGAGAAATGACGGCGCGCGCGACGGCGGACATCTGCAACACTCGCGGCCTGCACGCCCGCGCCTCGGCCAAATTCGTCAAACTGGCCTCGACCTTCGACGCCGAGGTCCATGTCACCCGTGACGATGTCACGGTGAACGCCCTGTCGATCATGGGCCTGCTGATGCTGGGTGCCGGTAACGGCTGCACCATAGACATCGCCGCCACAGGCCCCGATGCCGAGGCCGCCGTGACGGGGCTGGTCGATCTGGTCGCGCGGAAATTCGACGAGGACCAGTAGTCAGTCTTCGGACGGTGTCTGGACCGCTCCGATATGGGTCAGACCGCGGTGGTCGGCGATCGCCACCTGTTTCGCCCGTTCCAGATAACGAACGCGGTCGGCTTCGGTGCGGCGGTCGGCGCAGCGGTCGCAGGCGACCCCCTCGACATAGCGGGGCGAGGCCCGGCCCGCCGGGCTGACCGGCATACGGCAGCCGCGGCACAGGCTGTGGCTTCCGGGAGTCAGGCCGTGACCGACGGCAACGCGCTCGTCGAAGACGAAACACTCGCCCTGCCACAGGCTGTCGGCCTCCGGTGTCGTCTCCAGATAGCGCAGGATACCGCCCTGCAGATGGAAGACGTCCTGAACCCCTTCGGCCTTGAGAAAGGCCGTGGCCTTTTCGCAGCGAATGCCGCCGGTGCAGTACATGGCCACCCTAGGCGGGTTCGGCCCATCCAGCAGGGCGCGACCCTCGGCCTGGAACCAGTCGGGAAAGTCGCGAAAGCCGCGGGTGTTGGGCTGGACCGCGCCCTCGAAGGCTCCGACGGCGGCCTCATAGTCGTTGCGGGTGTCGATCACGACCACATCCGGATCGCGGATCAGGGCGTTCCAGTCGGCGGGCGCGACATAGATCCCGGCATTGAGGGCGGGATCGAGGTCGGGCTGGCCCATGGTCACGATCTCGGACTTGATCCGGACCTTCATCCGGTGAAACGGCAGGGTGGCCGCTTCGGCGAATTTCACGTCGAGAGTGGCAAAACCGGGCAGGGCGCGGATTCCGTCCAACACCCGCTCGACCGAGGCCTCGGGGCCGGCAATCGTACCGTTCAGCCCTTCATCGGCGACCAGCAGGGTGCCGCGCACGTCCGGGCGGCACAGGGCCTCGAGGTGATCGCGCACCGCTGCGCAGTCGGCGATGGCCGCGAACCGGTACAGGGCGGCGACACGGGCGGGGGATGGGGGAAGGCTCACAGAAGGGCATCCTGCTTCGCGCATCGAGACCCGTCCTGCAAAGCGCACCGCGCGAAGCAGGATGGTGGAGCCGAGGGGACCGGCTCTGGGCCTGATATACTATTTTTCACGGCACCGTGATTCTGGGTCTCACGGTCCTCTGACGGCTCCTCCTGACCGTGGGCGACCGCTGGGTCGAGATCATGGGTCATGGCGGTCTCCAGGCTGCTCTGGGGCCTCTACGGCGATCATGCCGCGACGGTGGCGGGGACGGCTTCCTGGACCGTGACCATGGACCGTTTGACCCGTTGAACCGTCGCCGTGCTGAACCCGGTAGCCTTCGCGATCACCCTTATGGACTGCCCCTGGCCGAGACGTTTCCGAACAGGATCGAGGTCGATGGGGGCGATGGGTGGACGGCCGAGCCGGACACCACGGGCGCGGGCACGATCCAGCGAAGCGTTGATTCTGGAAGTCACCATGGCCCGCTCAAATTCTGCGAAGACCCCGCAGAGTTGGAAAAGCATGCGGCCACTGGGGGATGAGGTATCGACGGCCTGTTGGTGGAGGTAGAGGTCGCAGCCGCTGCTTTGGATATCGGCCAGGAAGCCCACGAGGTCCTGCAACGAGCGTCCCAGACGATCCACTGACCATGCCGCTACGATGTCGATCTCTCGTCGGCTGATGGCCTTGAGAAGGGAATCGTAGCCGGGACGCTTGTCTCGGCCCTTGGCCCCGCTGATCCCGGCATCCTCGAAAATCTCGACGATGGTCCACCCGGATCGTTCGGCCACCTCCTGGAGGATGTGGAACTGGTTCGCGGTCGTCTGGGAGTCCTGGCTGACCCTGAGATAAATGCCTGCGCGCTTCACGCGTCAGACTCTCACAGTTCTCCAGGCCGTCAAGGAAAACGCGCCATCTGGCCGGACCAGTAAGTTCGAAGTTGCGAGGTCGTCGGCACGGCCATAACGTCCATGACCGATAGCGACTGGGGGCACGCGCTTGTGATGATGCGGACTTTGATATTTGCGGCGGGATTGCTTCTCGCCGCGTGCCAGTCGGTGGCGGTAACCGAAGCCCGGACCTTTGACGTGCCTGTGATCAGCGGCGCGCCAACCATTCAGAACTCGGACAAATTCATAGAGGTAATCAGCAGTCACACCGATCAAATCGTTGGCCTGAAGCTGCGGGTCGAGAAAGAGTCATCCGAGGTCGAGAGGGCGACAGGGTTTAGCGCGAGAGAATCTGACGAAGGCTACCTTCTGATTTCCTACTACGTCACAGGAGAGGAGGGTTACGAGGTGCTCATTAACGACGGCTACAATTGGCAACATGGTGGCTGGGACGTGGACGGGTTTTATATTGTGAAGCCCGGAGGTTCTCACCAAGGCCAATCCTCATTCGGTCTTGTGCCAGTCGATGATGCACAGGTTCGACTGAACCCTGCTGTTCGTTTTCGTGATGTGGGCTTTGATTAGGAGGCATTTCGAAGCCTGAGAACCTTTATTTGGTTCGCCCGGCTCTCGCCATCCCGCCGCCGTGACGAAATCACTTGGTTCTCAACACGGAATTTCGGGGTGTCGGCATCCCGGAATCACGGGCTCGAACTCCGGCCAGCGCAGACCGGATTTTGTCACGCCCATCTCATCGACTGATCGAGAGGTGTTCGGCTTCGTCGCCCCCGGCCGAGGGACCGGTCCCCGTTTCGCGCAGTATGTTGGTCACGTCGTCCCCAGGGGGTTTTGTAGGTAGACAATTTCCCCCACGTAACGGGTGTTCCTAATAGTACTTATAAGGAACCACCACTAAATGGGGGAA
>Ga0105053_10007199_pt1 | contig 14966 bp, 11 predicted proteins | sample BON01_FD_78093 | JGI IMG/M metagenome (GOLD analysis project Ga0105053, IMG submission 78093) | Freshwater microbial communities from Lake Bonney liftoff mats and glacier meltwater in Antarctica - BON-01 | ecosystem: Environmental > Aquatic > Freshwater > Ice > Glacier meltwater | place: Lake...
AGCGGCCGACCGTCCTGTAAACTCACACATCCAAAATACTGAATATAAATCAGTTTTGAATTATTATTTCAATCTAAGTATTTCGGCCGTGTTCAAGCAGTACCGGGCGATGTAAGGAATGCATTTTGTTTATTCTTTTCTCGGACGCCAGTAGTTAATACCTTTAAAGAAAATGGGTATTAAACAATTTCTAAGCCTATCTGGCTCTAAGCAAGTGAAAAAAAACACAGTATTTTTTTGTTTTTTTTTAGAGGATAATTCAATGAGTCTTCCAGAAATCGGGTGAAATGATTCGTATAAAACCTATAATTCGATTATATGTAGAAGTTCAATCAATTTCATTGAAGAGAATTATTTAACCTTCTCTTTGAAAATTTTGACTCCTAAATTTAATCAATTAAAAGAGTCTGAGATTTAGCATTAAATCAATACTTGCAACTACCCAAAAAATAAAACGTTGGTGGATATCTAGGTGTAGATTGATATTACCCAGAAATTAATTTCCGGCACTACTTAAGATCAAATGGGTCAGCATCTAGATATGCAGGAAATTTTTGACGGAACAAATCCAAATCGTTTTTAGATAACTGGACTGTTATTATGCTTTGCTTGTTTTCAGGGGTATTAATAAGGTAGCCTTTTGGGTCAATACATTGAGATAGGCCATTGTGTTTTATGCTATTCCCGTCTGTGCCGATACGGTTTACCCCGATAACGTAAGATTGGTTTTCGATAGCTCTGGCTGGTAAAAGAGTGTTCCAAACGTTAATTCTACTAGCCGGCCAAGACGCAGAATAGATTAGTACATCATAAGATAAATCTATATTTCGCGAAAAAACAGGGAATCGTAAATCGTAACAAATGAGCGGACAAATGTTCCATCCCAGGTATTTGACAATTAACTTTTTTTCGCCTGGAGAGAATAGTTTGTCTTCTCCGCCATAGCCAAACAGATGCTTTTTGTCATAGTAGCTTGTTTCACCAGAGGGTATTATAAATAATAAACGATTAAAGAATTGATTATTTTCCTTGATGATGATACTTCCACAAACAGCGGCATTGTATTGATTCGCCATTTGTTTCATCCATTTATGCGTGGTGAAGTTCATGGGCTCTGCCAATTCCACGGCATTTGAAGAAAAGCCTGTGGTAAACATTTCTGGCAGAAGAATTAAATCTGTTTTCCCTTTAATTTCGGCTATTTGCTCTTCTATTTCTGCCCTATTGGCAATAGGGCTTTCCCAGTAAATGGCTGTTTGAATTATGGACACATGAAGGTCATTCTTTACTACCATTACTTTTTGTAAAATCGCATTTTATACTCTGCTTTTACAATTCCTTTTGAAATACTATTTAGTTTTTTCTTTAGCATTTGTCTTTTTAAGGGGCTTATATGATCGGTAAAAAGAATTCCGTCAATATGGTCATATTCATGTTGAATAATTCTAGCGGCCATATCTTCGTAGGTTTCAGTATGTTCTTTCCATTCGGTATCAAAGTATCGGATGGTGACTTTCTCTGGTCTGTAAACATCAGCTCGAACATCCGGTATACTTAAACATCCTTCCTCATAAGACCATTCTTCGCCATCTTCTTCTAGGATTTCTGCATTGATAAAAACCTGCTTAAAGTTCTCTAAATAGATGTTTTTCTCTTCTCCTTCTTCTAAATTTTCATTTATTTGATGCCCATCTACCACAAACATCCTGATGTCTTTCCCTATTTGTGGTGCAGCCAATCCTACTCCAGAAGCAGCATACATGGTTTCGTACATATCTTCAGCAAGTTTTACTATATCTAACTCACCTTTTTTGATATCACGACACTCTTTTCTTAGAACGGGGTCGCCATATGCTACTATTGGGTATTTCATTTATTAAGATTTTGATCAATGAATCTGTTTATGATTAAAGGTTTCATTGAAAATTTATTTTTTTGCAAAAATAAGAATATGCTTTTATATCAAATGAGATATCCTTGTTTTTGAAGTCCTTGGGTTTATACCAATTAGGTTTTCCCCAAAATATTCATAAATGTCTCCTCTGATATGGAATAAATTTATCTCAAAAGACGTTTATTAGAGGCAATTTCGGCTTATTTTTTCTAAACTTTCGTATGTATGTTTTTGTTCAATAGTTGAGTACGAAAATGGATGTGTAATACATGTATCGCTTGAAACTTAAAAATTTCATCAATTTCATAATAGTGATATGCCTTTATGGTGTTTCAATGGAAGTTTATGGGCAAGATTTTTTTGTTAGCGAAAAAACATGTGCGGTGGATATTCAATCTGGCTCTTCTGGTTCTATGGAAGGATGCCCAAACGCCTCCTACTTTTTTGATACGGATACTAGCTCTATGCAGTGGGTTTGGAATTTTGGTGATGTAAATGATCCTTCATCTGCCAGTACAAGAAACCCGCAACATTTTTTTACGCAAGCAGGCAGGTATGCCGTCTCGTTAACAAAAACATCTAAATCGGGCATACCTACAACTGTTCAACGAACGATTACTGTTGGGGCTTTACCTCAGCAACCAAAATTTAACAACAAAATTTCTACCGATACAACAGTATGTAGTGATAAATCTTTGACATTAAATCCATTTAAATTAGGCATTGTCCCATCCAATTATACCTATTTATGGTACCCCGGAGGAGACACCACCAAAACCATTGACGTAGATACATCGGGTTGTTATTCTGTTGAGGTCTTTGGACCCGGTGGATGTTCGCGAACCGCCAAAATTAATGTGAAATTTTGTTTTGAACAAGGTGGAGGAGGAGGGGGAAATGAAGAATGGTTTTTTGGAAATGGAGCTACCTTGGAGTTTCAAAGCAGTAGCGGAGTGACAGTACCAAGAGATTCCTTGAATCCAGAAGGCGATTTTTTTTCTGCTCCAGTAGTAGACAGCATTACGATTTCTGCAACAGCCGGCCGCTCTAATCCTCTGAACTCAACAGTCTCTACCGCCATGGTCTATGGGCCATCGGGTTCTTTAGCATTTTATTCAGACGGTAAGAATGTTTATGATGCCAATGACACGCCCATCTTGGATAAAAATGGTGTCGGCCTTTTAAATGGAAACAATACCGCCTCTCAAGGATTAATAATAATTCCAAAATCAGGATGTACGGAATGCCCTCATCATCAATACTATGTTTTTAGTAAAGATATAGACGCAGGATTGCTAAGCTATAGCGTTATTGATCTCCGCTACAATGGAGGAGCAGGTCTAATTACAGAACGGGATATACCTGTGGCTTATGGCGTAACAGACCGCATGACAGTTCGGTCTAAAGCCGATGAAACGGGCTTTGATATTTTCACTCATCAAGACAACAATAATATAATAGAGGTACTACGGATAGACTCCTTAGGTATTCAAAGTACGACCTCTGCTCTTGGTTTGTCTCATACAGATGATGGTTCAAAAGAAGGATATATTGTTTTTAACGCCGATGGAACATTAATGGCTCAGGGTGTAGTGGTTGGAGATAAAAACGTTGTGGAGGTTTATAGATATGATGCCAGCACAAATACTTTTCAAGGACCACTAACCGTTGATTTAGGGATAAAAGCTCCTCCTAATGTGTATGGTCTATCATTTAGCCCGGATGGCAGTAAGCTTTATGCTACGGTTTCAGGCGATCCTGTTTTGGGTCAAAAATCGTATCTCTTGCAAATTCCATTATACTTAGGGAGCCCTGGTAGTATTACTGCCGGCATTCGAATAATAGATTCTTCAGCCACACAACAATTTGGAGCTTTACAATTGGGCCCTGTAAAAAGCAACTCCCCAGGAACCAAATTCCTTTATATGGCTGTGAATGGAAGCTCAAAATTGGCTTATTTGCAAGAGCCAGATTTAGTAGGCAATGCCCCCATTGTAGGTTATATTAATGCTTCAAAAGGGATTGATGTCAATGGAACTATTGGTTTAGGCTTACCAACACTCGTTTATGCCAAACAAAAGCAAGATGGAAGCGGACCATCAGCAAACTATAATGGAAACTGCTTTAATTCAGCCACCGCACTGGAATCACAAGGAATATGCGACCCTATGCGTAATGAAATAACATGGGAATTTGAAGATGGCACTTCACTTAAGGGAACCAATGTAAACTATACTTTTCCTCATATAGGGTGGAATAAAATAACCGTTAAAATAAAGGTTTTTAATACATCGCCTTTAAGTGGCAAAATTAATTCACCCATCATAAACAAAGCTATTCAATTAACCGAAACGGCCTGTACGGAAGAAACTCTTATTGACTCCATATATATAAAACCAGCACCGGTCAGTTTGCTTCCAAATGTCGTCTATGTTTGCACCAAAGAGCTTTTGTCTGATACTATATATTCCATTGTAAAAGGTGGTGATTCGTTTACCTATTCTTGGTTAACAGCTCTTGGTGTTCCCATCAATGGAGGTTCTTATGATTCTTTTTTGGTTGTCATTGCTCCGTCGCTTTATAAACTTGAAGTTGAAAATAATTTTGGCTGTCAAACGAAGACCGACATTACGGCTGTAGAAGGGTGTGAACCAAGAGTATTCTTTCCAGAAGCATTTACACCGATTGGCTTTAATCCCAACTTCAAAGTGGAATATGCACATATTATAGAACCCAATCTTAAGATTTTTAACCGCTGGGGAGAAATAGTGTATGAAACCAATGATTTAGAGCTAACATGGGATGGAACAGTACGTGGTAAAATTCAAGCTCCAACAGTATACCCTTATGTACTTACTTATAAAGCGTCGGACTTTCCCGATAGAGGAATTCTTAAAGAAATAGGCTCTGTTTGGGTTTTAAAGTAAAATTTACCCAATTTATTTTTAATATTAATAGCTGAATAATACACAATTTGTATTTTTACCAAATTCTATTTGGTTGATATGCGTGAAGATTACTTAAATGCGGCGGAGGAGTCTCTTAGTCCTATTGAAAAGGACATAGAAAGAGCATTGCGTCCTATAAATTTTGATGATTTTACGGGACAAGCAAAAATTCTAAAAAATCTTAAAATCTTTGTTCAGGCTGCCAAACAAAGGAAAGAAGCTATGGATCATGTGCTATTGCATGGACCTCCGGGCTTGGGAAAAACTACATTATCCTATATAATTTCTAATGAATTAGGCTCAGGTATTAAAATTACTTCAGGACCTGTTCTGGATAAACCGAGTGATTTAGCTGGACTATTGACAAATCTAGAAGAAAATGATGTCTTGTTTATTGATGAAATTCATAGACTAAACCCCATTGTGGAAGAGTATTTATATTCTGCCATGGAGGATTATAAAATTGACATCATGCTAGACTCTGGACCTAATGCTAGGAGTGTTCAGATAAGTCTAAACCCTTTTACGTTAATAGGGGCCACCACAAGAGCAGGGTTGCTTACTGCACCTTTAAGGGCACGGTTTGGAATAAATGCTAGATTGGAATATTATGACGCCAAACTTTTATGTCAGATTGTAGCTAGGTCTGCTCATATTTTAGAAACGCCCATCAGTGAGGATGGAGCATTTGAAATAGCCCGAAGAAGCAGAGGAACGCCTAGAATTGCGAATAATCTACTTAGAAGAACGCGTGATTTTGCACAGGTAAAGGGTACAGGTAAAATTGATATGGCCATTGCTAAAATGGCACTAGAAGCACTAGAGGTAGATGAACATGGCTTAGACGATATGGATAACCGAATTTTGCATACTATTATTGACAAATTTAAAGGCGGTCCTGTAGGTTTATCTACCATATCCACCGCATGTGGCGAGGAAGCAGAAACCATAGAAGAAGTATACGAGCCATTCTTAATACAAGAAGGCTTCTTAAAAAGAACCGCAAGAGGTAGAGAAGCTACCGAAAAAGCATATAAGCATTTAAATATTGTACCTAAACACAGAGCAGGCGAACTGTTTTAATTTTTGGAATAAATGGCATCATCAAAAATCGTGAAAGCTACGGAAGAAACTATAAAAGTAGAACCTAGAGAGCAATCCAAAAAAGTACTTTTTGAATTGGCATGGGAAGTGTGTAATCAAGTAGGCGGTATCTACACTGTTATACGCTCCAAAGTACCCGCTATGGTGGAAAAATGGGGGGATGACTATTGCCTTATTGGACCTTATTTTTCACATACGGCCTCCATTGAATTTGAATCGTGTACGGATAATTCACCTTATTGCAAAGCATCAGAGGCACTTAACAATATGGGTTTTGAGACGCATTATGGGCATTGGCTGGTAACAGGGCGACCAAAAATCATTCTTATCGACTTTAATAAAGCTTTAGCAAAAGTAGACGACCTTAAGTTTGATTTATGGGACAATTATCAGATAAGTACTTTAAATGCAGAGCCTTTAGTTAATCAGGTTATCGCATTTGGTCATGTGATTGAGCTTTATTTAACGGAGTTTGTTCAGAATCACGCTAAAAAACTAAACGTTATCGCTCATTTTCATGAGTGGATGTCGGCTGTTCCTTTGTTAAATCTTAGAAGAAAGGGGGTTGATCTGGCTACGGTCTTTACTACCCATGCTACCATGCTCGGTAGATATATTGCAGGAAACGTAGATAACTTCTATGAAGAATTGCCTACGTATAAATGGAAAGAAGAAGCCAAAAATTATGGTATAGAAGCCCAAGCAGCCATAGAATACCATGCTGCTCAGTTTTGTCATGTACTTACTACAGTGAGTGATATAACGGCAAAGGAGTGTGAAGTGTTTTTTGAAAGAAAGTGTGATTTAATTCTGCCGAACGGTTTAAACATTACACGTTTTGCGGCGACCCATGAGTTTCAAAACTTACATGTGAAACACAAGCAGAAAATTAATCAGTTTGTGATGGGTCACTTTTTCCAAAGTTACAGCTGGGATTTAGATAATACACTCTATTTTTTCACGTCGGGCAGATATGAATACAAAAACAAAGGCTATGATTTAACCCTAGAAGCATTAAAAAGACTGAATTTTAAATTGGTAAAAAATAAGATAGACACTACCGTTGTTATGTTTATCATTACCAGAAATGCTGTTTATTCCATTGACCCTAAAGTGCTTCAGTCTAGAGCGGTAATGGAAGAGATTAAACAAACCTGTGAGGCCATTGAAAAAAGGTTAGGAGAACAATTGTTCTACGCCTCAGCCGCCAATGAGGACTCTACCCTCCCAGATTTGAATGAATTTGTGGAAGATTACTGGCGACTTCGCCTTAGAAGAACGGTTCAAACCTGGAAAACAAAAACGCTTCCGCACACCACGACACATTTGTTAAAAGGACCTGATCAAATAACTGAATTTTTTGATAAGTCTAACATGAAGAATAATGAGGAGGATCGTGTGAAGTTTGTGTATCATCCAGATTTTATATCCACGACTAACCCTTTGTTTGGTTTAGAATATGGTGAGTTTGTAAGAGGCTGCCATTTAGGTGTTTTCCCTAGTTATTACGAGCCATGGGGTTATACACCTTTGGAGTGTGTGATTAGAGGAATTCCTACGGTTACATCCGACTTGTCAGGTTTTGGTGATTTCATGCTTCAAATCATGAAAGATTATGAAAATGTAGGAGTATATGTAGTAGAACGTAAAAATAAGGGCTTTGACGAAGCTGCGGAGCAATTAGCTAATCAACTCTTCAAATTTGTGACAATGAACAGACGAGACCGAATTATGCAAAGAAACCGAGTAGAGAACTTTTCGGACATTTTTGACTGGGCAAACTTGCGGTCTTATTACGATACCGCACATGATTTAGCTATCAAAAAGAAAGGCGTAAAATTAAAATAGGGAAATTCTTGTTTTATTATTTTTAGATTAATCTATTAGTATACAGATACTTGTAAACTAATTTGTTTTCGAACATCTTTAAATGATACTATTTTTTTAATTTTGTGGTTAAATAAAATTTTAACTTATGGTCGTGATAGCAGGATTTGTTTTTTTGGCTTACTTAATGGGCTCCATACCTTCTGCTGTTTTATATGGCCGAATATTCCACAAAATGGATGTAAGAGATCATGGTTCTGGAAATGCAGGTGCCACGAACTCCCTTCGTGTGCTAGGTAAAAAGGCTGGACTTATCGTTCTTATTGTTGATTTATTGAAAGGCTATTTGGCGATAAAAATTGCACACTATTTTTTAGGCGACGATATTTCAGCATTGATAATAATTGGCTTTGCAGCCATCATTGGCCACTTACTACCCATCTTCTCTGGTTTTCGCGGTGGTAAAGGGATTGCAACCTCTTTTGGGGTTATCTTGGCATTAAGCCCTTTGGGAGCTTTAGTTTGCCTTGTGGTTTTTATGATAGTCGTTTATACCACAAAATATGTTTCTCTAGCGTCTCTTTTAGGTTCATTTTCGTTCATTCCTTTTAATTTTTGGAATAGACCAGACAATCATTTTTTTCATTTAATGACAATTGCCTTATTTCTGTTACTACTTTTTACACATCGTCAAAACGTGGGAAGATTAATAAATAAAGTAGAAAACAAATACCCGCCTAAGAAGCTATAATTCAAGAATTGTCCATTTTTCAAAAGATTCTATTTGTTCCAATAGGATTGTATTTCAATACCTATCTTTGTTGAAACAGAATGTATTGACAAGTATGAAATCATTTATTGATAAGAATAAGCAGCGTTTTCTAGACGAACTGTTTGAATTCCTTAGAATCCCCTCTGTAAGTGCAGATCCAAATTTCAAGGATGCTATGCTTACGGCAGCAGATTGGATAAAGAATAAATTATTGGAAGCGGGCATGGATATGGCTGAAATATTGCCAACTAAAGGTCATCCAATTGTGTTCTCACAAAAAATCATTGACCATACTTTACCTACCATTTTAGTTTATGGGCATTATGATGTTCAGCCGGCAGATCCGTATGAATTATGGGATTCACCACCTTTTGAACCGGTGATAAAGAAAACTAAAGTTCATCCAGACGGGGCTATTTTTGCAAGAGGAGCATGTGACGACAAAGGCCAAATTTATATGCACGTAAAGGCCATTGAAGGAATGTTGGCCAATAATAGTTTGACATGCAATGTGAAAGTGATGTTTGAAGGCGAGGAAGAAGTAGGCTCCGAAAATTTAGAGAAATTCATTAAAGCCAATAAAGAAAAATTGGCAGCCGATATCATTCTAATTTCAGACACATCTATCATTGGTAATGACATTCCATCTGTAGAAACTGGCCTTAGAGGGTTAGCCTACATGGAAGTGGAAGTTGTGGGTCCTAACCGAGATTTGCACTCGGGCGTTTATGGAGGAGCCGTGGCAAATCCTGCTAATGTATTAGCTAAAATGATTGCTTCTTTACATGACGAAGATGGCAAAATTATGGTAGAAGGGTTTTATGATAAGGTTATTGAGCTTTCTGCAGTAGAAAGAGAGGATTTGGAGGCCGCCCCTTTCAATGAGGACGATTACAAAAGCGACTTAGGTATTGACGAAGTAAAAGGAGAAAAAGGCTTTACCACAAGAGAAAGGGCCGCTATTCGCCCAACATTAGACGTGAATGGTATGTGGAGTGGGTATATTGGCGAAGGCTCCAAAACCGTATTGCCATCAAAAGCCTCAGCTAAAATTTCGATGCGACTAGTGCCTGATCAAGACTGGATAGGAATATCCGATCTATTCGAGAAACACTTTAAGGCTATTGCACCACCTACCGTAAAAGTGAAAGTTTCTCGTCATCATGGCGGACAGCCTTATGTAACACCAACAGATTCTGTAGGATATCAAGCAGCCTTTAGTGCCATGAATGAGGGGTTTGGAAAAACACCTGTACCCACTCGTGGCGGAGGAAGCATACCCATCGTCGCTTTGTTTGAAGAAGTGTTAGGTTTAAAGTCAATTCTTTTTGGGTTTGGATTAGATTCAGATGCTTTGCATTCGCCAAATGAAAATTACGGTGTTTTTAATTTTTTCAAAGGCATAGAAACCATTCCTTTATTTTATAAACATTACGCCGAATTAACCAATGAAGTATAAATGGAAGATTTGCTAAAACTATCTACAGAGTCCACCTCTAATCATAATGATTTAGAAAAAAAATCTGTTTTAGAATTGTTGGAGGGCATGAATGAAGAAGACATGTCTGTTCCTTTAGCGATAAAAAAGGCATTGCCACAAATTGAAAAACTAGTTTCTGCTATTGTGCCAAGAATGAAAAATGGAGGCCGATTATTTTACATAGGAGCAGGCACCAGTGGAAGACTAGGGATTGTAGATGCTTCTGAATGCCCACCTACTTTCGGGGTTTCTCATGAATTGGTAGTAGGTATAATAGCCGGTGGCGACGGAGCCATTCGGAAAGCAGTAGAATATGCCGAAGACGATAAAGATCAAGCTTGGAAAGACCTTTTGATCTATGGAATTAATGAGAATGATAGCTTAATTGGAATTGCAGCCAGCGGCAGAACGCCTTATGTGATTGGTGGATTAAACAGTGCCAATGCCCATCAGGTATTAACAGGTTGTATTGTCTGTAATGATGGAAGTAATGTAGCCAAAGCAGCTCAATTCCCGGTGGAAGTGGTAGTGGGGCCAGAATATGTGACGGGTAGTACCAGATTGAAAGCCGGTACGGCACAAAAGCTTGTACTGAACATGATTTCTACGGCTGTCATGATTCAGTTAGGAAAAGTAAAAGGGAACAAGATGGTGGACATGCAGCTTTCCAATGATAAGTTAGTGGAAAGGGGTATCCGAATGGTAATGAATGACCTTCAAATAGACTTTTCTGAAGCCGAAAAGCTCCTTAAATCGGAGGGAAGTGTAAGAAAGGCTGTAGCAGCTCATAAAGCATTGAATTAATAAATATGCCGGAATGGATGTCCTTTGATTGGTTTTCTCCCAATACCTTAAGAGGTTTTTATTGGGAAAGTCCATTTTATTTTTACTTCATTTTGGCTATTCCGTTTATCTATTTTCTTAGATGGCTTTCTAAAAGAGGAAAAGGAAGAAGCCTAAGTATAGGTGTAATTCCTAAGGAAAGCATACACCCTAAATGGAGGTACATACGATTAATTATCCCTTTCTTTTTTACTTTAGGTCTTCTAAATTTGATAGCGGCATTGGCCAGACCACAACGATCTTTGGAGGGTGATTTAGCCATGATTGAAGGCATAAATATGGTCTTGGCTATTGATATTTCCGAATCTATGAAGGCCACAGATTTAAAACCCAATAGATTAACTGCAGCCAAAAACGTGGCAAGACAGTTTCTTGAAAACAGAGTGAATGATAATATAGGTATTGTGGTCTTTGCAGGAGAAGCAATAACCGTTTGCCCCTTAACGAACGACTATGGTTTAGTGGCAAACTATCTCGATAACATAACTTGGGATTTAATAGATGCTTCTGGCACTGCTATTGGGAATGCCTTAGCGGTATCTATTAATCGCCTACGCGATACTCCGGGGGAAAACAAAGCCATTATTTTATTAAGCGATGGCGATAATACGGCGGGTAATTTATCGCCCATGTCGGCCTCAGAATTAGCAAAATCTTTTGGAATCCGAATTTATACCATTGCCATTGGGGAAGAAGAAATGAACAGCAGGAAGGTGTTGAACCAAGTTGCAAAAAACAGCAAAGGTGAATTTTTTGAGGCTCTTTCCAATGCGTCATTAATGAAAGTTTTCGACGCTATAGATGAGTTGGAAAAAACCAGACTTTCAGAAACCCTAGTAAATGAAGTTAGAGACTATTATTATGTATATCTAAACTCGGCATTACTTTGTTTCCTGATAGCCTTTCTCTTAAAAAATACATTTTTGGGCAATGCATTGGAAGATTGATGAAACACTTCAGGTGCTTGTTATTGGCCTAGGCTATGTAGGACTACCTACGGCTATGGCACTTTCAAAGAAATATCAGACTATTGGCGTTGACATAGATTCTACTAAAATTTCGGAACTAAAATCTGGGGTAGACAATACGGGTTATTTTACAAAAGAGCAAATTTCAAACAATAAGCAGCTGCAGTTTTCAATGGAAATTGCCACAAATAGTTCAAAGTCCGTTTTTATTGTCACGGTTCCCACGCCCGTAAACGAAAAAAAAGAGCCCGATCTAAGTTTTTTAGAGCAAGCCTCAAAAGAAATTGGAAAACATTTAAAAAAGGGCGACGTCGTCATTTTTGAGTCTACCACATTTCCTGGTTGTACGGAAGAAATCTGCATTCCGATCTTAGAAAAAGCATCCCAATTAACGTTGAATATAGATTTTGGTGTAGGTTATTCGCCTGAACGCTTAAGCCCAGGAGATGGTAAATGCCTAACCGAGATAGTAAGAATAACATCTGGTTCTAATGAAGAAATTGCCGATTTCGTCCATGGTTTTTATCAAAGCATATTAAATGTGCCCGTATTTAAAGCAGGCTCTATTAAAATTGCGGAGGCAGCCAAATTGGTAGAGAACTGCCAACGAGACGTAAATATTTCTTTTGTGAACGAGCTCTCTATTCTCTTCGACAAAATGGGAATAAACGCTTTTCAGGTTTTAGAAGCGGCAGCCACAAAATGGAATTTTCATACATTCAAACCTGGACTAGTAGGAGGGCATTGTATTAGCGTGGATCCTTATTATATGATATACAAGGCCAAAGAATTTGATTATAATCCTGCGGTCATAGGTGCAGGACGATTTGTGAACGAAAGTATGGGGAGGTTTGTGGCACATAAATGCCTGAAACTGATGAATAAAAAAGGGATTTCGCAGCAAAATGCTAAAGCGGTAATTTTAGGTTTCGCCTATAAGGCTAATTGCCCAGATTTTAGAAATACAAAAGTAATTGAGGTTTATAGGGAGCTAGCCGAATTTGGAATAACCGTTGATTTAGTGGATGACAGAGTAGATTCAAAAAAAGTGTTAGCCATTTATGGGGTACAGTTAAGGGAATTAGAGGATTTAAACCACTACGATCTCATTATTCATGCGGTACCGCACCGTTCTTTTGAAAGGTTATATAAAAGTATCAAAGACAAAGACCATAAAGTAATAGTTGATGTATCAGGAGCTTGGCCTGCAGCGTACATGGATGGGAGTTTATAATTTCTACCAGGCTACACGGTGCCTGAGGCTCAAACAAAGACTATAATTACTATGTTAGGAACCTGAGGGCAACGTAAGAATTGGCTTTTAGCTTCAGAGGAGCGTTATATTGGTAGTGTAGGGCGTTAGCTCTACGCAATTCATCGGAAAATAGCAATTTGTTTGGCGAGATTTTGCCCTAAAAGTGCCAAAATCATGACAATCATCTCCTTAAAGTAACTAATTATAAGTAATTTAACGTAGGTTCGGCGTAATATTAAATTTCAAATGGAGCAATCAAAACCCCAGAGGGCTTAAGTATTGGTAACCAGAGGTGTAAACCTCTGGTGATGGTATCAAATGGGGATTTATTTTGGAGTTTTTTTGCTATAAAAGCAAAAAATAGCTTGCCCAACCTCTGGCGGGTGACAAAATTACATGAGTATTAATTTAAACAATTAGTTATGAGTTTGTTAATGTGATCCTTGTGTCGAACTCACGTTAATACCAGGAGAGTTCCGCTCAAAGGCACAGTCCAAGATACTTTGGCCCACATTGCCTTAGGCTCAAACAAAGAATATAATTACTATACTAGGAGGGTTCCGCTCTAAGGCACGGCCCCACGATACTTTAGACCAAGGTGGCTGAGCACTGCCGAAGCCCATTAAATGTATTGAGCGATAGCCAAAGTACCGGGGTTATCAAGCTAAACGCCCACTAAATACACATTGCTAAAAAAATTACCAAAAAATCCCTATCTTTTTTAAATATTTACACATAAGGTAATAAGTGACTTATTATAAGGAAACTACACTTTGTTTATAACAATACCAAACAGCTAATTTAATGGAGATTGTAGTGCTAAATAAATTAGCAATGTAAAAAATGCCTATTAATGTTTAATTTAAGAGCAATTGTAGCCTAAGTCTAACTATACCACACCATTTAATAAAATTGTCAACAGATGCAATATTTTAAGATAATGATGTTTATATTTGTTCAGCCTTCAAGGTGAAGGCATGGTGTAGTATTTTATTTATTTGTTTCAAGCGAAAGCGGTAACAAAAAGGAAGACATTTTGAATAAGAATTGTCGATGTTTTAAAAGAGTGAATCTATAACAACGGTGCTTTCTTAACAAGGAATAGTATAAACAAAGACTTCTTGGTGTCTTAATAAGGCAACTTGGTTTAAGTGTTTTTATGTTTGCTTCCTTTGTAATACTCCTTGGACTTTAAGTAAATAAGAAAGAGTACGCTTTATTGAAGAAGTCTTTGATGATTCAATAGGAAAAAACCTCGATACAGCTGGAACTGTATCAAGGCATAAAGCTTGGCTTTTAAGTTTTGGACTTCGAAAGTAATGCTTTATTTCTTAAGGGAAAAACAAAAATGATTTAACGGTAAGCACCAAATCAATTCATTTTCTAAAAAAAACAGTCATTATGGCTTTTAGAAAACGTAACTCCAAAGCTTTGGAGAGTGCAAGTCAACGATTGGCTGGCATTAAAGCAATTGATCCAGCATTGGATCTTGGCAACGGATTGACCGTTGCGACATATGTTTCAACAATTGAGGAAGCCGATGTTGCTTTAGAGGGGTATAACACCCAACTATCGCAAGCCGATGGACTTCAAAATGCTTTTTTTGCGAAAGAAAAAACATTGCGAGACATCAGCGAACGCATGCTTGTTGGAGTTGCCGCCAAATATGGCAAAGATTCTGATGAGTATGAAATGGCAGGTGGCACGAAGAAATCGCTCCGAAAGCGATCGAGGCGAATAGCCGCATCTGGTTCCTAAAAACCCAAAAGCACCTTGAATTTCAAGGTGCTTTTCTTTTAAATCATAAGCCGATTTCGACCATTTCCGCCTTCGTAAGTCGAAGTACCGGGATAGACTTACTCTATTCGGTGCCTG
>Ga0105053_10007201_pt1 | contig 14964 bp, 14 predicted proteins | sample BON01_FD_78093 | JGI IMG/M metagenome (GOLD analysis project Ga0105053, IMG submission 78093) | Freshwater microbial communities from Lake Bonney liftoff mats and glacier meltwater in Antarctica - BON-01 | ecosystem: Environmental > Aquatic > Freshwater > Ice > Glacier meltwater | place: Lake...
GCGTCGACGTCGGCGCATCGTCGCACAAACGCCAGAGGGGCCTGGCGCATCTGCTCGAAGGCAATGCCTGACGCGCCGTTGCGCAATGCCCAATCGCGATAATTGACGTAGCGGTCCGCGAGCGACTCAAGACCCTCGCCGCCCCTGAGGATCATCGCCATGTTTTCCTCAAAGTTCCGCGCCCGAAACAGGGCATGACGGGGATGGTCGGGGCGCGCCGAGATATAGGCCAGCATCGAGACGGCGACATCCACCGGATCCCTGTAGAGCAGGAACCGTTCGCCCGCGTCCGGCAGCATACCGCGATAGACATGGGCCAGGGCAAAGTTCCGTCGCGGCCCGGCGATCAGCGGCACCCTCTCGGATTGTTCGCCGCGTACATAACCCAGGTAATGCAAACCTGCACCCTTGAGATACTGGTGCGCCAGATGGGTCCCCGACTTGGGGATCGAGTTGATCAGCAACTGGGGTTTTCGCAGGCCCAAACGGGAATGCAGCGCAAACTGTATCCCGTGGCGCAGGTTGGAGATCAGTCCCGGCATGCGTAGAGATCGCGCAGGCGGGGAAGGGCCGCAGCAAGGATGCGCTCCTGCAGGTCGCCCGGCAGTTCGCGCACGCGCTCCTGCGAGCGTCCCTGCAGCGATGATCCCGCCGGCGCCTGATCGGTGATCGATCTGCCGCTGTAGGCGGCAAAGTCATGGTCGGCGATGAAGGCTGCCCGCACGTCATCGGGCATCGCGATGTCGCAGAACGCGAAGATGCGGGCAAAGCTCTGGTCGGGTTCCAGCAGGCAGTCCTCGTAACGCACGACCAGAACGGCGCCGGATCCAGACTGGGTCTCCAGAAGTTGCTCGATTTTCTGGAAACGCTCCGTCTGGGCAAAGTAGTCGAGGGCGAAATCGATCTTTCCCGAAAGGTCGCTGGCCTCCAGGGCCTCGCGCCGCCTGCCCATCCCTAGATCGTCCTTGCCGGTGATGTGATAGTGCTGCGTCGAGTTGATCCAGGAGAGCACCAGCGCGACCGGATTGCGCACGACGCCGACCGTGGCGACATCGGGGGAGGCAAGTTGCGCAAGGACCTCGTCGGTCACCGTACGGATCGGCGCATAGATACCACGCTCGACGGATATGCCGGCCTGCCTGCCCGCGCAGTCGACAAAAGGCAGGCCGCTGTAGCGGTACATGCGGAGATCGGAAAACATCTCGCGAAACCAGACCGTGCCTGTCTTCTGAACGCCGACATGGCAGATCGCGCGAAAGCGGCTGTTGTGCTCGACACGGGTGAACTGGCGCCTCAGCGCGATGTACTGCTGCTCGGCCGACTTTGTCAGCCGGACCAGTCCGGGGCCTGCGAACCGCCGCAACGGCGTGTTCTTCTTGAACCTGCGATAGAAGTTGTACATTGCCTACCCAGCGCGTTTGAGAACGCGGTCAAGATTGTCGGTCCAGCTGCCGATGGCCTGCGGTCGGGAATGATGCTCAAGCCGTGCCGCCGCCAGGACGTGCTCAAGGTAGTCGTTTGCCGAGCGGGCGACAAAGACGGCCCCGTTCTGCTCGCGTATTCCCGCGATGCCCCGGCTCGACGTCTCCGAAATCACCATGGGCATGTCGAGGGCAAGGCCGCGCAGGATGGTGTTGGAGATTCCTGTTTCGTGATCGAGCGGCATGATCAGGCCGCGTTTGTCGGAGAGAAATGCGTCGAGATCCTCGACCCAGCCCAGATACTCGACCTGCGGTGCTGCGGTGACCCAATCGGGCAGGGTTTCGCCGGCCGATCCGAACAACTGCAGTTTCAGGTTTCCGGCGCGCTCGAGAACCCGGGGCCACACCTGGCGGATGAATGGGGCGTAACGCTTGGCCCGCCGCCCGGTAAGGTTCACGTGCATGGCAAAGCTTGTACTTCCGGCTCCCTGCCAACGGCAGGCCGGCGCCTCGATCGCGTTGGTGGCGACCTCGATCCGGTGGCTGAGCCAGGGCAGGCGGCGGCGTTCCCGCCCGGTCTGGACCAGGATGCAGTCGGCCGCGCGGTAGGCGGTGAGTTCCTTCAGGAAGGTAAAGGGAAGCAGGAGGCCCTTGATCAGGTCTTCCCTGCTTCCGCCCTGCCGCATCCCCAGGCCGTAGAGCAGCGCTTCCTTGTACATCGGCCACTTGGCATCGTTGAGCAGAAGCACGATCACCAGGTCCGGGTTGCGCTCCTTGAGGCGGCGCGCGATGCCCAGAAGGCGGGCCGGCGAAACAAAGACCGCTGCCCCTGGCGTTGTGGCAATGACATCGGCGGCATCACGCGACAGCCTCTCGCGCGCGTAGAAGCCGTGAAACGGACTGAGGCGCGTGGCAACCTCAAGCAGCCTGGAGCGCAGACCACGACGCGCAGCCGGGTCTTTTTCCGCGACGATGACCTGCGAGGTCAATCCTGCCGAGAGCGCTTCGGCATGGTACTTGGCAATCGGGATCTTCTGGCCGTCGTCGGCCGGGAAGGGCCATTTGGACGTCAGGAAAAACACGTGACCGATACCGTGCCCTGGCCGGCGCGCCTGGCCCGTCATGGCAGCGCAACCAGAAACGCTTCGACCTTCTCGGCCGGGGAGGCGGCGGTTGCCGATCGGGCGACGGCGCGCCTGACATCGGAGGGATCGGCTTCCCACCAGCGGCTGGCCATCAGACGGTCGACGAGTTCGGGCGCAAAGCGCTGCCGGAGCAGTTGGGCGGGCGCGCCAAGAACAATGCCGTAGGGTTCGACATCCCGCACAACAACGGCGCCGGCACCTATGATGGCGCCCGTCGCCACGGTCACGCCACGCAGGACGATCGCACGCGAACCGATCCAGACATCGTGCCCGATGGTGGTGCGTGGCACGTTGCGCGCCCGAAGCTTTTTGCCCAGGACGTCATCGTAGAGCGCGTTGCAGGTCGTGATTTCGTCGGTCAGGTGTTCGTTCGGGCCGATCTGGGCGAGGTGTCCGATCGAGACATAGTCTCCGACATCGCTGGCATAAAGCTCGGCGCCGCGGTTGACGAAGCAGTCCCGGCCCATCGTGACGTTGTTGAGCACGCAGCCGGCCTTGATGTGGCTGCCGTGACCGATGCGGCAGCGCCAGCCGACGTGGCCGGATCGCACATGCGCACCCGTCCTTGCCGCAAAGACCATCCGATTCAGCAGGGCGCGCACGACTTCCTCCTGCCCGGTAGAGCGCCCTTGAGCGTATGGCGGATGCCGAAAAGGCCCGCCCGGACGGCCATGAAGCGCATGCGCAGCAGGGCAAACTGCACGAACAGACCCGGATCGCGCACAACAAGCGAGACGATTCCGGGGTGCCGCTCCAGTGCGTCGATCAGGTCGGCCTGCCGGGTCGAAAGCGCCGATTTCCACTTCAGGGGGTCGTCGCGCTGAATGCCGATCGTGCGTTCGAGCTCCATGACATTGCCGCCATAGGAGGAATCCATCATGCCCGGATGCAGCATCGCAGGTTCGAACGTTTCACCCAGGAAGCCGCAGATTTCACGAAGCGAGGCTTCCGGATGGTCGGTGAAAGCTTCATAGGAAACCATGTGGACCCGTGGATCGCCGGCATGTTTCCTGGCCGTTCGGCGGGCCAGAAGGTTGGCTGCGACAGCCTTCTTGAAACCCACGCGCACATGGCCGCTCTTGATCGTGGAAGCAACCGTCGCCTTCATGTCGCGCGTGATGAACAGGACCTGGGCATCGGGGAAGAAGCGGAACACCTGGGGCAGGCAAAAGGTATGGTAGGGGGTCTTCTCTCCCCACCGGCGCTTTCCCGAAGGCAAGGCAAGCGAATGGTAGAAGCGCCGGGCGAACTCCGCGTACGAACGGCTGTCGCGGGTGGCCTGCCGGACCTCGTCACGCCGCCGGGCAACGTCGGCCATGGTCGGGTCGCCCGAACGGTCGATCAGACGGTCGGCAAGCATGGACCAGCGGCGGGCACCCAGAAGCAGGCGATCCAGGCAACGGCTGCCGTAGGCGTGGATGAAGAAGGACGTCTCGGGGGCAACATAGAGGGCGCTGTGCTGCGTCAGGCAGAAACGCAGCAGATGGGTCCCCGAACGGGGCGCGCCGACGATGAAAATCGGCCGCAAGGAGGCGTCCCTGTCCCGGGTCACGGTTGTGGCTTGGCCTGGCGCGGGCCCGTACTCCCGGCCTGCAGCCTGGAATGGCTGCGCACTGGCAGGTGCCCGGCCATCACGAAATCCCGCGCGTGTGCCCGGGCGCCGGCGACCAGATGATCGACAGCACGGCCCCCTGCAGCATCAGCATGATCACCTCTTGAAGGTTCCGGTCGAAATTCCCGCTGTTTACACACAACGCGAACGCCAACGTCAACACGCCGAACAAGATGGTGCGAACCAGGGGAATGCCGACCAGCCGTGCGCCGAACCGGAAGACCAGGCCCCAGAAAACCAAAAATCCTATAAAGTAAAGAAAGAACGAGGAGAAGGAACCTCCGGAAAAAACCCACAAAATTCCATAATGGCCCAAGGCGCCACCGTGAATGATTTCGTCTTCAGAGGCAAAGCCATAGAAGATCGTGCTGATCATCTGGCCAAACGATGCATACTCGCTTTGCATCATCGGAATCAATGCGGAGACCGCATTGACAATCATGACATGAATATTAAAGAAGTAGTCTCCACCGAGATACAGGTTGTTCCAGGCGACGATCAATCCATCGTAGCCGTTGAACCGCTTGGTCATCAGGTCGAGGACATAAAGAAGAAAATTACCGTCGGTTGTGAAGTCCGACATGAAGGCCAGACGTTCGACGACCTCAGCCACACCAAAGTTGAAAGGACCATAATCCGATGTAACCAGACGGACCGCAGTAACGATTGGGAAACTAAAAATAAGAAATACAGAAATTACCGATATGTAGAAAATGTTTTTCGGCTTTATGATGATGTTTACTCGAAACAAAATCACGTAAATCAAGAAAAGGAACGCCAGTTCAATCAGGAATGACTTGCTTCCCTGTAGAAACAGCGCGAGGACGTAAGCCGCAATGCAGATCAAACCCAGTTTGATCTGTCGATCGCTGCGACGCGCCACGCCACACAGGTGGGCCACGATCACCGCTACCGGCAGGGCAAAGGCAAATTTCACGAACAGAACGAGTTCGAACAGGCGAACAAGGCCGGGCCCTGATGCCATGCCAATATATTTGACGAAAGAAACCAGAATGTAGAGTGCAAGAATGGCCAGGGCCAAAAGGAAAACCTGATCCTTGATGTTGATGTCACGGATCGACTGAGAGAAACTACGTGTATCACCAGGAATCAAAAATCGAAACAATGCATAACCGATCCCAACTGCCACTGTATTAAGTATTGACAAAAACAGAAGAACTTCAATCTGCATGCTCTCTGTCAGATAGTTCATGCGCGCGAATTTATAGAGCAGCGGGTTTGAGACGAGAACCAGAGGGCGGAACATATAAAAGGCAAAAAGGCAGACAATAATCAAAAAAGTCGCGATCTGATGCGTCTTACGCATCGTTCCGCAAAGAAAAAACAAACCAAAAACAAGTGGCGCCATAGCGAGGATGTAGCTGAAGCCAAAATTGATTCCGAATGTTAATGCGAGCAGACACATCAGTAGCATCAGAATCTGGATGGATGACTTTAGGGTCATTCCTCGCCACTCTTTGAAATTTGACGGTATGGGAGATAGGGCAAAGTTTCGATATCCAGTTTATTACGCACAGCCCGGTACAGCAATACATTCCACGTCAGCGTGGCAACCAGCGTTGAAATCGCGGCGCCCTGGGCGCCATACGGACCGATCAGCACGGCGTTAAGCACGCCATTGATGACAAACGCGATGGCGACGCCCTTGAGGGTCATCCGTTCGTGACCGGTGATGTTCAGGATCGCTCCGACGATTCCGAAGGACGCGTTGATCAACTGGGCAATGGCCAGGACAGCCAGGATCATGCTGGCAGCCCCATATTCTTCACCAAACAGCAATGACAGGATGGGACGGCCAAGAAAGACGAAGACAATGGCAAACGGGACGGAAAGTATGATGCAGTACAATGTGGATTTCTTGGCTATTTCCTCGAATCGCCGCATTTCCATTTTGTCAAAAAACGATGAGAAATTCCTGATTGTTATGAGATTTACAACATTCATCCCAATGATGATCAGGCCGGCCAGCTGAAACGACACCTTGTAGAGGGCGATCTCGTGATTGGTCGAGAGGATGCCCAGCATGATGGTGTCGAGATTCTGTGTCGCCACGACAAACGCGCTCGATGCCATCAGGGGCAGGGCGACCTTGGCCCACGCCTTGTATTGTCCCAGGGCAACGAACTTGATCATGAAGGGGTGCGCGCGAATGCCACACAAGATCAGTATAGAAACCACGACCGCGACGACCATCGAAAGATTGTAGAGCTGCAGCGCCGAGAGCAGATCGATCTGAAAACCAAAGAACCCTACGGCGTACAACAGAACAATGAACAGGACGGGTCTGATAAGAAGGTTCGGTATCTGGGACGCCGTCGTGAGATCGAACGCGCGTATCTCCGATCCAAAATATATGATGACCGTATTGAGGATGATGAGGGTAATAACCTGAACAAAAATACCGTTGATCTCAGTGGAAATTAGCGTTGTGTAATGGAAAACCACATACAGAACGGCGGCAACCAGAACGCCCAGGGCGAGCATCCACAGATAGGAGAAGCTGCGGAACTGCGCAACCTTGCCTCTGTTGTCGCTATAGGCGGTTTTTGCATATTCCCGCACGGTCAGCGTGGGCAGGCCGCCACTGAGGAACACCACCGAGATTGCCGCGACGGAGATACACAGGCTGTACAGGCCGAATCCGTCGGTATCGAGCATGCGCGCCAGGACCACGGAGGTGCCAAGCGCCGCAACCATCGAGATGAGCTTGATCAGGAGTGCCAGACCCGCCAGCCTTTTCATGAAAGCCTGCTTCCCCTCGCGTCGGGTTCAGCCACGCCGCTGCCCGACAGGCGCGCCGCAGTCTGGTTGTCCCTGAACAATGTCATCCTGTACCGCATCAGTGCCTTGGCCGGCGTGTTCGTGCGGTTGCCCAAGGATGGTCCGTTCTAGCCGGCTTTCGAACGCAGCCGGTTCAGAGCGTAGAAGAGATCGGGATTGTAGATTTTCAGATAGTTCGAAATCCGGGTCCGGATCTTCCACTCTGCCCGCGGGAAATTGTGAAAAACCAGCATATGGCCACACCAGCCGTCGTATTCCTTGGAAAACAGGCAGGCCAGGAAGCGATCCGAACGAAGCACTTCCTGATAGCGGGCGCGTGCCGCCGGCCGGCAGAGATAGGTCTTGTTCTGGCCCATGGCAAAGGGCACGAGATTGCCGGGCGAGGCAAAATACCAGGAGAAGAAACCGGCTGACACATCGGGCCACTCGGGGCGGAAGAGATCGTCGATCGCGACGATTCCACCCTCGGCCAGAACGGCGTCTGCAAGCCGAATGTCATTGGTCACTGCGTCCAGGGTATGGCCGCCGTCGATATGGAAGAAGCGGGCTGGGCCGACCGAACCCAGGATGTCCTCACTGGAAACCTCGGTCGACGGCCGGGCATCGACCACAACGCCGTCCGGATCGAGGCCGAACTTGCGGATGTTCTGGATGAAGCGGTCCCTGTCGCCCTTGCCGGACAGATCGACGTTGAGATCCTGCCTCTCGAAGATATCGATCGCGTAACACCGCGCGCCCTCGTTGCTCATGGCCAGGGGCACGAATGACTTTCCGTGATGCACACCGATCTCGACGACCGAACCTTCTTCGCCGATTGCTGCCTGCTCAGACAGCAGCAGCCCGAACATGTGGGCATCGCAGCGCGAGAACCAGCCGGCGACCTGCTTCCGGCCCGTCTTGATGTAACGCCAGAGATCTGAGTTTCGACTCACGCCGCATTCTCCCAACCAATTTCTGTAAGCCGCAATTCCGTAGGTTCGAATTCCGTAAGCCCGAATTCCGTAAGCAAGGTGTCCGCCGCGCTCGTCATGGCTGCGCCAGGACGCTGCTGCCGGCCATTCTGCGCGGTCAGCATGAAGCCTTGTGCTCCGGCCGACCGGGCGCGCGCCCTGGTTTCTGAAGAAAGACGAAGAGACCTCCCGACAGGGCCGCCGGCATCAACCGATGCAGGAATCCCAGGGCATGATACAGGCTCCTGTTGCCGAAGTAGTAGGCGGGGTCGGGTCTGTAGATCAGGGAAAAGTCCTCGAATCCGGCAAAGCAGGAGCGCACGGTGTGAAGGGTATTGAGCCGGTAGCGCGTCGGGAAGACATCCACGGCCTTCCGGTCGGGTTGGGCCCGGCTCAGGATAGGGATGTGGTGGGCGTTGCCCAGAAGTCTGGCCAGGACGCTCACATAGGACCATTTGTGCGGGGTCCGGGCGCAGAAATACCCTCCGGGCCTGAGGACACGGCTGACCTCCGCCCTGAAGCCGTCAGCATCATCGACGTGTTCAAGCACATAGTCGGCGATCACCATGTCGACGCTGTTGTCCTCAAGCGGAATGATCCCGTCTTCCATCAGCAACGCGCGATCGCAGGAACGGTTCTGCTGCACAGCCTCATCGACATCCGTTGCAATGACCTCGGCCACCTTGCCCTTCAGAAGACGCAGCGATCTGCGGTACGCGCTGGGATCATCCTCGAACCAGGCTGCGCGGCCCGCGCCCAGATCGAGGACACGCATGTCCCCGCGCAGCAGGCTGTTGATGCGACCGTAGAAATCGATCGTTCCGTCATTCTGGCTGAAACCACCAGGCAGGTGCGCATAGGGCTGGAATTTTACCATGATCACTTTCGTTTCACCGGCGCCGGCCGGGCATCCCATGCCGGTCTGCCCTGCCTGACCGGGAGCATTCATAATTGCACAGGCGCCATCGCTGCAAAGAAAACCGGCGGCGCAAGGGCCCATCACCCGCTGTACGGCAGGCGCTGACCGCTGGCAGCAGAGGCCGGTGTGCCCTCCCGCAACACTGTGCTATGGACACCTTCACCAAGCCGCAGCAAGCGATGTCCCAAGATATGTTACACCCTTCCCATCTGACCCACCTGCGCCAGCTCGAGGCGGAGGCGATCCACATCATGCGCGAGGTCGCAGCCTCGTTCGCCAAGCCGGTGATGCTCTATTCCATCGGCAAGGACAGTTCGGTGATGCTGCATCTGGCGCGCAAGGCGTTTTATCCCGCACCCCCGCCCTTCCCGCTGATGCATGTCGACACGACCTGGAAGTTCAAGGAAATGTACGCCTTTCGGGACCGTATGGCCGAAGAGAGCGGCATGGACCTGATCGTCCACATCAACCAGGAAGGTCTCGCCCAGGGCATCGGTCCGTTCACCCATGGCTCGGCCATGCACACCGATGTCATGAAGACGCAGGGCCTCAAGCAGGCGCTCGACAAGTACGGCTTCGATGCCGCCTTCGGCGGCGCCCGGCGCGACGAGGAGAAATCCCGCGCCAAGGAACGCATCTTTTCCTTCCGCACCCGGACCCACCGCTGGGATCCCAAGAACCAGCGCCCGGAGCTCTGGCGCGTCTACAACACACGGGTCAACAAGGGTGAGTCGATCCGGGTCTTCCCGATCTCGAACTGGACCGAGCTCGACATCTGGCAATATATCTACCTGGAGAACATCCCCATCGTGCCGCTTTACCTGTCGGCGCCGCGCCCCGTGGTGACGCGCGACGGCATGATGATCATGGTGGTGGACGACCGCATGCCCCTGGAACCCGGCGAGACGCCCGAAATGAAGATGGTGCGCTTCCGGACCCTGGGCTGTTATCCGCTTACCGGCGCCGTCGAATCGAGCGCCGACACCCTGCCGGCGGTGATCCAGGAAATGCTCCTGACCCGGACCTCGGAACGTCAGGGCCGCGCGATCGACCACGATTCGGCCGGATCCATGGAAAAGAAAAAGCAGGAGGGCTACTTCTGATGGCCCACCAGAGCGATCTCATTGCGCAGGACATCCACGCCTACCTGAAATCCCAGGAGGAAAAGGATCTTCTGCGGTTCATCACCTGCGGCAGCGTCGATGACGGCAAGTCGACCCTGATCGGGCGCCTGCTCTACGATTCCAAGCTGATCTTCGAGGATCAGCTCGCCGCGGTCACCGCCGATTCCAAGAAGGTCGGCACCCAGGGTGGCGAGATCGATCTGGCGCTGCTGGTCGACGGCCTGCAGGCCGAACGCGAGCAGGGCATCACGATCGATGTCGCCTATCGCTTCTTCTCGACCGACAAGCGCAAGTTCATCGTCGCCGACACCCCCGGCCACGAGCAGTACACGCGCAACATGGCGACCGGCGCCTCCACGGCCGAACTCGCCGTCATCCTGATCGACGCGCGCAAGGGCGTGCTGACGCAGACCCGGCGCCACAGCTTCATTGTCAGCCTGCTGGGGCTGCGCCACGTCGTGGTGGCGGTCAACAAGATGGATCTGGTCGACTGGGACCAGGGCGTCTTCGACGCCATCGTTGCCGAGTATCGGGAATTCGCCAAGGACCTGGGCTTCGGCGAGATTTCCTGCATCCCGGTCTCGGCGCTGACCGGCGCGAACGTCTTCGATCCGCCCCCGGAACTGGGCTGGTACAAGGGCCCGACCCTGATGCAGGTGCTGGAAACCACCGATGTCTCCAGCGATGCCGCCGCCGGTCCCTTCCGCATGCCGGTGCAATGGGTCAACCGGCCCAACCTCGATTTCCGCGGTTTTGCCGGCACCGTCGTCTCGGGCACCGTGCGCCCGGGCGATTCCATCGTGGTCTGCCCCTCCGAGAAGGGATCCACGGTCGAGCGCATCGTCACCTTCGACGGCGATCTCGAGGTCGCCGTCGCCGGCCAGTCGGTCACGCTGACGCTGGCCGACGAGGTCGATGTCAGCCGTGGCGACATCATCGCCGCCAGCGATGCCCGGCCCGGCCATACCGATCAGTTCGCCTGCCACCTGCTGTGGATGCATGAGGAAGCGCTGCTGCCCGAGCGGCAATACCTGCTGAAGATCGGCGCCCGCACGGTGACCGCCCAGGTCACGGACCTGCGCTACAAGGTCAACGTCAACACCATGGAGCACGTGGCGGCCAAGACGCTGGAGCTCAACGAGGTTGCCCACTGCAACATCGCGCTCGACCAGCCGATCGCCTTCGACCCCTACCGCGAAATCCGCGAGACCGGCGCCTTCATCCTGATCGACCGTTTCACCAACACCACGGTCGGTGTCGGCATGATCGACTTCGCCCTGCGTCGGGCGACCAACCTGACCTGGCACGAGCTCGAGGTCGACAAGACCGTGCGGGCCGCCCAGAAGAACCAGAAGCCCTGCATCCTGTGGTTCACCGGGCTTTCGGGTTCGGGCAAGTCGACGGCGGCCAATGCGGTGGAGAAGAAGCTGCTGGCGATGGGCCGCCACAGCTACATCCTGGACGGCGACAACGTGCGCCACGGTCTCAACAAGGACCTGGGCTTCACCGACGCCGACCGGGTCGAGAACATCCGCCGCGTCGCGGAGGTCTCGCGCCTGTTCGTTGATTCCGGCCTGATCGTGCTGGTCTCGTTCATCTCGCCCTTCCGCGATGAACGCCGCATGGCGCGCGACCTGGTCGATGAGGGTGAGTTCATCGAGGTCTTCGTCGATACGCCGCTGGAGCTGTGTGAGCAGCGCGATCCCAAGGGGCTCTACAAGAAGGCGCGTGCCGGCCAGATCAAGAACTTTACCGGCATCGATTCCGAATACGAGGCGCCCCAGAATCCAGAGATTGTGCTCAAGACCGCAGAACACGCGGTCGAGGACCTGGCCGAACAGGTCGTGGCCCACCTGAAGGCCGGCGGCTACCTCTAGAACGGACCGCATTGCGGGTGAGCCGAACCCCGGTTCGCCCGCAATGCGTGTCTGGATGCCATCGCGACAAACCAGCGCCGCGCGCGCGGGCCGTCAGCCCCGTGTGCCGCGATGCTCCTTGCGGGCACGGAAATCCGCGATGGTGGCGTTCAGGCCGTCCTCCAGCGACACCTGCGGCGACCAGCCGAGCAGGGCCCCCGCGCGCGTGATGTCGGGCTGGCGCTGGCGCGGGTCGTCGGTCGGCAGCGGGATGGTATCGAGCGCGGAAGCCGAGCCGGTGAGCGCGATGATACGCTGCGCCAGTTCGCGGATCGCGATTTCGTGGGTGCTGCCCAGGTTGACCGGATCGCCGGCATCCGGCCCCGTCACGTTCATCAGCGCCATCAGTCCCTCGACGAGGTCGGAGACGTAGCAGAACGAGCGCGACTGGCTGCCGTCGCCGCCGATGGTGATGGGCTGGTCGTGGAGGGCCTGGATGATGAAGTTGGAGACGACGCGGCCGTCGTCCCAATGCATGCGCGGGCCATAGGTGTTGAAGATGCGTGCGATGCGGATGTCGCTGCCATGCTGGCGATGGAAATCGCACATCAGCGTCTCGGCGGCGCGCTTGCCCTCATCGTAGCAGGCGCGCGGTCCGTTGGGATTGACGTGGCCCCAGTAGTTCTCGCGCTGGGGATGGACCTGGGGGTCGCCATAGACCTCCGAGGTTGAGGCCTGCAGCACCCGCGCGCCGGTCGCACGGGCCAGCTCCAGCACGTTGAGCGTGCCCAGGACGCTGGTCTTGAGCGTGGCGATCGGATCGTTCTGGTAATGGATCGGGCTTGCCGGACAGGCCAGGTTGTAGATCTGTTCGGCCTCGACGTGGAGCGGTTGCGTCACGTCGTGATGCACGAACGAAAAAGCCGGATCACCGTCCAGCTCGGCGATGTTCTCGGCCGCGCTGGTGCGGAAGTTGTCGACGCAGATCACCGTATGGCCGTCCGCCAGCAGGCGCCGGCACAGATGCGAGCCGATGAAGCCGGCGCCGCCCGTTACCAGAATACGCGTCATGGCCTGCTCGCGCGCAGCGGACTCACCCTGGATGCTGGACGTGAAAGGTCTTGGCGACGACGCGCCAGGCGCCCTCGATCCTGACCATGGCGAGATGATCCTCGAACCACAGTCCGGCATAACGCCCGCCGACCACGGCCACCGCCGTATCGCCGATCAGGTCGGCGCGTTCGATACGGCTTTCCTCCTGGCCGTGCTGGCCGACCAGCCCCTTTGCCTCGGCGATGAAGCCGTCGAGGTCCTGCCACAGCAGGGTGCCCTCGAAGTTGCCCACGATGGGCGCGCGGGCATCGAACACGGCGCGCATGCCGGCTTCATCGCCCGCGACCATGGTGTCGTAATAGGCCTGGGCCAGCGCCCGGACAGCAGCATCGTCGTCTGTCGTCATCGCCTGTCCCCCCGGAGTTGCCGGATCAGTCCTGGCCGCCGCCGGTGGGGATATCGTGTCCGGCGTCGACCAGCGCCCGCTCGCGGCGGGCCAGGTCGTGATCGTGCGCCACCATCATGCCGACCAGGGTGGTGAAGTCGGTCGCGGGTTTCCAGTCCAGCGCCTTGCGGGCCCGGCCGGCGTCGCCCTCCAGATGATCGACCTCGGTCGGGCGCAGGTAACGCGGATCGAACTCGACATGTTTCTTCCAGTCGAGCCCGGCCAGGGCAAAGGCCGTCTCCAGGAAGTCGCGCACGCTGTAGCTCTCGCCCGTGGCCACGACATAGTCGCCCGGCTGGTCCTGCTGCAGCATGCGCCACATCGCATCGACATAATCGCCGGCAAAACCCCAGTCGCGCCGGGCGTCCAGGTTGCCCAGGTACAGCTTGTCCTGCAGGCCCTCGCGGATGCGGCCCAGGGCGCGCGTGATCTTGCGCGTGACGAAGGTCTCGCCGCGGCGCGGGCTCTCGTGGTTGAACAGGATGCCGTTGCAAACGAACAGGTCGTAGGATTCACGGTGGTTGATGCAGTGCCAGTGGGCAGCAACCTTGGCCACGGCATAGGGGCTGCGCGGATAAACCGGGGTGGATTCGTCCTGGGGCGGCGGCGCGGCGCCGAACATCTCCGAGGAACCGGCCTGGTAGAAGCGCACCTGACGTCCGGTACGCGCGACATGGTCGCGCACCGCGTCGAGCAGGCGCAGGGTGCCCATGGCGACCACGTCGTGGGTGTATTCGGGCATGTCGAACGACACCCGGACGTGGGACTGGGCGCCCAGGTTGTAAACTTCGTCGGGTTTCACTTCCTCGATCAGACGCGCCAGACAGGAGGCGTCGGTCAGGTCGCCATAGTGGCCGAACAGGCGTGCGCCGCTCTCGTGGGGGTCGCGGTAGAGGTGGTCGATGCGCTCGGTGTTGAAGAGGCTCGCGCGGCGCACGATGCCGTGAACATGGTAGCCCTTGGACAGCAGCAGTTCGGCCAGATAGGAGCCGTCCTGGCCCGTTATTCCGGTGACCAGGGCGCGTTTGGTCTCACCGTTTGCGTTGCTGCTCATTCGGGCGTTGCTCCTGCCACATGATCGAGAAACCAGCCATAAGCCTGGCCCAGACCGGCTTCCAGGCCGATCGACGGGCTCCAGCCCAAGCCTGCCAGCCGGGCGCTGTCCATCAACTTGCGCGGCGTACCGTCGGGCTTGCTGGTGTCATAGACGATCTCGCCCTCGAAACCCACCACACGCGCCACGATCGCGGCGAATTCGCCGATCGAGACTTCCTGTCCGGTGCCGATGTTGACGATCTCCTCGTTGCTGTAGTTCTCCAGCAGGAAAACGCAGGCATCGGCCAGGTCGTCGACATGGATGAACTCGCGGAAGGGCGTGCCCGTGCCCCAGACCACGACTTGCCCGGCGCCGCTGCGTTTGGCCTCGTGGAACTTTCGGATCAGCGCGGCAACGACATGGGAACTTGTCAGGTCGTAGTTGTCGGCGGGTCCGTAAACGTTGGTCGGCTGCACGCAGATGGTGTCGAAATCATGCTGGCGCCGGTAGGCCTGGCACATCTTGATGCCGGCGATCTTGGCGATGGCGTACCACTGGTTGGTCGGCTCCAGGGGGCCGGTGAGCAGGGCGTCCTCGCGCA
>Ga0105053_10007203_pt1 | contig 14962 bp, 21 predicted proteins | sample BON01_FD_78093 | JGI IMG/M metagenome (GOLD analysis project Ga0105053, IMG submission 78093) | Freshwater microbial communities from Lake Bonney liftoff mats and glacier meltwater in Antarctica - BON-01 | ecosystem: Environmental > Aquatic > Freshwater > Ice > Glacier meltwater | place: Lake...
GTATACATATATCTATATATATCCATATGTGTACATGTATATATACATGTATACATATATTTATAAGAAGTTTGCGTGTGAGGGAGTGCAGGTGAGTTTGAGCGAGTGTGCTCACACTCGCTGACTTGACTCAAATCCACAGTTTGAGTGAGTGCTCTGTTTCAGAGACTCTGTTTCAGTCGCATTCGACAGTCGCACTGACTATTCGATAGTCAGTCCATTCCAATGCGATCCAGTGCCATCCAGTGCAAGCGAGTGTCAGCGAGTGCGGGCGAGTGCGGGCGAGTGAGAGTGGGTGGAGGCGAGTGTGAGCGAGTGTGCCTCTGAGAGAGTGTGCCTGAGTCCTGAGTGCGAGCGAGTGTCAGCGAGTGTCACCAACGAGCGAGTGTCAGCGAGTGTCACGAACTGCCAGCCACTGCCAGCCACTGCGAGCACCTGCGAGCGAGTGCGAGCGAGTGCGAGCGAGGGCGAGGGAGGGGGAGGGAGTGCCTCGCAAGTGGAGGCATGTGGAGGCATATGTCCCTCTCTCTCATATGCATGTGCAGGCATGTGCAGGCTCTCCCACTCTCCCAAGCAAGTGCAGGCATGTGGAGGCCAGTGGGTGGAGTGCCTTGAGTTTGGCCTCTGACGTGTTCTTGTCGTCGTACATGTTCTTGATGTCGTACAGGTGAGCCACGAGGGCACGCTACCACAATCGACAGAGGGCTGCCTCTCGTGCGTCGCTCTGGTCCGACCCCGCCTACCTCCGCCCCCCTCTTTCCATACATATATATTTAGAGAAGAGAAAGGAGGCAGGTGGGGGCCTAGAGTGGCGCAAGGAGCAAAAGAGTTTGATCTGTGGGTGTGACTAGGCTATTGTGACTAGGCCGATACTACGGTGTGGAGATTGAGGGTCAAGAGATTGAGATTGAGGGTGAAGAGATTCAGGTTGAAGAGATTGGAGGTGAAGAGATTGGGGGTGAAGAGGTTGAGGGTGAATGATGGTGGATGCCTAGTGTGACTCGATGGTGGATGCCTAGTGTGACTCGCCCGATACTACCCTGTCCACAATGACCCTCAATGAAACATATGTCCCTGACATGAATGAAAGGTGTGTCGCTACACATGAATGAAAGGTGTGTCGCTACACATGAAAGACACATGAATGACAGACGATTGACACTTAATTGACGCTTGATTAACGCAAGACAAATGTGTGCCTAGACTCGTGCGATAAAAGCCTGTCCAGATTCACCTCAATAAAAGCCTGTCCAGATTCACCTCCACACTCACACAGGTGCGGTGGGTGATGAATGAGTGGCTGTACCACGGCCCCACCAGACTGCATCGCACCTCCTCGCTGCCTCATGCCAGCGCCTCACGGCACTCTGGGTGTGAGGAGCCGTGGGATGGTGAGGGCGAGGGCGCGGCGCGGCAGCATGTGCCTGGCAAGGCACCTCTCGACGCGAATACCAAGCTGGTCTATCTTGCATCATCTCTTTGCGTCTTGTCTCTTCGCGTCTTGTCTCTTCGCGTCTTGTCTCTTCGCGTCTTGTCAGTCTTTCCCTGTCGTCAGTGTGTTGCATCTACATTGCACGACCAGTCTGTTGCATCTACATTGCAGCAGCAGTCTGTTGCAATCCGTTGCAGCTCTGTTGCAGCTGGTCTACCTTGCACCACCGAGGTTCCTCGTTCCCAGTCGTCCTCTCGTAGTCTCTTGCTCTCTTGCTCTCTTGCTCTCTTGCTCTCTTGCTGTAGTGGTGTGTTGCTGTGGTGGTATCATGGTGTGTCACACAGATAGATTCATAAAGTGTCTGGTCTGTGTATGACACAGATAGAGGCTTATGTCTATGAGATAGATGCATAGACATAGAGGCATAGACTCTTTCCGACTCTATGCCTTGCGCGTGTGTGCGCATGGTTGGAGGAGGCAGTGGAAACAAGACAGGCAGTCGGGTGCTGGAAAGCTGTGCCTGCTTTGCCCTCGGCTGTGACTGGTTTGCGCTCGGAAAGGCATGCTTGCTTGCTTGCCTCGGAAAGGCATGCTTGCTTGCTTGGCTCGGAAAGGCATGCTTGCGTTGCCCTCGATGCATTACTCCAGAGGCATTGCTCGAGAGGCATGTCTCCACAGGCATCTTGCATTTGGTCGTTTCATTTCCTTGGCAGGCCCAAAGAGAGGGGTGTGACACATGTGGGTGTGAGAGAGTGGTGGTTCAAGAGATTTGATGCAAAGACAGCTTTGATGCAAAGACATGTTTCATTCATCTGACGCATGCACATGTTTCATTCATCTCGTGCATGCACATGTTTCATGCATCTCGCACATGGTCCATTCATCTCGCCCACGCACATGTTGCATTCATCTCACACATTTTTCATGTCTATGTGTGTTTGCTGCTGTTTTACAGTTGTTCGAGGGGTTGGGCGAAGGGATGATGAAGCTCTTTCGTTGCCATGTTCTGTAAGCATTCCCTGTCTCAGTCTTTATCTTGACAGTCTTTATCTTGCGCCCTCTGTCTCATTCACTCAAAGTGCCGGGACTTTGAGATGTCATGTATTGAGAACCGATGCCCAAAATCTATACTAAACTCGGAAAGGTTTTGTGAGGAATGAATCGGTGATGCCTTGCATGCATCGCACATCCGACATGTAGCGCAGGTGCCTTGCATCCGTCGCACATGCCCTCCATACCGCTACCGCCTGTCTCTCAATCAAATCGTTCAAGTGCGAAGAGACGTGCTTCGGGGGCTGCAAGCACTAGCGACCTTTCGGTGCTCTACCGAGTCACTCTCTCTGCACAAGCAACAGGGCTGTGGTGCATAAAGGGCCTTTATGTGGTGGATAAAGGGCCCTTATGTGGTGGATAAAGACAGGTTATGTGATAGGTTATGTGGTGCATGAAGATAAAGACAGGTTATGTGGTGCATCAAGTGTGCGCAAGTCAGGGCAATGTGGCTATTCATGAGGCTATGTGGCTATTCATGAGGCTATGCATAGCCTGTGTATAGCCAACGGCTATAGACGCCCGAGGCCTATTCATGAGCGAAGCCTCCCCTCGCCTATTCATTCGCTTGCAAATTCATTGTCATTGTCGCTGCGATTCCGATCTGGGGATACGCTACTTTGAGAGACATGATTGAGACACCTGTGCTACCAACGTAATCAGAATTTTCTTTTGGTGCATACTTGGGTTTCGAAACCCAAGTATGTTCAGGGTGTGTTGGCGCGGCAGGTTGTGTAATCTGGACACTTTGGCACATTGTGCCAAGGTGCAGGTGGATAGACTCTCTCTCATATGCGTGTGGCACGCGACATTGATGTCGAGAGAGCTCTCTCGAATATACGTGTGTCACGCATGGCGGGTGGCGATCTTGTTCATCATGTGCCGTGTGCACAAGACAGTGGTCTGAGGCAGGCAATTGATGCATCAAGCTGTGTGCCTACTCACACACAAACATGCACATGTGCATGTGTCAAATAGCGTGTGTCTATGAGGGTATGCCTATGAGGGTATCAGATGCCCATACCCTCATAGGCACATGTCTGCCTATGAGGGTATCAGATGCCGACATCCTTGCGTATCAGACCATTTCCTTGGTCTGACGCGACATTGGTAGGCTCTCTACCTTGTCCTTGCGTATCAGACAAGTTGGTAGGCTCTCTGTTGCGGATGAGACCTTTTCCTTGCGTATCAGACAAGCCTTTGGTATGAGTGCCAAGGTAAGTCAATGCGCGCGTGCCGTGCGGCCGGGCAGGACACAGATTGGCACATGGCCTATCTTGGCACATGGCGTATCTTGGTGACAGAAGCTTGTAGCTCTGACGTGTGTCACTTGGACGTGTCACTTGTGTCTGTCTCTCACTGCTGTGTGTGACTTGTGCCGCTTCGTGCTGTGTGCCCACATCTGTGGGCACCCACCACAAAGCGGCAGAGGAGAAGGTTCTGTAGCCCACATGACATGTAATAGCCTCTGTACCCCACGTGCAATAGTGTGCTGTCACATGCAACAGGCAAGAGTGTGCTGTGTCGTTGGCATGAGTGTGCTGTGTCGTCGGCAATAGTGTGCTGTGTGGTCGACATGCTTGATGGGCATACCGCAACAAGATGACACCATTGCGGACACCATCACTTGATGCGCACACCGCAACAACATGCCACGCAGCATACCGCAACAAGATGACACATACCGCAACAACATGACACATACCGCAACAACATGACACCATGACACCATGACAACAGGAAGCAGAGATACACGGCAGCTGGAGGAGAGCGACTCCTCCTTGACCTTACCACCTTGCAGGTGTGCCATTCCATATGGCTTGCTGCTGCACCATATGGCTTGCTGCTGCACCATATGGCTTGCTGCTGCACCATATGGCTTGCTGCTGCACCATACCATACGTGATACGTGCTGTAGGAGGCTTGCACGTGGAGGCTACGACACCTGATGCTATGCCAGGTGATGGTAGGACAGGTGATGGGTTTGGTGTGGTATGAAAGGTGATGCCTTTCATCTGGTATGACACCTGTCATGGGAGGCCTCCCATCAAGTGCACCACACCATGTGTGTTGGAGGTGCAGCATAGCATATGTGACATGTCCTCGAAGGTGCACACCTCCTTGTCGTGACACCACGACACAGCTCATTGTCGTGACACCATGAGCAACGACACACACAAGACACCACTTTGTGGTCAGTGTCCTTATGCAAGATTAGAGCAAAGATGGAGGGTTGTGCGTGTGCGAGGCTTGTCTTGTGCGAGGCTTGTGTTGCAGCGGATTGATGCGGCCTTGACATGCGATGGATGCCTTGACATGACATGCAATGGATGCATGTCAAGGCATCCATGGCATGCATGCTTCACACGCACCTTTGAAATGCACCCTGGCACTGTGCAACCCTTGTGGTGTGAGAGGGTGATAGTGTGGAGTTGGTGTGAGAGGGTGATAGTGTGGAGTGGTGCTTGCGGGTGCCTTTGCAGAGGGGGGTGTCGAGTTTGCTGAGGGACATGTCGAGTTTGCTGAGGGACATGTCGAGTTTGCTGAGGGACATGTCGATTTTTGCGCGCGCCTGCCTTTGTTGTCTCGTCTTGAAAGGTGGTGTGGTGTGTGTGGTCAGGAGCTGGGGCGGGAGTTGGGAGCAGAGCGGGTGGTGGATGGGTTTGATCGGCTTGCACAAGCAGCCAACATTCTCGGTATCTCCACACCCATCTATGTCCACACCCATCCCTCCTTGTCTTTCTTTTTCTTGGCCTCTTTGTATGTTTGAAATGCGCAGAGAAGTGCTTTTCACATGGTTGCGGCGGTTGCACCATTGCGTTACCTGGCCTTTGATAGCGATGTGTGTTGTGTGCGTTTGATAGCGATGTGTGTTGTGTGCCTTTGATACCGACCTGTCGTGTCTATGTCTCTCTTTCTCTGCTGCAAGAAGGTGTGTGCGTGTCTCTCCCTCTGCCTTGCTGAGGCTGCGTGAATGAGGGGAGGAGTGACGGTGTTTGAGCAAGTGCATGTCTCGCCTCGCGAGACATGCACGCGCGACATCCAACGAGACATGCACGCGAGACATGCACGCGCATCGCCTCGCCTCCTTGTGATGCGTCATATGTTGATCTTGTCATATGTTGACATGCTGAAAGAGGACAAGACGGATCACGACGATAATACGCCTGACGTGAGGACGCGAAGGTGAGCATGACACCCGGCATGACAATAAGACGCATCACGAGCATGAGTAGCATGAGTAGCATGAGTAGCATGAGTAGCATGACAATAAGACGCGCATCACTATTGTATTGTTACAATAACACGCGCATCACTATTGTATTGTTACACGCGCATGACTATTGTATTGTGCGCTTGGTCAATGGGCAGTGCTGAATGCTGCCAATATCCTTGTCATGCTCGACGAAAACACTGTGAGTTATGTGCTTTGAGTTATGTGCTGTGAGTATTGTGAGTGATGTGCTTTGCTGTGAGTAATGTACATGCCGGCGTGCACTGTGGCGTTTCTCGGCGCGCGGCACGCATGCATTAAACGAATGCCCGCATCCATTCGTTTACCTTCGCATCCATACGGAATATTCGCCCCAGATGCATATGGAAGTTGCATCCTTTTCTGTGTGACGTCTATGTGAGGTGAATCATGTGTAATAGACACTGTGTGACGTGTATGTGAGGTGAATCATGTGAGGTGAATCATGTCTATTACACCTGTCTGAGGTGAATCATGTCTATTACACCAGTGATTCATGTCTATTACACCTGTCTATCCGCTCTCTCTCTATGCAGAGTAAGAGTGTATGTCGATGGGTTCTACGTATGGCACATAATGCACGGCGCCATGTGTGTGTCGATGCGCACTAGCTACGCGCTGTATCTAAACGAGCATGCTACAAGATGATGCTCTAGATACATCTTGTTGCGCAACATACATGCAGGCAACATACATGCAGGCAACATACATGCAGGCATTGTTTGGAGATGCGCTTGTACGTTGCGCAACATGTAACAACATACATGCAGGCATTGTTTGGAGATGCGCTTGTCTTTCAAGACATGCTCCAGCTTCTCATCTTACGCGACGACTGGGGTCAGTTGAAGGGCAAGCTCAAAGCCAAAGTCTCTGCCCTCATGTCAAAGTAGTTTGAAGTAGTTTGAAGGCATTGAGGGCCTGCGACGGCTTGAAATGAGGAGAAATAGACCCAACACGTAGCGCATGTGTGTGGGAATGTATTGGTGGCTTTTGGACCGGAGTCAAAGCAGAGACATAGGGTTGCGGTGCCCACGCATTGTGAGGTAGGGGGGGGATTTGTGTGGGCACCTCAAGGCTATGTCTCTCCTCCATCTGCGGCTATGTCTCTCCTCCATCTGCGGTCGCAAAAGCACCAATCCACAACTTGTGCACATTGTCCCAGAGGGAGAGATGATGGAGGAGGAAGTGTGCATGTAGTGGTGAGGAGGAAGTGTGCATCTAGTCCTTCAGTCGTAAGGAGACATTTCCGGAGGGTCGTTGAGGTGCATGTGGGTATTCAAGTCTGACCAGACGGAGTCACCCTTCGCTGAGCGCCGAAATAATCGAAAAAAAGAACTGTCTTTTTGTACTGTTGCTTCATAGCTCCGTGCCTTTTAGCTTGCTTTTTGCATGGGCTTTCTAGCTCGCTTTTTGAAAATTTGCCTGCAAGAAGCTGCAGGCTCTTCAAGCAGCCTTAGGTGGCGTGTGCAAGGTTGGAGAGAGTCTATTTACCGAACCTATCATCGTGTATTCATTGCACGTATCATCGGGTGGATGTCAGGTCCAACGTCTTTTTTGGGTGGTGAATACCCAACTTAATCACTGGACTAAGTAGGTGGTGAGCACCCAAAGTTGTCCGATCTGAGATGGCATGTCTCAGACGTCCGATCTCATCTGGTATCGTGTCTCATTGGTATCGTGCATAGAATCTTTTCATTCCGCTTTTGGCGACGCCAAAAGGGGTGGCAACGCTGCACCCGTGACAGCGACCAGATTGAGTCATAACCTGACATGTCTTTTGAAAGGCTTTTCGAGATGAGACAAAAAAGAATAAGGCATGAAATACAACGAATAAGGCAGGAAATACAGGTAGTATTTCCTCTTTGCGGAAAGACTTGCAGCGACATAGGATATTCCTGCTATGTCGCATAGCAATTAGCACATGTCTCGGTAAATGTGAGGCTCGACCAAGCGGAGAAAGCTGTTTCATACTGACCGAAATTCAAATCTATAATAAAGCAGTTTTCGCGAAGTGCGTAAAATGCGAGGAGACTGCGATTGTGCGTGGGATGTATATGGAGACAATTTCGTGTGTGGCATGTGTATCGAGACAATATACACTCGAGACAATACACACTCGCGACAATACACACTCGAGACTATAGACACTCGAGACAAAAGACACTGGCATATCCCACGCAGTCTCGTGTGTCTCGATACATCCCACGCACAGCACATTCCACACAGAAACTTCTTTCCGTGCCTCGATACACATCCCACACAGAAATACATCCCACATAGAAACTATGTCTCGATACACGTCCCACACGCAGAACACATTCCACACAGAAACTCGTTTCTATGTCTCGATACACATCCCTCACAAAAACGCACACATACCGCACAGAAACTGTGTCTCGATGCACATCCCACACACGATTCATGTGAATCACATCCCACACAGAATCACAGAATCACATCCCACACACAAGCTCGTTTTTGAGTCTGGATACACACCCCACACACGGAAAGGAGTCACGCCATTTGTGCATTGTGTTATGCCACTTGTAGATATCTCATGCTTGCTAACAGAAATAAGTCGCACGTCAAATTCATTTGCCGTGTGACTTATTTCTGTTAGCAAGCATGAGACGTTTATAAATGACAGCGGTCTCTTTTGGGTAAAGAGGTCGTCCAAATGACCCTCTGTTGCCCGTGAGCTCTAGCACGTCTCCGTCCGCCGTTGGTGAAGGAAGTGTAGCTTTAGCCCCAAATGGTGCTGTCTGACAGCTTCTTTTTGAAGATCAAAGATGGCTCATGCCCTTGGAGAAGCTCCTGGGCATGCACCATCACCAATCGACCCATCCTTGCTTCCGACTCTTTGGGACTCAATAGTCACGGTACGCATACCTACAGGAATTGTAAGAAAAAAAATTGAAAAAAGGACCTTTTTCTGAATAATACAGTAAGTAGCAGCTCACGAGCTGCAGCAGAGAGTCCCAGCGGCTCACGCCAAGGCTTGTCTTGCTGTCCGCTTGTTTCTTTTGCTTCAAATGGGTCGGCATCCCTTTCTAATGCTTTTGGCCGAACCATCTTTCTTCATCTTGAGTGCTCTTGCGACGTTTCTTTTGTAACGCGTACGCGTGAAACAAAGCAATTCGAGCAGCTTGACGTCGAATGTACCGCCTTGATCACATGACATAGTAATCACCGCGTTGGGGTCCCAATGTTCCTCGAAGACCGGGAATTGTGTCACAATCTTTGACAATCGCAACTTTGTGGTTTTCATCCCGCACTTTCGCATACCAGCATCAGGCAATATTTGTTGGTTATGTTTAAATCCGTCCAGGTCGGGGGGTTTGGGACCACCCGGTCGGTCCACCATCCAATCACCGAAGTTGTCTTCTCCCATCCATTGACGCACCGCCCCAGTCAAAAGATTATGGATTGTATTGTTCGCGCGTAAGGGAACCACCCCCCTCTCGATTCTGTGGGAAGTCGAGAAAGCGAAAAAGGTCTGAAAGAAAAAAAAAAAGGTCTGAAAGGACCCAAACGGATCTGGCCATTAAATAGCCGATCCGATCTCGATTCTCAAGATTGGCATTGTGAAAGACATGAGTGAGACATGTGCCTTACAATCCTTGTCTAGGTCTGTCAGAATGCCGGAGAACTGCGAGGAGTCAGATTGCCCTCTGAGTACACAAAAAGCCAAATGGGAAGGCGGCGCACACACGCAAATATTTTGATTTTATTTGCGTTTATTACGGGAGATAGTAGTTTAGAACCCTTGCTTGAGGGTCTATTATCTCACATCCATATGGATTTGAGTTCTCCGTGTTCGGCTGGAATCGAAACGGGGACCTGCGGATACTTGTTTTTCTCTTCAGTGCCGCACTCTAACCAACTGAGCTAAAGTGGCGGACGATTCACTGAAAAACTTTAAAGGACCCTTTTGGATGAATATAAACTAACAAACAACAAGAGAGAGACGAATGGTATGTACATGTAAGAGGCATACTCACGCACACAGAAATATGTAAATATACCCAGAGATAGGCGCATGCGCATATAAATGGGTAAATTAAATTTTGTGGCGATATGAACGGCGTAAGTACACTTGACATATAAAAGGATACACGAGTATATATGGATACACGAGTATATATGCGCATGCGTATATGATTGTAGAAAAGGTGAATGTAGACGGCTTGATCTGGAAGAATGAGGAATGAGAGGTAGGACAATGATTTTCATTGGCCAAAGCTCTTATATGAAAGAGGACCACGGCTAGCGCTGTACATCCAGCACGCAAACAGTGGCGCACGGTTCACCAGCTTTGGGCAAGACCAAAGCTATTGCGAGATGATTGCAGGCTTCCAATCGAGCTTGTCCCCAGCCCACGAACGACCAATCAAGATTTCTTTTCGCCATGATGGAGGTCACTGAGGTTGTGTCAACATTTGAGTAGACGGAAGAGCAGCGCGTCGGGGTGTGGCAGGTAAAAGCAGAACATGATCGGGCAAGTGAAGTTGCGCGCACATATCTTAAACTTGATTATGATAGTCATAGAGCCTTGGTCAGGGTGTCGTGTGATCACAACAGTCGAACGCCTGTGTGGTTGTACCAATAGCAGCAGAGTGTCAAGCATGCGCACATGCGAAGTGTATGGGGTCGTCAGTACCAAGGTGGAGGTGGAGGATAGGAAGCATGACATCTGCGGGTATGCAAGTCATTTGAAGTGTTGGGGCTGAGGTCACCCTCCTGCGCCGCAAAACCCCGTCGCAAGAGGGTGCAGTGGTGCCCCAAAGCAGGCCGCGGCCGAAAGACCGCTGTCTTCATCTGTCTGATTGATTGATAGCTGCAAGGTAGGGCAAAGCCTCATGAACCAAGCCTACGTCGCTATCAGAGCCCAGAAAGCGCAAAACCGTGCTCTCCGATGTGAAGAAACACCCGGGAGGGGTTGGAGGTGTTTTGGGTTGAGTAAAGAGCGATGAGACTCATGAAGGGTTTGGTACGAAGTCTTCATTGTGATCTTGGAAAACGTGAAACATGTCGTGGATTTGTAAAATCAATCCAAATTTCTAATTCCTGTTATTTGAATTCACTTCAACTGGAGCGGTCAAACAGATACCATATAAAGTCATTCAATGGTCAAAGCAAGGCGAACTAATTATTATGAATAATATTTGTGATTCCTAAATTTATGTAAACGGTGTTTAGTAAAACCGAAATCTCCTGAATTTAGATTACATAACTGGAATCGATCCGACGTGCACTTTGCATTAACCATTAGGCCACGGCGATCAGACGTGTGCCAGTAGCTTCTCTCATAAAGGCAACCCCCCCATGACTCAGTGAACTTGGTGATACCAGATTAATGCATCTGGGAGTTCTATGCCGGACAATTATTCACCACAGCACGGTACTAGAATGCCCAGAGGTCTGCGTACACTGTTGTACTAGAATGCTTTGAGGTCTGCGTACAACACGTGCGGATAGCAGGAGAGGACAAAAGATTCATAAAAACACCACAGCCCTGCGTGGTTGCCTTTAAGAGAGGAGCGACTGGCACATGACCGGAATCGATTCGACGTGCATCTTTTGCCTTGACCCTTTGACCACGTCGTTTTCAATATCTGATCAGGTATTAAAAAAACCTGCGCCGCAGTCTCATAAAAAGATCTTGCCTGCGGCGCTTTTGTTTGCATACAAAAATCTTGTCTGTGGGGCGTTTGATTTAAGTGTTACCGATTTATTGGTATTCAAGATGAATCCGAACTCAAATACTCAGTGATCACAACGATGCTATTTGTAAAAAACAGTAATGCTTAATGTCTTTGTAATTCAAAAGTAATGTCCCTGTGGGCGCCTCCAACAACGTCATTTTACGTCGTGTGACGCTGTTGACCAACCATCAGCAAATATGTGTGATAACCTGTGCCCAGCCCACTTGAAGTCCGACAATTTTTTTTCCAGATTCTGCAGCGCGAGACTTGATGCTGAGACGACACCAGTTGACAAGATGTGAGTGAATTCTTGTTTTTTGAAACATTTCTTTTTTGAGGGAGTTCAGCAACAAAAAAATCGCCAAAAAACCCGAAAATGCTCTCTCCGACGCGCTACCAATGTTATGTTCTCAAAAAATATTTTTTTGAAGCCGTGCTTCGCGCGGTTTAAGTTCATGAATTAATTCGGGTGCAAAGAATTGCCTCACTTGATCAGATATGTGGTGTGTGTGCGTTGTTTTGTTTTATTAAACTGATATCTGGGAATCGTTGCGGTCTGGGGGTTTCGTCAAAGTAGCACGTACCACGATTGGGATTCTCATTAGTTCTTACACTTTTTATTTTCAAGCGATTAATGTTAGACAGGACTCTTTCCGCTTAGGAATTTAGGTCAGATTGACCTGTTACAATCCCACTGCACCAGGGGGCTACAAGAACCAAAGCAAAGCTACAGGGGATTGAAAGGGTCAGGGCTGCTACTCGGTTCTTACACCGAGAATCTATAAAACCTTTTGTTTGTCCAGATCTAGCAATATTTCTAGTTGATCGCCAAAATGGCAGACGGATTGAGTTAGTTCCAAATCTTTCGTTTTTTAAAGGCTATCATGTCCCCGGGCCCCTCACCAAAAGTTTAATTTAAACACTGAAAATAATATGTTGAATGAGATGATGCTGGGTCATTTGATTTGATGAAAGTCATTTTGATTTAAGAACACATAAAGTTCTGTTCAAATTATATATCAATGTTGAGATTTTTTTGTCATTCATTGTGTATGGAGCTTTCAAGTACACATGTTCAATTTTATCGCTGCTGATATTTCTCATTCTGGAGCATTTTAGATATTTTGGAACCCTTTGCTTTTTCTGACTTCCTTTTCTACCATCCTTTTGGGGGACGTGATAGCCTTCAAAAACGAAAGATTTACGAAGAGAGTGATTTGATGAGTAAATTGCCTTTGTATTCAATGAATTATTTTTTTGTTAGTCAAGTCCTTTTCATTTTTCTAGTTCAACTTCTCGAGATCTATACTTCAATCTGATTGTAAGAAATCCACCCCCCTGGGGATGGCTTCCTTGTTGGGTGGTTTCCAAACCAAGCACTCGGAGGAAGAGGACCTCCTCTGAAGAACAACCCCCAAAATTGATCAATTTTGGAGGTTGTTCCGTTCCGGGGGGGTCTTCTTCCTACAAGTTCTTGATTTGGAAACCACCCAACGAAGAAACCACCCCGAGGAGGTGGGGTTCTTACGATCAAATGTGTTGATTTACACAGCAAGGGATACCAAAAATCGGGCAAAAATGGCCAACTGGTTTAGGGTTTAGGGTTTAGCGTTTGGCGTCTAGGGGTTAGCGTTAGAGATTAGGCGTCAAGTTGTCTTTCTCGGAGGGCTATTTGGTAGGCAAACCTTTTCCGGACGGAAAGTCCTTGCCATGTCATTAATTCAACTTTTTGATATTTTCATTTTGCTCACCAAGTTTATTTGAAATAGAGCACAGCAAGTCTGCCTACCTGACAAATCGGATTACCTTGAGCCCTTCACTCTTACAAGTTTCTTGTGACAAGTTTTTGGAGTCACTTTTTGGTCACTTCCCACCTCCATTCCATTTTACCCGTCAAATCTGATTAATCGATGAAGATCTCTGCAAACATTTCCTTGATCGCAAATCCCTTTGGATGTCACTAATGCAAGTTTTTGAGATCTACACATTATCTTAGAGTCCTATATCCCTACACGGAGATATCCTTACATGGATATGAATGAACTAGAAGTTAGGAACTATGTGAGACATTTGCGGGATCTAAATGTCACGCGTGAAAAAAAGTTTTTTCAGCCATGTGTGACATTGCGTAAAAAGTCACAGATGTCACAAATGTCACGAGAGATCACATATGTGAAATTTTCAGTGAAGATTACGGATTATGGATGCTGGAAAATTCCGGCTGGGAGCAACACTTATCTTGTCTTCAGTTGTACCTGTCCAACTCCTATTTTGAGCCAATGAACGTTTGGTCCCATTTTTTTTGCATAATGATCTCAAAACTTGTTACTTTTTATGTCAATCCTTTCTATGGTCGCATCGAATCGATCAAAAACGCAGGTGAAAGATGTTCAAAAGTTGCGTCAGAATAGTGGCCTGGGAGTTGATGTCGTGAAACAAATATTTCATGTCAATCTATTATTTCGAAATATAGCATTTGACGGGTAAAACCCTCTACCTCCAAGCTAGAGTGCACAGTTTAGACGACTGCGCGGCGACTCTCTGATACAATAGCCCCCAACGGGAGCTAACACGTCGAGACAAGCATCACCCTTACCAATCCTACCAACAAATTTCAGAGTAATCTCTTGAACCCTCCCTTTTCCAGCCCAAAAAGCACGCTTTTGCAAATTCCCGATCCGCGAGGATCTAGCGCCCCGAGCCCGTACCAGCCCCTCTGCGCCCGGCCGCGCCTCCCACCCTCAACCTTGCTTCCCTCACGACACACATGCGCACGTCATGTCCACGCGCCCAACTCCCTTCCAGCCCACTTTCCGCGCCCTCTTCCCACCAACCCCACCCCATCCTTGTTCAACCCACCCATACAAGGTGTCTGTTTCTACTTCGTGCCTTTACCTCTGTCTGCCTCCCCATACCCCATGCGCAGACACAAATGATGCTTCCTGCACTCCACCATTCTAAGGGCAAGATCCCGTCGAGTTTTCAGAAGCCCCGCACCCTCCCTAAGCATAGCGCTGAGTTCATTCGCGACAAGATATTGAGCATGAACTACAAAGATACCTGCTTCAGCAACGGCGAGGGGCAGGGCAAGTGCAAAGGTCAACCCCCACCCCACTCAACAGAATCTCCCCAAAATATGCTTATTCACCAACGAGACACACAACGCTGCGCGGACCTCTCCCCCTCTTCCCACCACCGACCTTGAACTTGGAAACGCATCCACCACACCACACCACAATACTTGCGTCCCACATGCCTCTACACGGTGCCCACGTTTCTGCGCCTTCACACAATTCTGCTCACTTCCTCTTAACACAAACACCCACACACTCAGGCGACACCGAGCTCTGGTCTGGCAGTGCCTCTCACGAACGGCCCTCACACTAAAATCGTTTGGGTTCTCATGAGGGCCATCGAAAAAGGCCCCTATGGAGCAATTGCGCATGGCGCAGTAATCTCTATCATGTATGATGTAAGAATCTACTTTCTTTCCCTCATCCAAGAAGCATGGTTTGGCAAGAC
>Ga0105053_10007206_pt1 | contig 14953 bp, 13 predicted proteins | sample BON01_FD_78093 | JGI IMG/M metagenome (GOLD analysis project Ga0105053, IMG submission 78093) | Freshwater microbial communities from Lake Bonney liftoff mats and glacier meltwater in Antarctica - BON-01 | ecosystem: Environmental > Aquatic > Freshwater > Ice > Glacier meltwater | place: Lake...
CAATTGCATGTATTCGAACATGCGCTTCCGTAATGGTGTCATAAGTTGAATATTTTGGTGAAAAGATCACCAAAAATCCAAATAACACCGGAGACATCAAAATATCAGGGAAAAAAAGCCAAGGTTTTTGGGTGGCCTAGGCAGGGCGGGAAGCTACCGCGCAGCGGTTTAGTTCAACGGTGGCGCCCCCGGCGTAGCCGCGCTTAGCGGCTATGACCGGGGGCGCATTGATGGCGGCATCTTATAAATTTACTTTGAACTTTCCATCCTTGAAAAATACTCTTCCGGGGATATCCGTATGCTCGACTTTATTAGATGTAAATAACAAAGCGAAGCGGCCTTCTATCGTTTCTCCATCATTTTTTTCAATTATAATTTTGTTGTCAAAAGATGTGTCTAAATGATATGCTCCATAAAGAAGGTCGCCGTCGGAAGCCCATAATCCATAAACGCTATGAATCGTAAAATCATTAAAGTTATTGTCGAATGGATCATTTTTTACCGTATATTCTCCAATTTTTGCATCGAATAATCCGAAGGAAATTTGATCTCTGGTGAAACCTTCGTCCGAGTATGTTTCAAAGTAAATCTCGAAATATCGGGAACTATCCTGGGGATGCCTGTAAGCAGTTGCATTCCATGTTTTTCCGAATACTGTTGCTTGTGCGGAACCGGTTGATTGGTCTCCTGGCGAATAGATTTTGAAGTCGAAATATGGAATATCCGGATCAGTATTTTTCATGTCTTCTTTGTCGCAAGAAAAAAAAGACAATGATAAAAGCAGAATTTTTATGATATTTCTCATGGTTTTTTTATTGAAAAGCCCGGCGTACAAGATTTGAGTATCTGTACACCGGGCTGTGATTAATTACCGATTAATGATCAATTTTTGCGCCGAAACTTCATTTGCAGACCTAAACACAAGGCTGTATATCCCGTTTGGCAAATGGCCGACTTGAATGGAGAGGCTGTTCTCGCCAAGCGACTGGATAACATGGATTGATTTTACCAACCTTGCCAGACCGTCGTAAAGGGCAAGTTCGATATTTTCTTCTTCTTCAGCAATCCACCTAACCTGTGCTTCCGTATTTGCAGGGTTTGGTACAATTAATATTTTGTTTCCCATTTTTAACGTCTGTTGCGCCTTTTCCTGACTTCTCCACATACATTTAGGGTGATCGCCGTCAAAAATTTCGATTTTACGCAACTTGGTAATTGTGATCCCATCGCTTGAAGTGACCTTCATTTGAACCCAAACATGAAAACCCGTTGCCGGGATCGAAAAACTGACAAACTGAGTATTGCCGATATAGATGCTGCTACCGTTGGTGAAATTGCCAGAGAAATTCCATCGCCACTAATAGGAATATGGAGGTATGCCCGGATTCCCAGAAGAAGGCTGTTGAACATCAGCGTGCAGATGAATTTCACCCCAGGATCGACAAACCCAAGGATCAGTATCAATTAGCGCGTCGAAACTGACATTATGACGGTAATTGGCAACAATGCATGCTCCGTTTCGGATTACTTTGGCATTGTTGTCAGATGTTGTTCCGGTTGCGGCCCCGGTATATACGACATCTGGATTGGAATAGTGTAGGATTCGCTCATCGGTGGGTGTTTCAGTCCCAAACCAGAGGGCCATCAAGGTGCGTTGGAATCGGTTGCCACCAACTGTCCACCCATGAGCGCAATTATTGTCGTTGTCATTAGGGCGGTCATGACCGCCGCCCATCAGATGCCCAACCTCGTGTAGCATAGACCAGCGAGGATGGAATAGCCACCAAATTTCTGAAAATGCGTAACCTGGGTCGCAACCATAAGGAGGGTTGTTGCTAATTTCTGCACAAGCAGCGCCGGAGCCGCAATTATAATCCCGCTTAGCAGTAACTAAAACAACCAAATCAGCATGAACAGCATCGCGACGCGCCGCTGCTTGAGTTTGAAGGGCATTCAGTAAATTCAAGCAGTTAGTACCATCCGGGTACGTCATGTTGAAATTTTCCAAAATAATATTGGCCTTCTTATTCGGAATATCGCTGTTGATGAATGCCGCATTGAGTGCCTGCGTCCCGATGCCAATGTACAATGCTTTGGAGAACCAGTCGTTCCCAAATTTTGTTTGGAGCCAATCAGTTGCATCAGGCGGGAGTAAGACGAGTATGTCGATTGTTGCTGCGCAGGTATTGTAATCGTTTTGGCACAGGTTGAGTTCGGAGTTGGTATTTTGCTCTGCTGTCGGGTGGATACAATCTCCCGAATCTAAGACATCACCTTCAATTTCTCGGACAGTGCTGATGCCAGTTTTTATTGGCATGACTTCAAAAAATCTTGTGCCAATTTGAAGCCAAGCGGCACGATGCCCTGAAATCTCGTAAAAACCAAAGTAGCCTGCGTGATTCAGAAGCCGACCAGTCCAAGAGTAGGAAGTATCGGTTTGTGCAATGTCAATCGCCTGGGCTTCAATAATTCATTGAATGCCAGGAAACTCAAATTGAAGTTTCCCCTGTGTATTTACGAGGTCACGAGGGTTGCCGAAATTGACCAACTTCAATTCCTTCGTGAATTCGTCCTGTTGGAGGTTAGAATACCGCTGAGATTCGGCGGTATTCAAGTTGGCATCGTTCAAAGCGATGGTGCTAACGAGCGATTGGCCGTTTGCTACGCTGTAAAACAGGAGCAAAAACAGCAACCTAATCGCAGTACTGAAAACATTTTTCATAATTCAATCGTGTTTTTTTGCTCCAAAATACGGTTTTGGAATCCGTCGTACTTGCTTCTTTTGGGTGGTGCGTTCCGATTTAATCCCACCGATGGACGGAAATATTTATTTGTATTTTCGTTTTTTATTACCGCCATCGGGAGCACTCACGACGTGCCAATGTTTAAGAGGCATGAGAGTGAGTGCATTGATGGCAGAAGGCATATCTTTCAAATCAGTCAGCAATCTAATTTCCGGTTCGATTAGACCTTATATCTATCTTACAAAGAAACAAAAACCCGCATATTCCTCAAATCGTTGCTTGCTAGTATTGGCTTGGGAGGGATCTGGACTTAATTTTAAAAATTCAAAGTTTGTGTTGGCTATATTTTCTAATTTCATAAAAACTTCAACTGGCTCCTTAGAACAAGGGCCATCTAATTTTTCTAGTGGGCTTAATTGTAAAAAGTCACTGTTCATACCAAAAACAAACAAGCCTTTTGTTTTGGGGCTTATGAGTACTTCGTAATGATAAACATGGTTAGAATAGTAGGGCGTTACAAGAAAGACACCACCTAAGTACTTTGACTCACCTTCAAGTGTTGTCCAGTCAAAAGTACCCTTAGAATCTGCAGTCGTGGGAAGTGAATCAACTTTTACAATATAGGTGACCAATTTAAAATTATAGTCAATAAAATCATACCCATTACCTGAGTACCGTTCAGCTAATTTATCCGGGATTTCCAACTTCACACGTAGCGTATCACCCAAATACAAGGTGTCCTTTATCCCATAGGCTTGCAACGGTAAGTTAAATTGTAGGTTCCCAGTGCAGTTATCTTTGCAACCAACGCAACTATTCAAGTAAATAATTAATGCGGCAAACAAATAAAAAAGAGTTCTCATCTTCATATATTATTGTGACAGGTCGGTTTGTTAAAACCGACCTGTCCTGTTAAAGTTTGTTAAAATCCGTACGCTGAACTAAGCAGGTTATATTGGTCACTTGTTATGCCAGGTGGTAAGAAAGGAATGAGTGCGGTTTTTAAATCTGGCATTGATGTCATAGACGAGGTCATTTGACTGAAAATTTGAGCTTGGGTTATGCTATTGACCCTGTCGTTTACACCGCGTTGTTTGCAGTCGAGGCCACCCAATTTCGAAAGCCTTTGGTATTTATAGCATTAGTAAAGTTGAAGTTTATTGGTATGTTGTTGAAGTTTGGACCCCAAAAAAATCCGATGTGCTCCCTTCGCGAAAAGGTATAGCCCCACAAGTCAAAGTTGCCATCCATCGTCTTTATGTCGCAGGTAGAGTTCTCCCAGCGCACCCAGACGTGTATCTTTCCTTTATATTTATGATTTATCTTCCAGCACCCATTTTGGTCGGTCTCTGTTTTGCGGTGGAAAAGAAAACCAAATATCTGGCTTTTTGACGTGATAACATCTACATTGATCACCCCTTCCCATCCATTGAGCATGTTGTCGAATACTTGGACGCAACCGGAGGGTTTCCGAACATTGTCAGGAATTGGGCAGCCGCAGTCACCCCCAGTACCCGGCCCAGGGTTTTCAGTGCCCCCAGGGCCTTCATGTTCAGGGACATAATCAAATTTTCCATTGACAATTGCTGGGGCGGGCTCGAATTCTTCGGGGATATCATAATCGTTTCCTGTCAGGCTGAAAGCTTCTTGAGCTATTGCACAGTCTTCTGGCACTAATGCCAGTGCTTCAAGTAATTCATATTGTAAAGCGGGAATAGCCGCGCTAACTGGTATCACTGCATATTGCCAAGTGTAGTCGCTACCAGTAACGGTTGGGTCGTGATATTTTTCTCCAATAGAAATTATGTCGTTGTCCAATGGGAAATCCCAAAATTCAAAACCACTGTCTAGTAATTTTTTTACATCTTCCGTGCTTTGTGGCAAAAATCGCACGTACAAATAGTTTGGCGAAAGGCTGCTGATATCTGGCTCATACAAATTATTATAGGCCTGTTTAATAATATCGACTTTGTATGGAATGACATGTTTCGCTCCGATAACAATAGATACTTCCTCGTTCCTGTCCGACGCTTCCCAACCTATGGGATCGTTGCTTTGAGGACTTGGTGAAATACCCAATTCTTTCTTGCATCCGAAAAAACCGAGCAGAAGGATTGAAAAAAGCAAACAAATAAACAAAAATACGTTTTTCATAAAATAACATTTTGGAGCCTACATTAACGCATTCGGCGATGCGGCCTACTTTTTTTGGGGTGGTTTTCAGCTTTTCCACCGATGATCAGAAATCGCGTTAAATTTTGAAATCAAATCGACAAATTTTATTTTCCGAAAAGCGGAGGCTTTTGCCGTTGATATTTATTTTTTTCAATTTCTGCCATTCGTGAGCACTCCTGCCCGTGCCGACGTTTAGGAGGCATGGACAGGAGTGCATTGATGGCAGAATTTATTTATTACTTACCGGCATGAAATTTATTCAACAATTTTAGATTTAAATTTTCCGCACCTAAATCTGATTTTATCAGAATACATTACTCCGGGCAAACTACTCTGTTCCTTTAACTTAAAATACAAGTTAAACTCACCTTCTACAATTTTAGTGCTTTGGTCAATCTTTACCACATTTATATAACTACCCTCTGCTAAATTTATATCCCATGAAGCATCAAGGTAATCATCAAGCCATACGTTATATCTAGCAAAATTTAGTGTTTTGTTTTTCGTATATGCATTTTCGTCCAACACTACTTGGCGCCCAAGTGTATATGGGTCAAACTTGACCCCTATATTTTCTCTCTGGTATGCCCAATATTCCAACCCAACCCAACTTGTATCCGCGTAATTAGTAATCAACAAGTAATATTCATTAGAGGGAAATTTTTGAATTGAATTGTTTCCAACCCATTCAATTTCGCCTTGCTTATCTACCTGTTTTATCGCATTGGCCTGCCCAAACAACGAGGACACATTTTTTCTAGTGACAAATTTTTGTAAGTCAAGAGAATTTGAATCAATAACAACTAAAGAATCTGTGTCGCATGATTCATTGCTCATGATGTTTTCGCCGCAGTCCTTTTTACATCTTGAAAAAAGGGAAAACGCTATGGCAGTAATGACTAATAATTTTTTCATTTTTTGGCACAATAAAAATAGGGTTACCTGTTACCAAAAACAGATAACCCTATCAAGGTTAGAAATTATTGAATCACGACTTTTATGACATTGTTTAGGTTATTACCACTAACCCTAAATAAATACAACTCAGGAGAAAGCGTAAGTCTATTTATGCTAATTATACCTGATTCAGGTGCCTTAAAAAAGGATATTGGAATTTCTGTCCCTTGCAAGTTGAAGCACTGAACATCGGTAACAAGGTCAATGCCATCCCCGATAATGTTAACCTCATCGCTTGCAGGATTGGGGATAGCCTGCAATTTGGATGTGTGCAGACTTTTTTCGTCAGACAAATTATTGCCATCGCGGTCGCAAACCACCCCAGGGGCGCAGTTGTAAAACCTTGTCGAAGTAGTTGTCAAACCGTTGCTGCTTGTGACCGTCAGCCGTAGGTAAAATGGGCAGGTTTGAATTGTGAATGTAACATTTGCAGCTGTGCCAATTATCTGACTATTGATAAAATTGGGATTGTTGCTCAACCGCCATTCGTATTGGTATGGCCAAACTCCACAATTAACAGAAGGGATTATCCCGAAAGGCTCAATGCAATCTCCCTGAATAATGGTAGATGTAAAGGTGTGTACCTCGCCTAGGCATATTGGCCCTACCGATGATTTTGAGAAGAACACCGAGAATTGGGGGTCTGGGTTGTTGTTAGCACTTTCGCAGAAAGCACCCCTAATTTGTTGGGCATTGTTTCTCGTATCTACGACACCAGTCGCTTCTCCACCAAAATTAATGTCAGGGTTTGAATAATGAGGGATACGAGAAAAATCAGCGGCAAAATTTGCCATTATTGTATTTCTACCATTTGGCATATTTCTCCCATGTGCGCAACGGGTAGTTAATGGGTTGCTGTGCAAACAGCCAAACTGGTGTGCAACTTCATGCGCCAGTGTATATCTGGAAGGGTCAATGTTGGCAACTTGTGTTATGCAAAACTTGTTTGTTGAAAACGGGTCAAGCGAATTAGCACGTCCAAAGATTGTTCCACTGCCGCCAGTAGAAAGGCCTCCAGTATAGTTATTATTGGTTAGCAAAACCACAATATCGGCACTATAAAGGCTCATCAAACTCTGGGCAGATGCGCTATTTGATATTGAGTTTAAATCCTCAATGATTCTCAAGTCAACGGCTGAGTTTGTTGACCATTGGAAACTCGGAGTAAAATTGATGGGCGTTACTCGTACCCTTTTGTTGGGTATATCGCTATTGGCAAACGCTAAGTTGATGTTGTGGCCTTCTACGAAAAGAAACCATTCAGAAAGCCAGCCCCAAGTCGTTTGCAGCCAATTATTCGCCTCCGGTGTCCTAAGCAACAAGACATCAAGCGTAGCCGACCCACAATCATCGACACAAAAGTCAATTTCTCTCGGAGTCGCTTGTTGCCCCTCATTTCCACAAGTAGAAACATTCCCGTTAGTTATTTCCCTCTCCATTAAAAGCCCTTTCCCTGAACCAAAAGGGGTGAGCGCAAAAAGCCTGTTCACTAGGTCAATCGTGCCTCCTATTCCTTCTGGCGCGAAGTACAAATTCAGGTATCCCCCACTACCGGATGCCATAATGGAGAAGTGTTCTGTATCGTCAAAAACCGCATTTTGAACATCAAAGGTCAGAGGGGTTCCATTGTTTACTCCGGGAATTGCGATACTGATGCTTCCATTCTGCCCAATCGAAGATACGGATGCAAATTGAACAAACTTCAGATCGCCAACATGAGGACTGGTTGAAGCATGATTGAGTGCTTTTGCTTGCGCGTCATCTAACGAAGAAGGCTGATTGGTGATCGAAAAAAGGGTGGATTGAGCGAATGCCGAAAATGCCCCTAATGTAAACATCAAGAGAATCATCGCCTCTTTCGCGGATGATTTAATTCTAATTACGTGTTTCATAATTTGAGAAAAATTAGTAGCCTTATCCTGATTAACGCATTCGGACTTGCGTCGTAATTGCTTGTTTTGGGTGGTGCTTTCCGATTTTTATCCCACCGAAGGTTTGAAATCATTTTCGTTCGTATCAAATCGGCAATCTTTAGAACCGAAAAGCGGTGACTTCTGCCGTTGATATTTATTTACTCTGATTTCTGCCATCGGCTGGATGTGCGAATGTGCCTACGCTTAGGAGGCATTTTCGCACATCCGTTGTTCAATGCCTTTTTATATTTTAATAATTTTATATATTTTTGTTTGGCCTTTTGAGGTGATTTCTACATAAAGTACGCCGGAAGACACTGCTTCCAGATTTAATTGAAAAGAGGTATCGCCCGCCATCAGACTACCCGTCGTCTCAAGTGTGCGCCCGAGGCTGTCAAACACCTTGAAATTTAGGTCAGAGGGAAGCTGTGAAAAAGAAAAATAGATGTTTCCGCTGGTAGGGTTGGGGGAAATAGTAATATTGTAGCCATCGATTTCTTTTGCGTTCACAAAATCACAAGGCGTATTCCCAATATTGCCAATGTAATGGATGACCTCGTCCTGATAGCATCGCAGATAACCAAGAAAAGTTAATAAGCAAAGTTGGCTTTTCCCCCACCAATATCCTGCTTTAATGACACCGATACGCTCTACAATTTTACCAGAGCCCATTATCCAACATTCGTCAAAATCTTGGCAAATGCTGCTCACATATTGTACTCTAAGGGGCCAGCCTCCAATAATTTCTGTTCTTGTAGAATCTATTTTATACGTGACATCCCATACTTGACCCGGATTTGGACCAATACATCCGTTCGAAATATCGAAATGTTCTACTTTAGAGCGTATCGTATCGCCAGGCAAAGCAGCAAAATCAAACAGAAGTACCCAGTGATTGTCAACATAATAGAATATGGAATCCAAATTAGCGTAGATATATTTATTCAGATTCGGAAAATCCTGAAATTGCCCATTTATCCACTGCGAACAGGCTAATTCTCTGGCTGCAAAACCATCCAATAAGGTATCTTTGGTCACAGTAAAAGTGTATAGGTCTTTATCGGGTATGTCTTCCGCTGGACGATAATGCCAACGAGCTCCAATTGGCGCAAAAGGTTGAAATTGGCCCCATAGGTTGAATATTGAGAGGCCCAGAAAAGCAATTGTAATAATGACTTTCGATCTCATAACTATGTTTATTTTTGAATCAACAACCTTTTTACGCTAATATTTTGTTGGTTTTTTAAAGCCAAAAGGTATACTCCAGAAGGAAGCGATGCTGTATTTAGGATATAATGGTTTTGCTCGGGCGGCCAGTTTTTTTCAAGTTTAACGCGTCCTGTCAAATCAGTTAATGTAAGTGTCAAATCGCTAAAATGTGTCCGTTCGGACAATGAAACAGCTACCCAGTCTTTCGCGGGATTGGGGTACATAACAAAGTCCATCTCTTCTCTCTGCAGATTAATTGTTTTAGAAGTACCTGTAATACCTTGAAAAACACCCGTGCAACCTGGATTTACACATCCCATACTGTCCAAATGTAATAACCATACATCCCGATTATAAGGAGCAGGAATGCCGTTCGGAAAGGTGTCAACAATAGTGCCGACAGCCACTAAACTACCATCATCAGCCTCGACAACGTCCAAAATTTCCCCAAATGAATCGCCCGGATATCGAAGATCGCCGATAATCCGTTCCCATTTTTTTTCACCTGTTGGCGAAAGGCGAATCAACCATCCGCCCCAATACCGATAATGTTCGTCGGTCGTGTCAATAAAGGGGTGGTCTTCGTTGAAACCAACTGCCAGGATATCGCCATTGCGCATTTCTTTTATGCTCCAGAGCCGGTGGTAGTCTCCCGCATCATAATGATATTCCCAAAGTTGGTTGCCAGTGTTATCCAACCTGTACAATACCTGACTTTCCCAAACGCCTATCGGTCCGTCTTCGAGACGTGAAAATACTGCCCCTCCATCTTTTGTAAATGTAGCATAGGTACCTCCGTCCCAATAATCTTCTGTCGAATCACGTGCAATGCTGAATATTTGATTGCCGGCATCCTCTATTTTTAGCACAAATCCTTCCAATTCTGTGCATGAAGTGTTTCGGCATCCATGCATTCCAAGCACATAAGCACTGTCTTGAGTGGCATGAATCGTATAAAGTCTTTTTGAGGCGTATTGCTCTTCAATTGCTTTTTGCCACAAAATATTGCCAGATGCATTGCATCTTAGCATGTAGGTATGCCGGGGTGCTGGCTGATTAACTTCATTGTATAAGAACGCAAACCCACCATCGTATGCAGCGGCAATCCCGTAACAAGTATTATCCAAGGCATTGCCATAATACCACTGAGCGACCGTATTCCCATCAAAGTCAATTTTCAAAACCGTGATCTCAAGGGAATCAGGGGGTTGGAGCAACCTCCCTGCCAGATAAACGCAAGAATCGGTGACCGCCATGCTTGTAAACTGATCAATCCCAATTTTCTCTATCGCCTTTCTCCAAGCAACCGAAAAATCATTGTTCAGTTTTATTAACCCTATACATTCAAATTGGCCCAAATCACAAAATGACGTAGTCAATATGTAATAATTGCCATCTCTATCAGCGATTTGCCAAGCAGCATCGGAGAAACCCACAAGGTCAATGTTATCCGAGAAAAAGCCCTGTCCATTAAGATAAGGCTGCATATTCATAAAAATAAAAAATACCATCTTCCACTTCATAGCCATGAATTTAAACCCAATGGAAGTGCAGTGCGCACTTCCATTGGGGATGATGAGAAATTTAGTCTGTTAATCTTGTAAAATTACTTTTGACGTAAATGTCAAAAGTCCGGCTCGGCGAACGCTCAGGATCAGAAACCCTTTTGGCAGGCCCTCGGCTGAAAATGTCAGGCTTGGGCCTGAATTGGCAGCGAAGGGCATGGCGAACAGCCTTTTGCCCGTGATATCATGTATCTCAACAACTCCGCTTCTTTGATCACCTTCAGGCATTGCGACGGATATGGCGGAGGTGGCTGGTACCGGGAAAACGGCATAGTTTTGCGACTGTGAAGACTTGTTGCCAATTATTGCTTCATCAGAGCGATTGCCGGCACCCTGATTGGGCAAATCTGGGATGGCGCGTTCGCCCGTCAGCAAAAAATAAAGCGACCCTGCGTACGCACGGGCCTCCGAATCGCTCATGGCGGTGTTGTAAAGGAAATCGCTTTCCACCTCGCTCAACACAAAACCTGTCTGTTGCCAACGATCCAGATTGATATTCTGAATTTGAGCGAACAACTGCTCCTCGGTAGAGTTGACGGTAAGGCTGTTTAAAAGCGTACGAGCCTGTGCGAACTGCCTCCGCTTCAACTTGATTCCGTATTGGGAAAGTTTTGAATCGCGATCTGGTAGGCCAGCATATATGCTTTCAGCCAGATCAAAATCTCCGGATTGCAAAGCATTATGCTCCAAAAATGCCTCTATCCTGTCTTCCAGTTCCTCTTTCTGATCCAACTGCATCAGCAGATTCGGGTCATCGGGCGTAATCAGCAACCCTTGTTTTATCGAAGATTTATCATTTCTTGTGGTATTCAGATCGTTAAAGGTGTAAAATTCCCCCTCGCGTTCAAATGTGCCGCAACCCAGAACTTCAACCGTAGAAGCATTTATATTTGTGTAGTTATTGCCATTAATGAAAGGTACTATCACGCCAAGACAATCATCTTCTTGTGGCTCTCCACCAAGCGGGATATAATATTTGAACGACTGCGTCTGTCCCGGCAAGGCCCGGATATGTTCAATGCCGGAGGTAAAGCAATTACTGGCAGGCAGGCCGGAGTTTCCCTGAAATGACCTAACTCTCCCAATATTTGCCCCGATTTGCTCATTGGCAATATCGGTTTCATCCATTGTGAAGCAATTGGAAAGAAACTGGGTACGTGAATTGTTACCATAGAAAGAAAGCCCTTCCTTTCCTTGTCCCAAAAAATTGCCCCGTACAAAACTGAATTCATCGCTTGTATTTGTCGCCACCACCCCTGAAATTGCATTTCCTGAAAAAGAATTTTTTTCAATATTATAGGCACTCGGCCCTTCAATACGTACCCCGTATTTGTCAGAGGTAAAAAACTCGTTATGAATTACCTGGAGACCATAGTCAGAACTTGTGCCTGCGGAATAAATGTGCGTTTCATTATCATCAAAATAATTGTCCTTGATCAGAACAGATGATGTATGAGGGGCCGTAGAATGAATTTCAACACCGAATTTGCAGCTCTCAAATTTGTTTCCATCCATGATCTTTGCGCTAAAATCGATTCCGCCTACCCCAGAATAATCCATTTTCTCGAATGTATTCCCTGAAAACTCAAGGCCTATATTTTCCCAAACTGTTATACCAGTTACTTTTGCTTGGTAGTCAGCAGACCTTGTGAAAGTTGAATTGACCACCCTGCTTTTGTTGGGCAGGTCATATTTTATAAATTCGACTCCTTGTATGACGTTGTAAAAACTTGTGTTATCCACCAACACAAGTCCACCCCAACGACTGATCTGGCCTGGATTAAAATCATAACCCGGTGCGGATGTCGAAATTCCGTAACGCGCATTCTCGATTCTTGCGTGATTTGTCAAAGCAACAACGCCAACTTCGCCAGGGCTGAATACATAATTTTGAATGGCATTGGGGTTTCCTACACTCAAATTAGGTTGCGGCAGGGAAGCATTGCCATGAACAAAAATGCCGCGCCAGTTTGCAATTGATTTAGAACAGCCCGCAGCAATAGTTGAGTTGTCAACAATCAATTTTGCTTCTCTTTCCACAATAATGCTTTTCCCCTTTTTCATGCTCACATAAGAGCCATTTCTTATGATTAGCATTCCGCCACTATGCACATAGATATCTTTTGCCTCTATTGTTTGGTTATCCCAAATTAATATTTCGCCAGCATTGACATGAAATTCTTGTCCACTAGCATTTGCCGAAATGACGCTTTCATAGGCATCAATCAATCCAACTCCTGGTAGATTTTGTTGAAAATTCGCGTTGGTGCCGCCGTTGCACAATGTTCCATCGAAAAGATTCTGCGACATACCTTTGATAATATCCGTAACCTCCGCTGGTGTTAAGCATGGGTCAACGGATAACATAAGTCCAATAACACCTCCTACTATTGGAGATGAGATTGATGTTCCGACAGCAAACCCAAAATTATCATCATATATCGCCGTCATCACACAAAATCCAGGGGCTGCAATATCAATTGCATCATTGAAGTTAAACCTTTTGGGAGGATCCCAATCTGGTGGTCCCCAACAATTAAACGTTGTTTCAAGACAACCATGATGGGCTGTTCCAGTGACAGATATTACCTCAGGATAAGATGCGGGATCAACTTCGCCGTCATGGTTTATTGTATCGCAATCATAACCGTTGCCTCCTGCTGCAACAATTACAGTACCCATATCCGTAACCATTTTCACAACGTCATGCTGATTGGCGTTGTAAACGCAACCGTTATTCCAACTGCAATTTATAATGTTAGCGCCTAAGTTAGCCGCTTCCAGAAATTTGTTGTAACCACCTAGTGGAAACAACATGAGTGAGCAATTGAAGCCAACTGATGAAAACCCAAAACCGTTGTCAGTTCCGCCCGCAGCGGCAAAAGCAGTGTGAGTACCATGATTTTGGCTCGCTGTTGCCAAGATGATTCCTGGATCCATATAGACTATTTTGTCTACAAGATCAGGATGATCAATGTCAAACCCAATATCTGAAATGGCTATTTTTATTCCGGGATCGCCCTTCGTGATATCCCAGGCTTCTGGGGCATTAATTAAATCAAGTGGCCAAAAATTCCAAGCAGCATTTTGTGGGTCATTCGGCAAGTAGGGTGGCGTGGAAAGAAGTTGTAGTTCATAGGTCAAGTACACATTTTCAAAGACATCTGGTATGAATTCCCCCAATGCAGTTTGAAGCTGGGAGGCATCGCAATCGCAGACAAGGTCATATACCCTTGTTACACCTTCTGCCAATGGGTGGCTCAATCCGATTGCTGCTGGGTATTTTTGTTCATACCCGCTTACATTGTAAGTAGCGTATACTTGCTGCACCGCAGAAGGAGCAAAACTTGCTGCCCCAGGCAAAAACGAAACTTCTTTTACTCGAACTTCTACTCTGTTTGGTATAGGATTTTGGGCACATAAATACCCAATATCCGTCAAGAAAACAGAAAAACAGAGATAAAAAAGGGTTGCGAAATTTTTAACCGTTCTGACCATCTTTACTTTCTTTTTCATTTTGTAAAATTTAAAGTGTTAAAGAGATATGTAATTGACCACCATATTTTTTATTTATAGTGGCATTGAACGTTACGCTTCCCGAATGTGCGACGTTTAGGAGCAATTTCCGGGAAGCGATTGTTCGCTGTGTAATTATTCCTCAAGTAAGATTCGGAGCTTGCTTAACTCATCGGTAGTAATGAAATTTGAAAAGCCTTTCTTGGCCAGCCCCTTTATAAGTTCTCTATCACCAGTCCATATCTTTACACCTAAAAATTCAGCCAATGTGACAAAAGCGATATCATTCATATCAACATCTCTAACGAGATTCTCGGTATTCAGTACGGCGCTGAAGGCGATATTAGTATCAACGACGAATTTCACTCCGGTAAAAAGCGGTGTTTATTTTCTTCCCACCATTGTTTATTTGCCTCACGGGCTAATTTATCCACATCTTCCTGCTTGGCCTGGCTGTCTTTTGTAGCTTCCTTGTACAGCAAGAAATTTATGAGGCGTTGAACCCCTTCCAGGTCAACGGAGGCAGGAAGAGTAATAACTATTTGATTTTCAGCTCTTTGAATTGTCATAACCTTTGTATTGTACTACAAATATAAGATTTTCAAGGACAATATTTATTTTATTGATAACAATTTGAATTTTGGACTCCACAAAGCGGCCTATAATATTATTAAATATTATATTTATAGTCACAGCGAACGTTTGGCATGAACGCCGTGCCGCCGTTTAGAAGGCATGGTCGTTTCATGCATTGTGTGTGCCCAGAATGGGCACATCGGTATCCCCTTTCAAATATACATTCCATATTTGAAAGGGAGCCTGAAAACTTGGAGGTGAAAGTCCTCTACTGGCGAGTTGCCGAAGCCAGTTAGCA
>Ga0105053_10007215_pt1 | contig 14943 bp, 14 predicted proteins | sample BON01_FD_78093 | JGI IMG/M metagenome (GOLD analysis project Ga0105053, IMG submission 78093) | Freshwater microbial communities from Lake Bonney liftoff mats and glacier meltwater in Antarctica - BON-01 | ecosystem: Environmental > Aquatic > Freshwater > Ice > Glacier meltwater | place: Lake...
ACCACTATTTGTACTCCTCGGTGTGTTCGGAAGCCGTATTGGGAGCCTTCCATGACAGCAGTAAATTTTGGCATATCCGTTCGCCACATTATTGGCAAAGGTTAATTCGTGTTTCTTGTTTCCGTTGGGATAGTATTTAGTCCACACATCAGTCTTCTTGTTGTTCAGATATTCTCCTTCCTCAACAAGGTCGGTGGGTTCATATCCTTGATATTTTCCATCCGTGTTGTAAACCTTCCACCAACCTTGTTTTTGATTACTGGCGTCACGCACATTTATCGTGTCTTTTCCCTCAATCTCGAAAGATTGAGCAGAAACGGTAAGGCCTGAAAATAATATGGCGAATAATGTTAGAAGTATCTTTCCTCGCATCGCAATCTTCTACGTTTTTGGTCTTTATACTGCAAAAGCCGAAAATTGTTCCATGGGGTTGGTCGAACTATTCAGCGGATGTTAATTCCATTGAATCCTTACTTTTGGTTCCCGAATGGAAAAGTGGACAATAGAAGCAACCGATCGCTCTCCGTACGTGATCCTTGACCGTCAGGAATCAATCCTGAAGATTGAGGGGCGATCGTATCCGGAAGAAGGAATGGATTTCTTTGATCCGATTTTGGTGAGGTTCAAAACCCTACAAGATTCTGACAATCCAATCAGGGTCGTTCATGTTCGTTTGGAATATTACAATTCGGCAACGAGCAAAGCACTGGCTGAATTGTTCATCACAATGATTCGGGCCAAAAATCGAGGTCACGAAACGAAGATTATCTGGGAATTTGAAGAAGATGATGATGGCATTCAGGAAGACATCGACATGTTCATTGAGGCCTTTGATCTGACCTTTGATATTCGCTACACGGAGTTCAACTAAACCTCTGTAGCCAGATGACTTAGCATATCTGCCGTCATCATTTCTAACGAATACTCGTTTTTCCAACCCCAATCTTCTCGTGCTCGCGAATCGTCTAATGACGATGGCCAACTATCTGCAATTGCTTGTCGGAAATCCGGATTGTACGTAATCTTAAAATCCCTGATATGCTTTCTAATCTCGTTCGCCAACTCAGCTGGGGTGAAATCAAACCCGGAAATATTGTAGCTGGAACGGATCTTCACCTTTTCGCTCTCCACTTCCATGAGGCCGATAGTGGCACGAATGGCATCATGCATGTACATCATTGGCAATCGGGTGTTCTCCGAAAGGAAACACTCGAAAGGTTGTCCTGAAACGGCCTTGTGAAAAATATCTACCGCGTAATCTGTGGTGCCACCTCCGGGATTGCTTTTGTAACCGATAAGACCTGGATAGCGCAAGCTGCGAACATCCACGCCATACCGATTAAAGTAGTATTCGCACCAACGCTCACCCGCCAGTTTGCTGATGCCGTAAACGGTGGTCGGCTCTGTAATGGTTGACTGTGGCGTGTTTAATTTGGGCGTGTTCGGCCCAAAAACCGCAATGGAACTTGGCCAATAAATTTTGTCTATGATTCCTTCCTTGGCCATCTCCAACACATAGAAAAGACCATACATGTTGAGATTCCAGGCTGGCATAACCTTTTGCTCGGCCGTAGCCGAAAGCAAAGCGGCCAGCAGATATACTTGACCGATATTATAGTGAACAACAATCTGATGCAGTCGTTCGCGGTCCATCACGTCCAATTGCTCGAAAGGGCCGCTTTCCAACACCTCGGTTGATGCTGTGTTCAGGTCTGAGGCCACAATATTTTCATTACCGTAGCGCGAGCGTAATTCTATTACCAATTCGGTTCCGATTTGACCCGAAGCACCTATCACCAATATGCCTGTTTTTGCTGCCATTAACTATACCTGTGGAAGTGGGCAAATGTATCACTTTTAGCCTCCGTAAACAGAACAGTTGGTGTTTCAATTAGGTTCATCAGGGTGTCTATCTTTGACCAAAATTGTTTAAACTATGAGTGCTCCAAAATTTGACTCGAACCGCGCCCCCGAACCGGTTGGGCTTTATCCACATGCGAGACAAGTGGGCGGATTGCTGTTTCTTTCCGGTGTAGGCCCCAGAGAGCGTGGAACGAAGAAAATACCCGGAGTTGAGTTGGATGAGGCAGGAAATATCGTTTCCTATGACATTGAAAAGCAGTGCCGTTCGGTTTTCAATAATGTGAGGATGATCTTGGAGGATTCGGGTTCTGGCTGGGATAAGATTGTGGATGTGACGGTTTTCCTCACAAACATGAAGGATGATTTTAAAACGTACAATCGTGTTTACGCTGAATACTTTAAAGACAATTTGCCTTGTAGAACAACAGTTGAGATAAATTGCCTTCCCACTCCGATTGCGATTGAACTGAAGGTGATCGCTACCATCTGATAAGAGTTTAGAGTTTTCTATGTTAAAGTCACGGCAAATTATGGTGATTCATTTATTCAGGAAACCGCCATTTTACAGATCAGAAATCAGATTTCTAATCTGTAAAGAAACAGCTGGCTCTAACATTCAATTGAAATTGATAGCTTAGTCTTATGTTTCGAGCACTTGCTTTAGCCATCATTCTGATTCCATCAATTGGAAGGGGGCAGGATTACCAAATGGTACGGTCTGACTTTGTTCATTTCTTTTTGGATGAAAATGGTAATGACCACGGAATGAGAATGGACACCATTTTTGTTGAGGGAAGCGATTCCGTTCTTATGAATTACCTAACCTTTCGACATCCCGATCTTGAAGTAATTGACGCCTGCGTTCCTTCTTGGCTAGGCGCAAAAACTGTAGTTAGACCGAACGGTGAAAATCTCTTTTTTAACTCCGATGGAGATACGATACATATCGAAACGCTTGCTCAACTCAATGACAATTGGAATTTGTTTTCGATTGACCCAGCGAGTTATTTGGAAGCAACCGTTACGGACGTTTCTCCCACGGTCATTCTCGATGCAGCCGTTGAGGTGAAAACAATTTCGATTCAGAGCAGAGACCTTCTAGGGAATCCGTTGGTTCATCCGCTAAACGGAAAAACCATCAAAATCTCCAATTCTTTAGGAATTATTCAGGGTTTTGATTTCCATTTGTTCCCTAACGATACGACTAAGATTGAAATTGCTGGAATGGAAAACCCAAACAAAGGAGTGCACCGTTTAACGTATGACGAAGCCTACGATTTTCTAGTCGGGGATGAGTTTCATTTTAAGTATGAAAAAAGTGAGGACGCCTCCATCACGCCATCTTATTGGGAGAAAAGAATCCACAGGGTCGTTGGTGTTGAAAACCAAACGAATGAACGGAGGGTTGCTTTTGAAGTTTGGCAATGGACTCAACAGTTTAATGGGCCGCCTAGTCCATTCAATCTGGTTCAAACATCTACTTATTACAACGACACAGTTCTCATCGAATCCATTAATGATTTACTGACCGAGTCCATGCCTTCCGAAGTCACGTTTATGTTTGACACAGCCGATGGCATCGGATTCTTACACGAAATCCGCTTTCAACATTTTGAGACCTCAAATATCCCAAGCGTTACTTTTTGGGGTGAGGAGAACTCTCAGTATTATTTAGATACCGATGGATTATGGCCGCTGAATCCCAGCGTAAGCGGTTGGAATTACACCATCTCTGCCTACGGAAAAGGATTGGGGCGAACATACTGGACTCATCAAATTGGCAACGGAGTTGAATACCTTAACGAAGAGGAAGAACTCATTTACTTCAAAAAAGGAAATCAGGAATGGGGAACGCCATATTCCATTTCAGAAATTATGTCGGTGGAAAATCTGCGAAATCCTACAGAACGAGTTGCCGCTTATCCAAACCCAATAAATATTGGTGATTTGCTCAATCTAGGCGCAACTTACAACTTCGTAGACCTGCTTGATGTAAGCGGAAAGTCAATCCTCTCCGTTCGTAACGCGAACGTGATAGCAACAGAAAATCTCAGTTCAGGAATCTACTTCGTGAAAACAGAATCAGATTCTGGAGTTAGCATTCAGAAACTAATCGTCACCGATTAAGCTCTCCCTAGTTTCTTACGCTCGTGCTCTTTTAGGAACGTCTTTCTGAGACGGATGGATTGTGGTGTTACTTCCACGTACTCATCTGCCTGAATGTATTCCAACGCTTCTTCGAGCGAGAATCTGATGGCTGGTGCCATTCTAATCTTCTCATCAGCACCAGAAGAACGCATGTTGCTCATCTTCTTGGTTTTGGTGAGGTTGACAATCATGTCGCCCGCACGGGTGTTCTCGCCAACCACTTGCCCTTCGTAAATCGCAGTTCCGGCCTCTACAAAGAATTTACCTCTGTCTTGCAGGTTGCTCAGCGTGTAAGGAATGGCTTCGCCTGGCTCCATAGATATAAGCGACCCGTTCTGACGGCCAGGAATAACTCCTTTATATGGTTGATATTCCTTGAAACGGTGGCTCATGATGGCTTCACCTGCTGTTGCAGTCAACAATAGGTTTCTGAGGCCGATGATGCCACGCGATGGAATGAGGAATTCGAGTAACATACGGTCTCCTTTCGGGCCCATGTTTACGATTTCTCCTTTTCGGGTTGTCACCATTTCCACAGCCTTTCCATGCACTGCTTCTGGAAGGTCGATGGTCAGCTCTTCAACCGGTTCGCACTTTACACCATCAATTTCTTTGATGATAACCTGCGGCTGACCGATTTGAAGTTCGTAGCCTTCTCTTCTCATCGTTTCAATAAGAACAGAAAGGTGCAATACACCACGTCCGTAAACCTGAAAACTGTCTGCCAGACCTGTGGTTTCCATGCGGAGAGCAAGGTTTTTCTCAAGCTCCTTCACCAAACGTTCACGTACGTGACGTGAAGTCACAAACTTTCCTTCTTTTCCGAAGAAAGGCGAATCGTTGATAGTGAAAAGCATGCTCATGGTAGGCTCATCAATGCTTATTGGCTTCATAGCCTCTGGAAATTCAGCATCACAGATGGTATCTCCAATTTCGAAGCCTTCTAGTCCAACAAGGGCACAAATTTCTCCGGCCAGAACTTCTTCAACCTTCAACTTACCCATTCCTTCGAATACGTAAAGCTCCTTCAGTTTTCCTTTGGTGCTACTTCCATCACGCTTGATCATGACAATTTGTTGCCCTGTTTTCAGCGTTCCTCTGTACAATCTTCCAACGGCAATTCGGCCTGTGTAAGGCGAGTGGTCCATGGATGTGATTTGCATTTGAGCAGGTCCTTCGGCCACTTTCGGTGGCGGAATGTGCTCAATTACCTGCTCCATCAAATAGTCGATGTTTCCCGTTGGTTTACTAGGGTCTGACCCCATCCAGCCTTGCTTTGCCGAACCGAAAACGGTTGGGAAATTAAGCTGATCTTCCGTGGCCCCCAAGTTGAACATCAGATCAAAAACAGCTTCCTGAGCGATGTCTGGCGTACAATTCGGTTTGTCAACTTTATTTACAACAACAATTGGCTTCAATCCAAGGTCAATCGCTTTTTGCAACACGAAACGTGTCTGTGGCATTGGGCCTTCAAAGGCATCAACCAACAAAAGAACACCATCGGCCATGTTCAGAACACGTTCCACTTCACCTCCAAAGTCGCTGTGACCAGGTGTGTCGATGATGTTGATCTTGGTGTCTTTCCACATCACCGCCACGTTTTTGGCGAGGATGGTGATGCCACGCTCGCGCTCCAGATCGTTGCTATCCATAACCAGTTCTCCCATGACCTCGTGGTCCTTGAATACTTTGGCAGCAGATAGAATTCTATCAACCAAGGAAGTTTTTCCGTGGTCAACGTGGGCAATAATGGCAATATTTCTTAATGATGTCATGTCCTTGAAAATCAGCGCGCAAAAGTACGGTTAAGTTTCGCGTTAATTACATGCCGATAATCGAAAGAAAACTGGGCTGAAAAGGATTTCTATTCTGTGGTGTTGAAAAGCGTTGGTCAGTCTTCCCCCAAAAGCCTTCACCCTTATTTTAATTGCTCTTCGATGAATTGAAAATCCTTATCAAGCCGCTGGGCTGATAATTCAACAATTGTATCTATTCTGTTTGCTTTCAGCAGAATGGCACCCGAACCTTTCAACGATGTGAGGTTCCGAAATTGGTTGCGATGGTCAACAACCACATTGGTGGCTTTTTCATCATTGAAAGCCGAAATATCTAACGCAGCCGGACTTGCCGAAACCACAATGGCAATGGTGGGATCAGCCACATATTTTTCGAGAAACAGCGCATAACTCTTGTTGCACGTTGGGCAGCTAACATCGGTTAGCACCAGAACCATTCTTGTGGCTTTATCAGAAGAAGGCTGATAACCGTTTTCCTCTAAAAACGAAAAGACATGCTCCATTTCCGCAGCAGAATTTTCCTTCGCAGCCGGAGAATGACATCCTATTTCAATTATCAGAAGTAGCGGGAACCACCACTTCAAAAAGCTCATATTTGGCCTTATCATGCTCGTAGGTTTTATATTCTCTTCGGTTTGTTCCGATCAGTAAGCCTTGTTTGCACACAATGAGATTTTCGGGTGCATACGTTTGCTCGGGCATTAGAATCTCATTCATCAGTTCAAGGTCGGAGTTGTAAATCATTAATGACCACGGGCCACGGCCATCTCGCACATTTTCCAGATCTTTTCTGTTCCGCACATCGTGCTTCACACTCAGGTAATAGAGATTACGGTAATGGTCATGCACCATTTGCACCATACAGCCTTGTGTTTGACGGGTTTCCACGATGGCGCCTGATTCAAAGTTTTTAAGTTCTACAAGAAGCGGTGTGCACCCAACGCTTGTATGTTCCGAACGAGCAAAAACCGTGTCTACCACCTCTAACGTGCTGTTTGAAACCAAGTGAAATTGATTCGAGTGTTCTGAATACCGAATCAGTTTATCCTTTGCCAACAAGTATTGGAATGCGCCTAGCGCCATAGAATCTTTGCCGCACAGATATTTTGTGGTGTAAGCGGTAAGACCCGACCTAACTTTAATGCTGTCCGAGAATATGTTTGAAAACTGAAAGCACTGGGGAGACTTATTGGCAATATTATAAGTGCTTCTAATTATATCTATTTGTTCCCAGGAGGGCTCATTTTCAAGTTCTATACTAGATGTTCCCAAAAAAAGTAACGCGTCATTCTTATAAAAATGTCCTCCATAAGAAGGAACGAAAACTTCATGTTTTCCGCCTCCCAACTTCTCCAAGAGTGGATTGAGATCGATGTGTTTCCAAACTTCTCCTTTGCTATTGAAACAATAAAGATGATTGGTATACATGGAAACCACTAGAATGGAATCGGGCGAGAGTACCTGAAAGCCTTCAACTCTTTCGTTTAGCGAATTGAGAGCCGCCAGCGAGATGTGCCATTTTAGTTCGCCATCAAGGGTCAGAATGTCCAACACTTTCTTCGTGCTGGGTTCTGAAAAATAGATGTACTCCTCACCGTCTGCTTTATTGATGAAACTGCCAGAATGCTGTTCAATGGGAGAATAACCCAGTTGCCATTCGAGATTTTTCACAGGTGTTATGCTTGCCTGTTTCGGTTCTTGTGCATTACTACACCCAACGACAAGGAATACCGTGAGTAATACAATATACTTGTACTGTTCCATCCGATTTTATTATAAAAGTATGGTGGAAGAGTGTCCACCCTTCCACCACACATTAATTTCAGTCCTTAAAAGGATAAACCGCTTTCGGATTTCCAGTTTGACCCGAAGTGTCGAAAACCATGTAATGCAGACTTCCGCCTGAGTCACCATCGGTTGCTGTAACCTCCAAATTTCCAGCAATTACATCGTCTATTTCTTGAGTGTTGATGTACTTTTTTAGAACACTCTGGTTTGCAGAAAACGCTGTTTTGATGTCCGATTGATTTCCTTTGTCAATCGTGTCAAAAACATCGTCAATAACTGTTTTGTCCTTGCCATTTACTACTACCTCTGGGAAACAGGAGCCTCTGAAATCAATACAGCGTTTTCCTGTCCATGTGTACATTTTAACATCGCTGTTTTTCTGAAAGGTCGTACCTGTCGTTGCTTCTGCCACTTCTTCTTTCCCACAGGAAACAAGCATTATTGCCGCACATGCGACCATCATCATCTTTTTCATTTTTTCTAATTTTTAGGTTATTGATTTTTGTTTGATTTTCATGGAAAGTGTTCATTCTCATTTCTGCCATCGGCCGTGTTTCTGCTCAGAGGGTGCATAAGCAACGTGTCAGAATTTGTTGTTGGTTTCCGATATAACGTCAAGAACTTTAAATTCCATGATGTAATGCTCGGAAGAAACGGGGCTGGGTGTCAGCCGCAAAAAGGCTAAAACAGGACATAGAACGGCTAAATCAGACGTATTTTGTCTTGTACCAACTTTTTTTGATGTTATAGTGTGTTTTTGCCCCATGGGTTCTTTATATTCACTGCACATAACGACTTGCATCAGAGACCAGGAAACTCGCAAGTTGAATGATAAACCTATCAAATGGAACTGATATGTTGACAGATGAATTAAGAAAGCAACGAGTAATCCGTGGTTATTCTCAAGAATACATGGCCGAGTGCTTGGGCATAAGTCAAAGACAATATAGTCGATTAGAGAACAATAAGTGCGACATCACACATTAGCCGATTGCAAACGTTGAGTAAGATCTTTGAAATGACGACAGCCGAATTGCTCTCCCCTCCGAGTAAAAGTTAAACCCGTGTTGAGTTACTTTTGAGGATGATGAAAAATCCTTCCTCTCTTCTGCGCTATTCGTTCATAGTGGCCCTCGGTTTTCTGTTCGTAGGAATCCTTTTCACGATTATCGGATGGTCGGCTGCCGAGTTGTTTTCCATCCTTGGGGGCGTGGCTTCGGTGGTGTTTTACGGCATTTTTAGCCGTGCTTCGGTTTCAACTTTAAGGTCTGTTTATCCACGCCATTTGGCCTTTGGAGCATTAGTGAGCGGACAGATTTTGAAGTCGTTGCAGGTAGGATTCGGTTCTTATTTATTCCTAATTGCCTTAGTTGCGTTTCTAGTTTGGATAGCTTGGTCTGTCTTGGAAAAGTTGCCGCCTTCCGAAGACTAAGATAATCTCCATCTTTGCACCATGAGCCAAGGCAAACTCATCATCTTCTCAGCCCCAAGCGGATCGGGCAAAACAACGCTAGTACATCATCTGCTTTCTAAGCCCGAATTGAAGTTGGCTTTTTCTGTTTCGGCCACAAGTCGGGCAAAACGACCGAACGAAGAAAACGGAAAGGATTACTACTTCTTGAGTCCAGATGAATTCCGTTCACGCATTGCGAAAGGCGATTTTTTGGAGTGGGAAGAGGTTTATGAGAATCAGTATTATGGTACGCTCCGCTCCGAAATTAACCGTATTCATTCCGAAGGGAAAACGGTCATATTTGATGTGGATGTGGTTGGTGGGTTGAACATCAAGAAACAGTTCGGAGATGCTGCGTTAGCAGTTTTTGTAGAACCGCCTTCAGTAAAAGAGCTTGAAAATCGATTAAAAAGACGCGACACAGAAAGCGATGAAAGCCTTGCTAAACGAGTTGCCAAAGCCGAGGAGGAATTGACCTACGCAAATCGGTTTGATGTGGTTTTAGTTAATGATGTTCTGGAAATAGCGAAGAAAAACGCTGAGAAACTGGTCGCTGACTTCATCCGATGAAAAAGGTAGGACTGTTATTCGGCTCGTTCAACCCGATTCATATCGGACACATGATTATTGCTGATTATGTTGCCAACCACACGGAACTGAAAGAGATATGGTTTGTGGTTTCGCCACACAATCCATTGAAGCAGAAAAAAAGTCTGCTGGACGGGCGTCACCGATTTGGCTTGGTGCAACGAGCAGTTGAAAACGACCTCCGATTCAAAGTTTCAGACATTGAGTTTCAGTTGGATCAACCGTCCTATACTTCCATCACGCTTGCCTATTTGAAGGAGAAATATCCGAATGTGGCGTTCTCATTAATCATGGGAGGAGATAATTTGGCATCCTTACCAAAGTGGAAGAACTACGAAACAATTCTCGCCAACTATCCCATTGTCCTCTATTCAAGACCTGAATATGATGCTTCTGAAATGTTGAGCCAAGGCAACATCACAGTACTGAATGCGCCTCAGATGAATATTTCTTCAAGCCATATCCGCCAGCAAATTGTAGACGGAAACAGCGTGAAATACCTGATGCCATACGAGGCTTGGCAATATTTGGACGAAATGAACTTCTATAGATAAGCGAGATAGTATTACATTTAAATCCATCTATGCAACAAACCAGTGCCATCATCCAATGGGGATTACCCATCCTTTCCATCGCCATTCTTTTGGTGGCTTGGTGGTTACTGAACGGCCGATTGAAACGGCAGCGACTGGATGACGAACTGAGACTTGGCAAGATGGAGGCCGAAAGGTTGAAGCAACTCGATTTGGTCAAATCTGATTTCTTTTCAAACGTCACGCACGAGTTCAGAACCCCGTTAACGCTGATATTAGGTCACTTAGAACAAGTGATTCCGACCATAAAAGACGAACAAGCCAAAAAGGAGTTAATCGTTGTAAAGCGCAACGCCAAAATCCTTGAAAAACTCATCAATCAACTATTGGATATTGCCAAGATTGAAGCAGACAAGATGGATCTTGACTTGAGACGCGGAAACATCGTTCCTTTCATAGATGAGATTCACAAATCGTTCGTTTCGCTTTCGCTGAGAAAAGGTGTTGGACTGAAATTCAATGCAGATGAAGATACCATCAACATGGATTTTGACCCTGATAAAATTGAGCTCATATTCTTCAATCTGCTTTCAAACGCATTCAAATTCACGGATAGCGGTGAGGTTAGCTTGAGAGTGGGTCTAGCGCAAAAAGACGGGAAAGAGTACTGTAAACTAGTGGTTCAGGATACCGGAGTTGGGATTATTGATGACCAAGTTGACAAGGTTTTTGACCGTTTCTATCAATCTGAGAATTCGCGGTGGAGAAAGAATAAGGGAACCGGAATTGGCCTGGCGTTAGTGAAAGACCTCGTTGATTTACACAAGGGGAAAATCGAGTTAAAAAGCATTTCTGGTGTTGGAACTGAAATAGTGATTTTACTGCCCTTGGAACAGGCTTCGGTCAATACACAAACTGACATGGAGATTCCGGCATTGGATCCGATTGATCCGGATTTGGAGATTGTAGTAAATTTTGAGCCTCAAAAACAAACCCTGACCGAAGAGGAAATCAGCGCTCAGAATATTGTTCTTGTAATTGAGGATAACGATGATATCCGAAATTTTCTTCGGTTAACCCTTGAGCCCAAATACCGAGTTTTTGAAGCTGTTGATGGTGAAAAAGGGATTGAAAAAGCCACCGAAATCATACCAGATGTGATTATCTGCGATGTGATGATGCCAGGAAAGGATGGATTTGAAGTGACCAAGATTCTGAAGAAGCAGGAAAAAACCAGTCATGTGCCTATCATCATTTTAACGGCAAAGGCTGGGGTCGAAAATCGAATCATTGGGCTGGAAACTGGTGCAGATGCCTACGTTCCAAAGCCGTTCAGTTCGGAAGAATTACATGCCCGAATCAAAAACCTCATTGAAAACAGGATAAAACTGAAGGAGAAGTATTCGCGCACATTATTGGTTAAGCCACAAGTTGCTAGCGAGCCTTCTATGGAGGAGAAATTCTTGTTGCGAGTAAAAGGCGTGGTAGACAAGCATCTTGATGATGAACACTTTAGCGTAGAAGAGTTGAGTAAAGAAGTTGGGATGAGCCGTGCACAATTGCACCGAAAGCTAATTGCCCTTACGGGTGTAAGTGCTAGCCGCTTTGTGCGCAACTATCGTTTGGGACACGCCTATCAGCTCTTGCAGAACAAGGTTGGCACAGTTTCTGAAATTGCATACCGCGTTGGCTATAGCAGTCCAGCCTATTTTACCAAGTGTTTTACTGAGGATTACGGCATCTCTCCAAGTCAGGTTAAGAAGGAGGTTTGACCCTTGCAACACATGTTGCATTTTGGGTTTTGCAACAATCCTTCGCCTCCAGCACAACATATTTTCATGAAATCTAGGCAAAAGCCCGTTCTATCAATTTTGTTGCCCAATGATTTGAAACGCTTGTCGTAGTCTGCGGCACTAGCGCGTAATCCACCCACCTTCTTCTTGTTGACATTTGAAACAGTCAATCACCAAAGAAGACGGTTATGAAAAAGCAAGCGGAAAACAGCAGTCAAAATGAGTCGATAATGCATTCGGGAGACGATTCATTATCTCGCGTACTATTAATAGTAGCCATTGTCCTTTACACTTTCTCACTCGTACTCTTAGCCAACTTAGTAATGGCCGATGAGCAGAAAGAAACGCATGGCGCACTTATTAAGGTGAACAACAAACTAGATGGCGATGCCTTTGCGCGTACCAATGCTACGGTAAAATCGGTTCATGGAAACATCCTCGGAATCAGAATCAGCAGTTCGGACTTCGTAGCACTCAATAAAGTGAAAGGAGTTTGCGCAGGACAGTTGGATCAAAAAAATGAGGGTCAATCTGCCGTCAAAATTGAGTCGATAAAACTGAAATTCTCAGGAGCAAATGTTGTAGTTGGAATTCTTGATAATTCGGGAACGCTCCATCCAAAGGATCTTGCTCAGTTGAAAAAAATTGAGACTGATTCAAACATTGGATTCATCTCTTACCGTTCTGACGACCCAACCTCCACCATCATCATACGCAACTTAAAAGGTGGAGAAAGCAATCTGGTTCAATCTCTAGCCTACATGCAAGAATATGCCCGAACGGTAAACAAACCTCTTATCATAGAAATGATACTGGGTGGAAAAGAAATGGCTAACCCTTTATTTGTTCAGGTTTGTCAGCAAATGGCCGAAACAGGAGTTCAATTCGTTGGTGCTTCATCCATTATTTCTGGACCAATTGGCACAAAAGCAGCGGTTCAATTAGCATTCAGCACGTTCAACTCTAAGACTGGACAGATTACCGACCGTTCAGACTTTTGGGCAATTAGCGAAGTGAAAGAACAGCAGATTATGCTACTAGGATCAGACAATAAAACCTGCAACATCTTCTTCCAAACCGAATCTGGGTTTGATAAGGTTTACATGTCAAATTCTTCAGACGACAGGGTAATGGTGACTATCCTCACCGCTAATGGCGAAGTGAACTACTTCCATGTTATCAATAAGGAAACCGCGTTGATTCCACGCGAATTACTGAACGGAACACCGGTTCTGGAAGATGGTCTGGCTGGCATTTATCCATATCACACCAAAAAGGCGTTGTTCAATGGTGCAGTTGCTCAAAATCAGTTTGTGGCATTGGGCAGGGCTAGTAAATCAATACAGCTGCACGCAGAAAGCGGAATGGCCCTCCATGTTGGTTCTCCATCGCCACGCACATTGGCCATGTCGCTCAGCAATTTGGACAAATCGCTAGAAATCAAAATCAGAAACGAGAGGGGTGAAACCGTTTACCGAAACAGTCCGGATGCCGATACAAAAAGCATTCAAACAAAAATCAATCTAGCGGAAAATTCAGATGATATGTATTTCCTAGATCTAACATCTCCGGAGTTCTATCAGAGCATTGCTTTGCAAATGAATTAAGCATAAAAGCCAAGTTTTAGCATTGGGCACCTACACAATTAATGTCGCTTAAGACCAAGAATTTCTGACCTATATGTGTGAAAGAATTAACAGTACATTTGCGGCTTATTCAATTATTTATTTTTTACAATGAAAAAAGGTACAGTAAAGTTTTTTAATGATTCTAAAGGTTTTGGATTCATCATCGACCAAGAAACAAAAACAGAATATTTTGTCCACGTCTCAGGATTGATTGACGAAATTCGTGAAGAAGACAACGTTGAGTTTGAACTGAAAGAAGGCCGTAAAGGTCTGAATGCGGTCAACGTGAAGGTTGTTTAAGGGAAGAACATCAGAGTAAAAGGGAAGCCTCGAGCATTTGCTGTTCGAGGCTTTTTTTTATTTTCAAATTAGCAGATGTTCGATAAATCTAGAACACGTACTTAACGTTAGCTTTTAACGCTCCAAAATTCAGAAAATGGACAAAAAATCAGCAGTTGTTGCAATTCTTTGTCTAAGCCTGATTTTCTCTTATGTCATATTAAGGGCTATTTATGTTCCTCTTACGATTGATGAAGCAATTACTTACTTCAGTTTTGTCGTTCAAGACTCTTGGCTACCTACCGAAAATACGACAAATGCGAACAACCATATTCTAAATACTGGACTCACCATAATATCAGAGCGCTATTTTGGTAATTCCGAATTGGCGTTAAGGCTACCGAATGTTATTGGATTTATTTGTTATGCCATCTACGCATTCCTTTGGTCCAAATGGAAAGAACAAGACGGTATTTCTTTTTCCATACTTATTGGCCTTACATCATCGCATTTCCTTCTTGAATTGTTTGGGCTTTGTAGAGGCTATGGATTATCCATGGCTTTCCTGCTAGGTTCATGGTATCATTTATATAATTGGTGGTGTAAACATTCCCTTAGCCAATTGATTGCCTTTTTGATCCTGTCTAATCTAGCTGTGCTTGCAAACCTTGCATTACTGGTTCCGATAATAGTTTCATTTGTTATTGCCTTATGTTCCAATATGTCCAATACAAATTCCAGAAGAAAGACTGGCTTACTTGCCTCCATGCTTGCCCTACTACCATTGACAGTCCTTATATCTTATGCCCTGAGATTAAAGGAGGGTGGTCACTTGTATTATGGAAGTGATACTGGATTTTGGTCTACAACAATAGAATCTTTAGTCAGTCTAATTTTCCGCCCTTGGGATTCGTTCACATTTATTGTGCCAGCAGCAACATGTATCCTTATGGTGTTCGGAGTATATCGTTGGTTACGGTCATCTACTTTGTTTTGGAAAAATCCACTACCTGTTCTAGTTCTTCTTGTTTTTGGCTCGGCAACTGGTCTTGTGCTTTTGAATATCGTTTTTGG
>Ga0105053_10007219_pt1 | contig 14927 bp, 18 predicted proteins | sample BON01_FD_78093 | JGI IMG/M metagenome (GOLD analysis project Ga0105053, IMG submission 78093) | Freshwater microbial communities from Lake Bonney liftoff mats and glacier meltwater in Antarctica - BON-01 | ecosystem: Environmental > Aquatic > Freshwater > Ice > Glacier meltwater | place: Lake...
CCGTCACGGGGGCTCATGGGCTTGCTGTCATGGCGAGTTCGTTCAACCGTGCTGACGTGGGGAGCTGTGCGTCTGGCGACAGACCACACCGGGGCTGACACCCTCGGGGATCGGACCAAACATCCGACCGTGAATAGCTCAACCATGAAAGGCCCAACCGCAACAGGTAGGGGAGGGCTTGTCAGTGAATCTGCTGGGAGACGGTGCCAAACCGTGGAAAGCCGTTCTGATTTCTGACGGATTGTCAGACGTGGGTACCCCAATCTTCTGTCTTCGTAGGGGGAAAGTCGCGGGGCAGTGCCTTTTGATTTCGGGAGAGTGACAATCGCTTTCGATACGTTGCTTGTCTTTCGGCAAGCGACCATCGGGAGCGAATAATGTCATCCGAGCGGAAGCTCGAACCCAAGTCAAGGGCCGTGCCCTTGCGAGCGACTGTGACAGGTCGGGAGACCTGAACACACCAGAACGGTCTGAAGGGTAAAACCTTCCAACAACGTGAACCAGTGGATGAAGTTCAGGAACTAACGCCGGAGTCTCTGTGGTGGCCGGGAGTAGCGCTCTCGGTGCGCAGTCCTGTCGACTGCGTGATTCAAATGCCGCAGAGGGGGAGAGTGGTCTGAGTAGAATCTCGCGGGAGCGAGGCGGTGGTTCGGTCGAAGGATCGAACAGGCTGTGACTGGTTCGAACCGTTCGTGGTTCGTCTGGTTGCTGCGTGCATGGCTGGCCGTCATGTGCCGTTCACAATGACCAGAGGGTGATGCCTCTGAGAGTGAAGACGAAAGGACTGAGGAGCAGTGAATCCGGTGATCCTGCTGTTGTGTGACATAGTCACGTTTTGACGTGATCGTTGAACAAGACAGCAGTGGTCGTTGGGAAAAGCTCCATCATCGAGCGTGTCGCACGCGGCTGGCCTTCATTCGTGAGGGCCAGCCATTGCGTCAACCGTGGCAGGCAGCAATCCGCAGTTTCAGGAGAACAATCCGGGAGGAGTGATCTCTTGAAACGGCAGACTGACGGCGGATACCCGAGTTGCGTCCGAAGGACGAGACAGGGGACTGCTGTAAAGGTTTGACTCGGGTGCTATGTATTGTGCGGATGCACCAAGGGAAGGCAGTGCGCAAGCACGGTCGCCCATGGCAGACGCCAGTTCGTGGCCATCGCGTGTCCGGAAATCCTGAGACCTTTTGTGCAGGTCTTGGATTGATGGCAGGTGCGAGTTAAAGGTTGCCGAACATGGTTTATGGCTTTGGAAGTTGAGCCCATCAACTTCCGTTTTTTCTCTTTGGGTCCCTTCTCCCCTGCTTCAGGGGAGACTGTCTTGTCTTCGTCGGTAGGTCAGGACCGACGGATGCCGAAGGCCGGATGCGGGGTGCTGCGAATGTGGAGAGCAATTTTAGTAACGGAACCGACAAGGAGACACACATCATGGCCTATCCCTGCGAAGCACAATCTCCGGCAGGCGTCGTGCAACTGATCGCGGCCAGCTACCTGCGTCACGGCTTCTACTGGTACGTGACGGGTTCAATACCTGACGGCAAAGATCCCGCTGTAATTGACCGGAAACTGATCGCCAAGTACGGTATTGACGTCAGCGAATGGGAACGCCGGCATCGCAAGAAACGCAGCGTTGCCAACGCTCATTACCTGCGACACCAGCGTTGGTTCATCCTGTTGGTCAGCGAAGGGCATCACGCTCTGAAGCAGCCGACAGCCAAGGGCGGCGAGGGTGACCGCCTGCGAGACTGCCGGCGACAACCAATCCGGTTTCAGGGCTACTCAATTTCATATCGGAGATCCGGCGTGACGCCAACCGGCGGTGCCAGTATCAAATGGCACGCCCATGTCCGTATCGATGACGACACTTATCGACAACTTCGTGATCACCTGCTGGATCTTGCCACGCATCGATCGGCAGAAAACCTGGCCAGGGAATTTGCTCGCATCCCATTCGCCCGTTATGCGCCGATTCGCCGACAACTGCTGAACATCCTGCGAGCCGTGAATGAACGTCGCAAACAACAGAACTTTGAACTGCTGACGCACAGTGTGCTGAAACTTCGTCGAACACCAGTGCCGGTCTATGTGCGGCCGGAAGCGACGGAATCACCAGACTCAGCACTGCAGGAGGCCGCCTGATTTATGACCGCGTTACCGTATTTTCTACTGATGCTTCCCCTGATCGATCTGGCTATGTCGAATCCAGATGCGGGCGACCTCATGTTGTTCGTGTGGATGCTGAGCATCGCTTGGCGCATGAAGTGGCTGGATTGACAAGGACGTTGTTGAATCAGCGGTTTTCGCCGTGCCGTCTTGATCGATGTCTGCCGTCACCAGCCACACGACGAGCGGTATGAGTCAGCTACCGGGTATGTGCACGCATAGAGATGTGACCCAGACGATGCGGCCAAGGGGCTCTTAATTCGCATCCGCCGATCTGCCCAAGATCGACCGAAGCGGCCGGAAATCTGAAGTTCCGCAGATCTGCCTTTCCGTGCCCGGTAGATCTTCGTATTCTGCTCATGAGTGCGTGAACGCATTATGTGCGATTGTCCCGGAGTTTGCCCAATGTCTGATTCACAAATTGAACAGCGAATTCAAACGCTTGAACAACAAATGCGGGATGTTCTGCAAAGTGTTCAATCATCTCCGCCGCGAGGTTCTGTCACCAAAGACTGGCGCAAGAGCCTTGGCATGTTCGATGATCACCCGCTGATGAAACAGATTGACGAAGCTGGACAGCGTATTCGTCAGCAGGATCGCGAGCAAGGTGCCGCATGATCATTTTGGACACTGATCATTTGACGGTGTTGAAGTATGCCAGGGACGACAGATTCATGAAGCTGGCACAGCGGATGGCCGATTCTGTTGATCAGGATTTCGCCACGACCGCGATCACTCTTGAAGAGCAGTTGAGAGGATGGCTGGCGGAGATCAATCGGTTTTCGGAACCGGAAAAGCAGATCCCTGCCTATGCAGAACTGACCGGGCTGATCGAATTCTTCAGCTACTGGACCATTTTGCCGTTCGACACTTCTGCGGCCTCCAGATTTCGTCATTTTCGTTCTCAGAAGAGCCGCGCTGGCTCGATGGATCTCAAGATTGCTTCCATTGCCGTTTCACTCAACTGCGTCCTGCTGACCGCCAACACTCGCGATTTCGTCAGTATCTCCAGGCTGCGAATTGAGAACTGGCTCGAATAGAGCCGATGTTCGAGCTGTTGCATGCCGATGTATTCGAAACCGCTGACCGCATTGCACGTCGCATTCACCAGCCTTCGTCATCTTTGAGCGACAGGTATGCGGAATCGGTCACGATCAAATGATCGAGGACTTTGATCCCAAGTAATTTCCCGGCGTCTTGTAGTCTTTTGGTGACTGCTCTGTGCTGGGCTCGGTGGAATCAGACGGATGGTTGTGAGCGACGACGATACTGCGGTCGATCATATCCCGTTCAACTCGTCATCCGATAGATTCTTTTGATCGGGTCCTCGAAGGTGAGTCACAATCACGATATCGCCATCAACGTAGAAGATGGCCCGAAAGACTCGGCCCTTCCGCGTGCCAAACAGGGCATTCCGCAATTCCTTATGACTGAACTCATCTTCAGCCGCGATGGCAAACGACAGTGGGCTTGAAGAAGCCTGATCCAATACGTGGCTGAGCGAGTCGAGCCACCGCATTGCACCTTCAATCGAATGCTGGGCAATCCAGTCGGCGATTTCATTTTGATTCCGGACTGCTTCGGCGGTCAACTTGACTCGGAAATTCATGCGGTACGCTGCAGTCGGTTGCGGGTCTCGTCGATGGCTTCACTTGAATCCACAAGCCTGCCTGCCTCAGCATCTGCAAGGCCACGTTCCAGCGAATGCAAGCTTTGCTCAAGCTCATTGGCTGAAGATCGCGACGTACACCATCGCTGGAACAGCTCTTCCAGCGATGCTTCTTTGGCATCGTTTTGAGCCTGTTCAACGACGTATCGGCGAAACTGTTCAACTTGTTCAACGAGCGTAGTCATGGTGGAAGTATAACATGGGTGAATCCGAAAAGTCACGCACATTTTCTCCCCGACCTGCCAAAAACTCGAAGGGCTCTACGATTGCAGAAGCCTGTTGACCTATTACCAGCCTTCGTCGTCCTTGAGTGACAGGTAAGCGGAATCGGTCACGATCAAATGATCAAGGACTTTGATCCCAAGTAATTGTCCGGCGTCTCGCAGTCTCTTGGTAACCGCTCTGTCTTCGTTGCTGGGCTCGGTGGAATCCGATGGGTGGTTGTGAGCGAGGACAATTGAGATGGCTCCTGTCAGAACGGCTCGCTGAAAGACTTCTCGCGGGGCAACCGGAGCGGAATTGGCTGAGCCAATGGACACGATCGAATACGCGGCCACTTGATGCGATGCATTGAGGTACAGAGCCACAAAATGTTCGCGACTGTTGTCCGTCAGAATCGATCGAACGAAGTTCGCCACATCGGCGGGGCCGGCGATTTTGAACATCACATGGTCGCAGTGGAGATAATTCACTCGGGCTTCGCGAATGAACGTGTCCTGAATGACGGGTTGCTGAATGGATGGTTGTTCGCGGGTGCGGGGTGTCGTGTTTTTTGTCTTTGGCATGTTCCGCAAGTGATTGTTGATTCGGTCGAAAAAATGGGCGACCTCTATCACTGACCGCCCGGTAGTTGCAGTTTAGTCTTCGAGTGCTGCCAGATGTTCGTAAACCTTGGCGGCGAGGAACGCGAGGGCCGGCAGATCACTCATGCGAAAGTTGGTGGTGTTCTGGATGACTCCCTGTTCGTCGCGGAAGGTTCGCTGGAACGTGACGTTGTGCCAGATACTGTCTTCTGTTTCGTTCGGCCAGACGGCTGCTTCGACTCTGTTCAGGCGGCGTGTGAATACTGGTTTATTGGCCATAATGTTTTTTCCTTTTTGAGGGTTGTTTGTTTTTCATTCACCAAAAGGCGCCAGCCGGTGGAAAACAAACAACTTTCAAAGAGGAAAGCGCGTCCCGTGGTTCCGTCGGAAGCGAAAGACAGCGCAGCGCTTGCAAGGGCATGACAGATTGCAAAGCGATCTGGCGAGCCCTTGCTCGAAGCGACCAAAGGAACCTCGGGACGAGCGTGCCCATGGCCATACCGGTTTTTATTCGACTGAGCAGAGTCGATATTGCGGTCGCCATACTGTGACCAACCTCCTGGCATTTGTTATGCTCCCGAACGAGAACCCGACGCCCGAACCACTGACAGATTTCCTGAATCGCGCATGAGGCATAATGGTGTCGATCGAACACCGCACAAGGACTATTGCGATAATCATTGCACGATCACTTTATTCGGTACGGGCTGGTCTCGAACGGGCTGGCATTTGAGGCAATGTTATGACTTGGCACACACAACGCGGCGACAGAACATTAACGGGAGCGGAAGCGGTCCTGATCCGGGAGGCGCTGGCGTATGTCGTCGATATAGTGGAAGACGAAATCGTGGCAGCGGAAGATCCCTGGGAATTCGGCATTGCGGCATTCGATCGTCTCGAACCACCCGCGCGATTAGCGATGTTGGCTGAGGTAGGGTGGCCACTGCTGCGGGATACGGAATCGTTTCCAGAACTGACAGCAGTGAACGAAGCCACTGTCGCTGTTCTGTTCCTCGCAATTGAACAATCGCTTGAGTTAGAAATTGACTGCCAAAGCGATAGCGATCCCAAGGACCGTTTCACCTGGCGTCGTCTTCTGTTGGACGCCATTGCTGACGGCAGTGATTTGTCCGACTTGCCGACAGTGGATTGCTGCGACATGGATGAATGGCAGTTCATCATCAAAACACTTTCGGACTGGATTCTCTGGGATCACGATTTCAACAGTGCCGAGTACTTTCTCGACACGCCACCCGAACAGGCCGACACGATGCGCGAGCAATTCGGGATCGACGACTACTACTATCGAGCCATTCCGCCTGATCCAAAAGAATGCGACCTTCCGACCTTCCGGCCATTCGAGCCACTTTGAAGCAGCTTTGCGGAAAATGAACTACTTTCGCGCAGCGGTTACCATGCAGTTCAGAATGGTCGAACGAACATTCTGTCACCCGATGCTGAATACTGACGAACCACGCTACAATCTGCGACTCGTGCTGTGTTACTACTCGCTCACCTGTGGTCTCGACGTCATCAATAGGAAACCGGATGATTCTGCATGTTGACATGGACGCATTCTATGCGTCTGTCGAAGAACGTGATGACCCAACTCTGTGCGGCAAACCCGTCATTGTGGGAGGCACTCCGGAAGGCCGGGGCGTGGTTGCCGCTGCGAATTATGTGGTCAGGAAATTCGGCGTGCATAGTGCCATGGCAACGGCGAAAGCGTTGAAACTCTGCCCGGATGCCATCGTGTTAAGACCACGGATGGATCACTATGCTCAGATATCGAAGCAGATTCGCGAGATCTTTTATCGTTACACACCGGAGGTCGAACCGCTATCACTGGATGAAGCGTTTCTGGATGCAACAGGATGTTTGAAACTGTTCGGGTCCGTCGAAACCATCGGGCGATCCATCAAGCGGGATATCCGGAATGAACTGAATCTGATCGCATCGGTTGGTGTCGCCCCCAACAAGTTTCTGGCCAAACTGGCCAGCGATATGGACAAGCCCGATGGCTTTACCGTCATTGAGCCGGATGCCATCCAGAGTATTCTTGATCCGCTGCCGGTCAGTCGCATCTGGGGCGTAGGCAAAGTCACCGGCCAGAGATTTGACCGTCTCGGGATTCAGACCATCGGCCAACTCCGATCGCTCAGCCTGCAACAGTTGCAGGCTGAGTTCGGCCAGCACGGCGAACATTTCTGGCAACTGGCACGCGGCATCGACAATCGCGTTGTGATTGCCGATCGAGAAGCTAAGTCGATTTCGCACGAGACCACGTTTGCAGAAGACATCAGTGACATGGATGTTCTTCGAGCGTGGTTGATGGAGCTTACCGAACAAGTCGCCCGTCGCCTGCGAAGTCATGAAATTCAGGGACGCACTGTTCACCTGAAAGTTCGTTACAGCAACTTCGATACGTACACTCGCACAAGAAGTGTTTCGCCGGCAACCAATGCCACGAACCAGCTTTGGTCAGTGGTCTCGCAGCTACTGACGTCTGAGTTGCCCGACCGTCCACTGGTTGTTCGCCTCCTTGGAATGGGAGTCTCCAACCTGCAAACCAAACGGCCGGTGCAGCAAAGTCTCTTTGCTGAAGAGCAGGGCGAGCGAGACACACGACTTGATCAGGTTGCCGATACGATCCGAAATCGGTTTGGATCGGCATCACTGCGTCGAGCCAGTACCGTCCAGCACGATGCGGAACACAAGCCGCGTCTGCGGTCCGAGTAGCGGCGTGTAATGTGACGACGGCCATAGGTCACAGTGGCGATGTGCCACAGTCGAGTATTGAATGGCTCGTCCCCGTGACAACCCAACATCCTGTACATAAACTCTCCACTTCCACTTCAGAATGCAAACGGACGAGATTCACAATCATGAACGCTGACCGCGAACTTCTCTATCTGCACGTAAAGTTTCTGACGACTTTGAGGCCGTTCCGAAATCATAAGAACCTGGAATCGTTGGAAAGGGTCTGCGATTACCTGAAAAATGAGTTCAGGAAATACGGATTGGAGCCGACTGAACAGAAATTCGCCGTCCAGAGTTCAGACTACAAAAACATCATTGCCTCGTACAATCCGGATAAGCAACGACGCTTAATCGTCGGTGCCCATTACGATGTCTGCGGAGATCAACCGGGCGCGGATGACAATGCAAGTGCCGTCGCCGGGTTACTTGAGACCGCCAGAATGGTGGCTGAGGCACAACCGAATATCGATTACAGAATTGATTTCGTTTCCTTCTGCCTGGAGGAACCGCCTTATTTCGCCACGTCACAGATGGGCTCGTGGATCCACGCGGAGTCGCTGAAAGCGTTCAAAGCTGACATCATCGGCTTGATTAACTTTGAGATGATCGGCTACTTTAACGAGGGAGATCAGGCCTATCCGGACGAACGATTGAGAATGATCTACCCGCAGAAGGCAAATTTCATCGCTGTGGTTGGAAAACAGTCGTATCACGAATTCAACCAGAAGGTCTACGAACTGATGAAGGTTGACGCCGGTATCGATGTGCAAATGATCGACCACCCCATGGTCGAAAGTTTGGCAGGCCTGTCGGATCAGCAGAGTTACTGGGAATTCGACATGCCGGCGTTGATGATCAATGACACTTCGTTCATTCGGAATCCGAACTATCACCGAATGAGCGACGATATTGACACCTTGAGTTTTGACCACATGAGCGAAGTGGTTACGTGCGCCTACAAAGCCATTACAGGCTTCTAAGCTCATTGAGCTCGCCTGTAATCTGCATTCGAGTTGTCATTGCGGGGGGCGCTGAACCGAACGTTCACGACTGGCCTAAGCCGTCGATAGCCTGACGGACAAGTCTCAAGCTTTGATTCAGAACATTCAGCCGCCATCGTTCATCGGCAGGGCAAAACAGTTCCTTCAATCGTTGCTTCGCACGCATTGTTGATGGTGATCCTGACGTACCCCAGTGATGAGCCTGGTTTTCGGCACGGAGACCAGCCAAAACCTGAATTGGTCCGAATGTGCCAAACTCTGCACAGGCGAAGAGATATTGCGCTGCAAAATGATGAGAAGCACACCATCGGCCAAATCCGCCTTGGGCGTCGTAGGAGATGCCGTCGCAGTTACATACTTCGAATGAATCGGCTCCGAACCAGTCCGTCAGATGTGTATGAGCCGACGTGGTCAGCGGGTAATCGATCAAGAGCTTGCAGGCACCGGATCTTCCGAGTCCGGTATGAAAATCCAGGTGCACCACTTTGCCGCTTCCTCCCAGCCAGCGTCGCAGATGTCGCTGCAGAAGTTGCTGCATTTGTGTCGGTCCGGCACCCCCGAAAAAGAGTCCTTGGGGGAATTCATAAAGTCTCCTTTTGCAACAAGCGTCCTCAGGCTTCGTCCGCAGAGGCTGGTAGCTGAGTGCTCAAGCGAACTGTCACTCCATCGGCGACTGCTCCGAGAGCGATTCCGGCAGCCAGATACTGACAGAGATTCTGTACGATCCACGTCACAATGACTTCTGCCGACACCTGAAACGAAGCGAACGCCAGGACAAAAACCGGCAGGCTCCCCACAGAGAACACACCCGCGCCGTAAATGAGACCTCCCCGGATACCAGCCGGAAACGTTGATCCCTTCCGTAGAGCAAGGAACACTGCGGCGAAGACAGACCCATAGAGAAACGGGTGTGCCAGCATCTATGTCTCTGCCCGGGTGCCTTCCAACAACCTGAACAGCGCACGATTGTCATACTGCAGCTGAACTTCAGGAAGCAGAGCATTGACCAGGCAGTAAAAAACAGTTCCGACCAGAAACATCGTGATTCCGACCGCGATGCTGCACGAACACCATTTACGCAGTTTCATATGTCTTCTCCCTGCAGTTCTGTGAATTGCTAATACTGTTTCTCGTCACCAGACGAGAAGCCCTTTCCAACAGTTGCCTCATTTCTTCGGACGCGCCCTGAGGGCGAGCCCCAATGCTCGACGCACCAGCCAGCCTTTGGCCCGAGTCAATGGCTTCCATTGACGAATGACAAGTGAGCCAAGGTCCATTGGGCAATGAGTCAGAAGCCGAAAACTGTCATTGGTGACTAAAACTGTGTCCGAGTGCCGCACTCCGCCGATTCCTGCCAGGTAGATTCCCGGTTCAATACTGATGACCATGTTTTCCGCGAGTCGATCTTCGCTTCCCTCTGCAATCCAGGGGGCTTCGTGGTTGCCCAGACCGAAACCGTGTCCGGTCCGGTGCAACCGCTGTTCTTCGCTGCCATAACCCTCTTTTCGCAGGAACTCATTGACACAACCATCCAACTCACTGCAAGCCATCCCCGGTCGAATCAACTCGAACGCAATTCGACGAGCCTCTGTCATTGCGTCGAATGCTTGCTTCACTTCTGTGGATGGCGAGGCCGTAAAATACGTGCGCTCACTCTCAGCCGCATATCCATTGACTCTCGTCAGCACCATCGCAACATGAGGGCCCTCGCAAAGTCGATCGCAGAGATCTGGAACGGAGTGTGGCATCGCGCTTCCGGGTGCTGCCCAGGTGGCCATAATGACTTTGGTGGTCAATGGCTCCCAGTCATGAACCTCACGAATGATCCGTGAGGTGACCGTCCTGGTTTCTGCAAAGCCCTCCGCCACCGTGGCTCCGTAGCAGGAAGCCGCCAGCAGCCGTTTAACGCCATCGTCAGCATACATTGCTGCTCGCTCAATCATTTTCACTTCAGCCTGCGTCTTGACCAGTCGGAGTCGCTCGACGAGAGGTACCATTCGCAACGAGTGACCGGAGAGTTCACTGAAGATGTCCTGCCGGAGAGACGGCTCCACTCCAATACATTGAGCGTCATCGATCAATTCGGGAAGCCGATCCGACCACGAGCGTCCGGCTGGAGCGGGGTATTCGGAGTAGGTATGAATGTTTTCTGCAGAAATGTTGTGAGCCTTCTTCATGTGCTCATGGTCGAGCTTTGGAACGAGCAGTCTCGGGGCTCCGCTCGGACGCACAAGGAGGAAGAATGGCCTTTCCAGTGGTTCAAATCCCGCCCCTGTCAGATAGTAAATACTCTCGAATGCCGACACGATAAAGAGGTCGAGACCCGCCTGCCGAACTGCAGACTGCAGAGACTCAACGCGGTTTCGGTATTCTTCAGGTTCGATTCGCAACATCTCACTTATCCACTTAATAAAGACTGACAACCTCGGCGAACAACGATGAACGGTTCTTCGAGCCACAACAATCCGTTGGGTTCTCTTTTCTTGCCTCCCAGAGTTCACCTGGATCGGCAGTTTCTTCCCCGACCATATGACGAGCATCGGGTCTTGCAACTCAGCTTTTTACTGTTCTTTACTCGGTCAGTTGTTGGATCAGCAGAATCATGAATTGGACCATTTGGCGGTAATTCTCCACGCTGATCCGTTCATCGATGCCGTGAATTCGCTGCAAGTCCTCAACCTGAAGTTGCACGGGCAGGAAGCGGTAGATGTTGTCGGCAACAGCTTCGTAGTGCCGCGAGTCAGTCGCAACGACCGCCAGCCCAGGGGCTACGACCACGCCGGGAAATACCTGCCGGATGACCCGCTGCAGCGTCAGGAAATCTGGCGAGCGATGGTCCGAAATTAGGGACGGCGGTATTGAGGGAGCACCTTTGCGAAGCTCACATTCCACGCGCACGTCGTCGACGGCATCCCTTGCATGCTCCAGGACGAACTCTGGCGAATCGCCGGGCAGCAGGCGGAAATTCACGAGTGCTTCCGCATGTCCCGGCAGCGAGCCTTCATGCTGGCCACTCTGAAAGACCGTGACTGCTGTCGTGCTGCGAGTGAGCGCGTTCAGCGTCGGAGTCTGCGAAAACTTGTGCAGCAGGACAGGCGCAAGGATATCTCGATTGGCGAGCAGGACTCGAGGCATGCGATCCATTTCCGGCGCGACAGCATCCAGCATTAAACCGACTGGTCCAGTCAGGCTTGCGGGCAGCGGCTGTTGCTCCAGTCTGGCCACTGCGGCAGCCAGAATCCCGACGGCCGTTTGGACAGGTGGCATCGATGAGTGTCCTGGCTCGACATCGACGGACAGTCGAATGGTGGCATAGCCTTTCTCCGCCACAGCCACCAGTGCGAGCGGCGCGTGCAGCCCGGGCATCGCCCCGTCCACAATCACTCCTCCCTCATCGAGCACACACCGGAATCGCACCCCGCGTTCCCGCATCTTCAGGGCGATCTGCAGATTGCCCTCGTTACCGCCGACCTCTTCGTCGTGCCCAAAAGCCAAGTACACGTCCTGTTTTGGAGCGTATTTCTCGCCGAGTAAATGCTCGACTGCCTCAAGCTGGCTCAGAACTCCGCACTTCACATCAATGGCGCCTCGTCCCCAGATGTACCCATCGGCAACTGCTCCGCTCCAGGGCGAATGTGTCCATCGACGTTCTTCAAGCTCGGGCACTGCAACGACATCGAGATGCGACATCAGCAGGATTGGCTGCGCGCCGGGATCACTTCCAGGCCAGCGGTAAAGCAGACTGAAATTGCCGACAACCTCTCGCTGCAGTTTAGAGTGGACGAGGGGAAACTGCTCATCGAGGTACCGATGCAGATTTTGGAACAATTCCGGCCGAAAGTCCCCCGTCGCAGAGACAGTCCGGAATCTCAAAGCTCCGGAGAATCGCTCAACGGCCTTCTCCTCCTTCACTACCCGAAGCTGAATTGCGGCGACGGGTATTTGATGGGACTTGAGACGGAGAGCCCTCGTGACCATAAAGGCGATTCCCAGCACGATCATCAGGATGCAGAGAAGCACGGTACGAATGCACCAGATTCTCATTGTTTTCCGCCAGCTTCTGGCTGGCGCCTGTGGCAACTTGTTCATGAGAGATGACTTTTCAAAATGCAGAGGGATGAAATGATTTAGCATCGAGCGAAAAATAAGTGTCGTGAGTGTATCAGCCGCCGAGCGCTAGCTCCCGGTTTTCACGGAACCGGACGCTAGCGCTCGGCGGCTGACGAGACAATAATAAACCGCTCGATGGTTAAGGAACCGTTTCTGTTTGTTTGCTGGACGCCACCGATGAGTTCAATCAGAGAGTTCAATCAGACGGCGATCGACATCGCCCAATGGCAGCTAAAATAAACTCGAATTACTGATTGTGCTGAACGGTTCATCGCATCTTCCGCCAGAATACACCACATCATCCGCTTACATATGACCGCCACTGTTGTCGTTCAACGAGACTCTCTGAAGACCCGGCGTGTCGCGTCCTCGTCCCAATTGGCGATGGGCGAGAACTGCGGCGACGGAGTCTGCATAGAACATGCCTCGCGTTGTGAGTGACACGGCCGCACTTGTCACATCCAGTAATCCTGCCCGCGCCAGTGTTTCCACTTCCTGAGCGTAGTCATGGCAGACGTCGCTACCGAGTGCCTCCTGATACCGGCGGCGGTCAATCCGCAGTGCTGACAGTTGGCGAGTGGCGTGCAGCAGTCTGAGATCACCCGACGCGAACTCGTAATACCGGTTCCACACCATTCCACCTTGCTGAACCGCCTGCAGGTATTCGGCCGCGCTTTCGGGATTCATCGTCTTCAGGGCAGTTGATCGCACTGTGTGTTCTGTGTAAGAAATCCCCGACGGTCCGAAACCCAGCATGTCGAAGCATTCGGGCTGAAAACTCATCAGCTCGTACAAATACCGCCGCGAGTCGTTTTGCAAATCACATCGTTCAAAATTGGTCAGCGTTGTTTGGCGGTAACCCTGTGCCATGAGATGCTCACGAAGCGCTTCCCAGTTTCGTGATGCCGTTTCATTTTCCGGCAGCGATGCCAGTAACTGAGCGTCCCGAGCCCACGGCGCTGCCATTCCGCGAAACAGAACCAGATGATAAAGGCAGATCTGGTCCAGCCCGAGATTCACGGCATGGGAAACGTCTTCCTTCATTTCCGACAAAGACTGCCCCGGCAGATTGAACAGGAGATCCGCGGAAACAGTCATTCCGCGAGCATGAGCGTTCGTGACAACCTCGGCAAATACCTCGGGGCCGCCGAATGCCAGGCGACCCATTAGTTCCAGACGGCTTCGTGAGAATGTCTGCACGCCCATGCTGATTCGAAAATGGCGCGCTGACAGTTCTTGTGGCAGTATGTCGAGCAGCAATGGTTTACGGTTCAGAAAATATGCTGGCACACCTTCCAGTGTGACTTCAGCCTGTGCAAGGTCAAAGACTTCATTGAGCTTGCGACACAGATTCCGAAACGGAATGGCCGGTGTCAGATTCGCGGTCCCTCCGCCAAAATACAAACCATGGATTGATCTCCCGATCAGATGCGGAGCCGATGTCATGCGGGATTCGATCTCTCGAATCACTCCGTTCACAACCGCAGCTGCCTTTAGTGAACTGAAATCCTCATGTGGGAAAGTACAAAAGCCACAACCCGTGATTTTGGGATTGCAGAACGAGTGAGGCAGGACACCGACCAGCAATTCACGATCGGGATGATGCCGGGGTGCAAACCTTTCGTCGGTGGCATCACACATCTTTCGGACTTCGTCACTGGCAAACGGCATGGCTGCTGCCAGCGGAAAGCCGTGCAACAGCCGGTGCCGCTGCGGCTTGCTCATCCGATGGTGCAGAAGTTGCTGCAATTGTCGTGTTCGTGCGTCGGATGGGGTAACGGCAGAGCATTCGGTTTGCAACAGCATCTCAGGTCTCCTCTTTTGACTTGGTGGGATTAAGGACTCAGAAGCACGCATTGCGATCGTCGTGCCGAAGAATTAAATATCATCGTAAGTCGTTATCGAGAAGTGAGCTACGTCGAATCTGAGTTATCGATTTGTAGTGGGCGAGTTGAACGAGATATACAATTCCTGTAGATTGATATGCAATTGTTGTAGCAGAGGCTTCCGTATTGGGATCGAGGACTTCTATGGCAATTCTTTCGAGTCAGGATCTGCGAGTCGCGGAGGCGATTGGTGAGATTGGCTACTGCAATCCGTTTCTGCCGGAGCGACTGGCACTGGAACGCGCGGCTCTCGGCGCGGCGTTTCAATGTGCAGATCCGGTCATCAATCTTCCGCCTGATTCAGACCTGAAGGCGATCTTCCCGAACTTTACAGCACTGCGAGAACGCGCAGAGCTTCTGTCGGAGAAGATGCGTTCAAGCTTGCTGGGTGGAACGACTCCCACAGAGCGTGAACTTCGCATCTATCAGGACATGGCGCTGTACCTGCTCTATAACCGCCACATGTCCTATCTGGACAAAGTGGCGACCACACCTACAAAACTCGCAAAGTCTGCGCAGAGTTCTGCGGCATGGAACG
>Ga0105053_10007221_pt1 | contig 14924 bp, 7 predicted proteins | sample BON01_FD_78093 | JGI IMG/M metagenome (GOLD analysis project Ga0105053, IMG submission 78093) | Freshwater microbial communities from Lake Bonney liftoff mats and glacier meltwater in Antarctica - BON-01 | ecosystem: Environmental > Aquatic > Freshwater > Ice > Glacier meltwater | place: Lake...
CCGAGTACAAGAGCCGCGAGGCCACGCAGTAGGTCTGAATCCATGGTGCCAGAGTAACGACCAGCGTCGCGCTGCTGGCACGAACCTGAAACTAGTGATCGTAGACTCTGCGGATTCACTGATTCCGTCAGCGCCGGTCGAACTAATCGAGCCGGCCGTGATCGAGATGTGCCGAACTGATGACGGTGACATCGAGACGTACACCGCGGCCCTGAGATCGGAGCGAAATGACTGACGGCGCTATCAGCGGGCTTTTCATCGAGGAAGGACCCGACCTACGCACGCTTCCCGAGTCCTCGGATGCCACGAACTCCTCTGATTCTGGGGACACGTGAGGAACCTTTCACTTGCGGCCGTAGGACCGATGGAGCTAAATTTGACAGATGAGTGAATTCGACGGATTGATGCACCCGCGTGAGGCAGGCGAAACGTATGTGGATCCGGTACCCGCTATAGCGGCTTGGGTCGGGAGACAGATTGATGCTGATGGGGTTGCCGCCGAAGCCGTCGCGGCGGAGTTGGATGAGGTAGCCGCAGAGGTTCCGGGTTCTCCTGCGGCTTCGGGTTTGAGTAGCTGGGCAGCCGCTCTGCGGCGCGGCGCGCGACCGGATCGCCCCGAGGCTCGTTCCCTTCTCCGCCGCCACGCGCCCCAGACCGGAAGACCTAGAAGACCTACTCGCTGCCTATCGGCGGTTGAGCGCCGGCGAGCAGTGCTGCCTTTAGCGCCTCCAAACCTTCGTCTGTGCCGAGTACGTCCGGAGCGGGCACCAAGCAATAAGCATTCAGGCCCTTCTCCCTTGCCAGCGCGACCTCATCCTGCATACCTGGAACCTCGTCGAGCAAGTCGGCCATGCGGACCATTTCTGCTTCTGACCGCTTGTTGAGCATGTGAACAAGGTAGACACACAAACCGCTGTCGCCGTTAATCATGAATGCAAGCGACACGGGATTACTCTTTTCCTCGTCAGCGTTTTCGCCGAGCCAGAGGTTGATGACCTTTGTCCGGGGGTGCGGTCGGGCTCCCTTGTCCAGCATCCATGAGTAGAGATCTCGGATCCTCTCCGCGATCTGCGGCGGGAAGCGATCGAAACTCTCAAACAGTTCCTCTTCTGTGATGTTGGAATTGCGACGGGTCTTCGCTACTCGAGCTACTTCTGTCTGGCCCACCATGCGGGGGACCAGTGTTCTGAGGTCGCCATCCACCTCAACGAACTGGCGCACCTCAACAGCGAGCACCTCGGCCGGGCTCATCTGTCCGTTGAGGAACTCAACGATGCGAACTGTTTCCTGCGGAAATTCGTCAGCAACGAACACGAGGCGAAGTTTCTCAGCGGCCAGGTTGGTCTTCACCTGCTCCCAGAAGCTCTCAATGTCTTCCCCTAAGAGGAACTGATCCAGTTCGTCCTCCGCCGTGGCCGCACCGTCATCCCGGTCGCGGGAGTAAAACGCGCCACGAATCGACTCGACGCTCCAGTTGACCGCTGCGTTCGCGCCGTATTCGATCAGCTGCCCAACGATCTCACGGCGGATCTGCGTGTTGGTGCTCTGCTTGACCTCAACGAGGGTTGGGACACCGTCCTGATCGAGAAAAAGATGGTCAACACTCCAGCGCCCGCTGTCAGCCTCCTCGCGATCAGGAACAGGAACTTCGCGTTTGACGAGGAGCCACCTCCGATCACTTGCCTCGTTGTCACCGTCGAGAAGCCCAGGGTTGGATGCCAACAGTTCCTGAAGCACCGCTTCCGACAAATAATGCTGCTTAGTCATCTGGACATAACCGCCATCGCGCTCTACGTAGATAGGGGACATGTGTGGAGAATGCCAGAAACGCTGTTCCGCGTCTTTGAATTCTTCAAGCTTGGCGCTTGGCTATCACGAAAAGCATCGGGAGGGAGGACCCGTTCCGGTTACCCACCGTCGGTTGCCTTCTCTCAGGGTCGCGATGTTCTGGTCGCAGCCAGCAAACCCGTCTAGGCGCCGAGTCTGTTAGCGCCGGGCAGGGCTTTCGACCGCCAAGCCCAGTAACTCAACGCCAGTCGCATCCTGCCAGCTTGTCAGGCGACGTCCGACGTGCCAATCGGCAAAGTCTGTCGCGGTTAGCTGACGGGCAGAACGTTCGACGCGCCGCGGATCATCCAGAGTATTGGGCTTAGGCGAAGAGCGCAACAGAAAGAGAAGCGCATCGAACGCATCCTTCCCAGATCCGACAGTCTCGAAGGTGACTCCGTCCCGCGGCGTCGCCGCTGTCGCCGCGCTGCGCTCCTCTTGACTCCAGCCAAGTAGCTCAGCGCACGCTCTGCTGACAGCATCGAGAGCGTCTTCGAATTCAGCGCTCGCGCAGGCCTCTATGGCCTGATCGTCCAGCCGCGCGAAGCGCAGAAATTGCCGTTTTTGCCCCCGTGAGGGTATTTTCATACTAAGCCCCTCCACGGCATGGGCACCACGCCGCAGCGCGGATATGGGAACCGACATGTCCATCGCTCGGGCCGCAAGGTCACCGGGCGCGCGGACGTTCAGCGCGCCAAGCGCTCGCTCCACCACACCAATTAAAAAAAAGTCCGCCTCCAAATCGCACCCTTGCGTCACAACTAATGCACGATCAGTAATTAGGTCCGGAACCTTCCCGACAGCGTCACAGTCAGTCAGACCGGCCAATTGGAGAAAGCTGGGTAGCTCGCGGCGGAACTCTCGCATTACGCCCTCAACCATGTTTCGGTCGCCAACACACATAACCTGGTCTCGTGTTAACTTGCAGAAGTCTGCAAAGACCTCCTCGTCGTCCTTCCCCTCAACCACGAGCATTGGAACGACTTCGACGCCCTTTCTTCTCTTTATTCTTTTCGCATTATCCTTGACGTCTTTATAAACAATTGATGGGGTAAGATGTTTGCGGAGCGTCATGACGACATGAGCAGGTCAAGCGAGCGCTCGCGCTCGTCGTGCCCAGCTACGAGGCTCGGCGAGTGGGTCGCGATCAAGTATTGGAGCTGGCGTATCTCGCCGATCTCTCTGAATGCCTCGATGAGCCCTCTGAGCCAAGAAACGTGGAGCGACAGTTCCGGTTCATCGATCAGGACCACCGAACCAGGTTTCGTCCGGAACAGAAGCTGGTAGGCGATAACGATAAGCTGCTGCTCCCCTGATGAGAGTTTATGCGGCTCTATCCGGTTGCCGCTGTCCAGCGTGACGACAAGGCCCTCGCTGGCGCTTACTGAGACCTGCTTACCCGAGAAGCGGTCTGCGGCAAATGCCGAGAAGACCTCAAGGACCCGCTTGAGTTCGTCGAGTTCGAGCAGTCTGGAGAGCCGGTCCGAGTAGAACTCCCTAAGAAATAAGAGAACTGCGTCTGACTTTCCTCGCGCCTCGGTAGCAAGTACTTCATCGCGAGCGCCAGGCAAAAGCCCAACTCGAGAAAGAGACGCGGCCAACTCTCGCACCTCGCCCTCAAGCGATTCGACCTCCAGTTCCAAGCTTTCCGGACTTATCGGCCCGGGGATTTCCATAGCCTTGACAACCTTCTGGGGAAAATCGCGATCGGCCTTGTTTGATGCTTCCGTAAACCGGATGATCTCGGCCCTGGCCGTCTTGATGAGGCTGTCTGAGAGGAGCTCGATTCGAGAGCGCGGTTGGTCGGCCTTGAACGTCCTTACCCTTCCCGGGTACCTAAGCCGCCTCACGTCTTCAAGCCGGCGCGTGGTGACGAACGCGATCCGGACTCCTTGCTCGAACTCCTTCACCCACTCTGGTCGATCTAACTCCACGGGGTCTCCCTCAACGCCTCTGCGCTGCTGGCCAGTTTGCCGGTGTGCTAAACGGTTGCGGAATTCCTCGGACTCAGCGAACTCCCGCGAGAGATAGCGTTCCTCCTCTAATCTCAACCATTCGAGCTCGCTCTCCGCTGAGAGGGTGGGGCGTTCGCCGCCCGGCTCATCTGGCTCCAACTCGGGTGGCGTCCAGGGGTCGTGCCGACCTCCTTGGAGCGTCGGCGGCTCAAACTGGTTGTCGATCTGGAGTTCGTAGCCTCCCGAAAAAACAAGCGTCATGAACTCAAGCGGCAAGCTGGAAAACGAGTACCAGTCGCCGGTGCCGGCTAAATTGATAGCCCTGAGCAGCGTCGACTTGCCACTGCCATTCTCCCCGGTAAGAACAGTTATGTCGGGCTCAAGCTCAAGCACGAGCTCACGCGGGTTGCCCAACAGACCGCGAACAACGACGCGCTCCAACGGCCAGAACCCTGTAGGGCGGTCCGGGTTCTCGGGGCTGTCGTCGACGCTACTCACATAGTGATCATTGTCTTCCTGCGACTACTTGTCAACGAGTGACTGCGCTGCGAGTCGGGATGACTAGTCAGAACCCTCACCCCTGCCCATCCGACCCCACTAGCAGCTCCGCCGCGTCGGTCTCGTCGCCGCCGTCGACCTCAATCTCACAGGCCGTTTCGCTGGAACGCTTCACCGCTATCGGGCAACGGACATGAGATGAAAGTTCAACCCACGCGCAAGCAGTAGTGTTCGCACCATGAGCCAATCAACTCTGACGATTAATCTCGAAGACGGCGCGACGAGCGGCGTCGTGTCTCTTCGTAAAACGGACTGGAAAGGTTCGGCGCTCTCTTTTGCGCGGCACGACTTCGTGGAGCGTGCCGACTTGCGCAAGCGTTTGGCAAAGGATGGCGGTGCTGGCGTCTACATGCTCGTGGGAGAAACCGATGAGGGTAAGCCGCAGATCTATGTCGGTGAGACTGGGAGCAATGTCTACGGTCGACTCGATATTCATTCAAAGCCAGAGGAAAATAACGGCAAGGCATTTTGGACCCGCGCCTTGGTATTCGGCGGACTTGATGATGACCTCGGCAAGTCAGAGGTCGTCCTTGTCGAGAAGGAACTGATCAAGATTGCCTCAGCCGCGGCTGCGGCAGATCGTGGAACGGTGGAGAATAAGAACGGCGTTATTAAGCCCACGGCCACGGCAAAGGGAGATGGAGCGACCGATGCTGGCGGGAGCATCGCGATCAAGCCCTTTCTTGCCGGCTTACTTGAGCTACTGCCGTTCATGGGCGTAACTCTCTTCGAGCCGTTGGCGAGCCGGAATCAGGAGCTCCTGCTGACCTGCACCGGGCCCAGTGCCAACGCCGAGGGTTACGAGACATCCGCTGGCTTTGTTGTCACGGCGGGCTCCAAAGCGAGAGCAGATGAAGTTTCAAGTTTTCCGCCCTCGCGCAAGAACCAACGCGCCAGCCTCATCCAGAGCGGGGTCCTAACGGTGGACGGAGATTCACTGACCTTCACCGCCGACTATCAGTTCAGCTCCCCGTCCGCGGCCGCGAGCGTGGTTCTTGCCAGGAGTGCGAACGGCCGGGCTGAGTGGAAGGACAGCTCTGGCCAGACCCTCGAACAGCTAGCCGACAAAGCACTCGGGAGTACCGCGTAGGAGGCTTCACCTGACACGGCGGAACGTTTTCGAGGCTATTCGATGCTGCGCTAGCTGGCGAGAGTTACCCATCCAGCTTCGCCAACCTCCGCGATCGCTTGGGCTGCTTTGCCGAGTCAGCACTAGTTCCACGTGCCAGCGCTGACGGGGGTGATATCCCTTTGCAAGGCGCACGTTGGTGGCGTGTAGGGTGGTTTGTTAGACGATTACCTACTCTGGGGGCATTCGCGAGGTTGTCCCGTAGCTCGTAGAAGTTTGTGGGTGGCGGTCCCGTCGCCTTGTCCGCTCGTGTTGCGAGCGTGGCGAGTTGCGAAATCATCCACCAAGACGAAGGGACCGCCATGAAGAACGTAGAGCAGGACCAAGACGCCCGTGAGCTCGGGTTGCCGCCAAGCGTGCAGGAAGCGCTCGGTGAGCTGGTCAATGCCGCGAAGGACGGGCTGCTGGCGCTGAGCGTCGGTGTTGGCCTTGGCGTGCTGAACACGATGATGGAAGAGGAAGTGAGCGAGGTCGTGGGCGCCAAGCACGCCAAGCTTCCCGACCGTGCCGCGGTGCGCCACGGCCACGAGGCCGGGGAGGTCACGCTCGGCGGGCGCCGGGTCGCCGTGGAGCGCCCGCGCGTGCGTAGCGCCGACGGCGAACGCGAGGTGGCGCTGGCGACGTACTCGCACTTCGCGATCCGTGATCCGCTGACGCGCGTGGTGTTGGAGCAGATGCTTGCCGGCGTCAGCACGCGTAGGTTCGCCAGGACCCGCGAACCGGTCGGTCAGGATGTCGTGGCCGCGGAGCGGTCGACCTCGATGTCCGCGGTGTCCCGCGAGTTCGTTGGGCGCACGGGCGAGCATCTGCGCGCGTTGATGGCGCGGCCGCTGGCCGACCTGCGCCTGGCGGCGTTGATGCTCGACGGGATCGAGCTGAAAGGGCGCTGTTGCGTCGTGGCCTTGGGGATCACGACCGACGCCGTCAAGACGCCGCTTGGCTTGTGGGACGGGTCGACAAAGAACAAGACCGTCACCGCGCACCTGCTGGCTGACCTCGTCGATCGGGGCCTGGATGTTGAGCAGGGCGTGCTCGTCGTGTTGGACGGATCGAAAGCGCTGCGGGCGGCCGTGAACGAGGTGTTTGGCCCCGTGGCGGTCCAGCGCTGCATCCGCCACAAGGAACGCAACGTGCTCGAGCACCTCCCAGAACGCGACCGGCCTGCCATCAAGATGAGGATGCGCCGGGCATCGGCAACCGACGACCATCAGCTCGCGCTGAACGCTTTACAGCGGCTCGCAGAGGAGCTGCAACGGTCGCATCCCGGCGCCGGGGCATCGCTGCACGAAGGCATGGAAGAGACGCTCACGCCCACCCGGCTGGGCATCAACGGCCATCTCAAGCAGACGCTGCAGAGCACCAACCCGATCGAGTCGATGATTGAGATCGTGCGTCGCACTTCCCGCAACGTCAAACGCTGGCAATCCGGCGACATGTGCCTGCGCTGGACGGCCGCCGGCATCCTCGAAGCCGAACAACAGTTCCGCAGAATCACCGGCTACGCCAACCTCGCGAAGCTCGCCCTCGCCGTCGAACGCGACCTCGCCGCAACCCGTTCCTCAACGACCATGCCCACAACCCCCCGGGAGGCCGATACACTCGCCACCATCAGCTAACCAACACCGGACCGTCGCCACGAACTTCCACGACGAACGGGACAACCTCCGATCTACGACCAACTGGCCGGCGCGATCTACGGAGCCCAGGCAATCCCCGAGCGGTGGCTTGAGCTGCTGGTGATGCGGGAGGAGATTGAGGCGGTTGCGGGTGGGCTTTGGGGGATGGCTGGGTAGACCCGCTTCGGCTCCCACCAAGTTGGCCGCCGGCGCTTCCCCGACGGTCAATCAGAGATCAAGTGACGCGATCCTGTCCTCAACCAGCTTCTGAATCCGCGAGCCGGTCCTTTTGTTACCGAACAGGCGTGCGACAGCGTTAACTAGGTCGCTACCGCTTAGCCCGTTGCCGTCTGCGAGATGCCTTATTGCCAGATCAAGCTCTTCGGTCGGAATCTCGCCAGCGCCTAGATCCCTGAAGCTGTCGGGCTTGTCATCTCGGGGAATTCGCACGGTTGTCAACGACTCACCCGGAATCGATAGTGAGCCGTCGCGTTCCTCGATGAGTCCCTCTGCTACGAGCGACATGATCGTCTGGCCGCCGGCTTCCACTACCCGGGTTCCTCGACTCTTCAGCCCCCAAAGGCCTGAGAGTCTCTTGATTGCGAGGTCGCGCGTGATAGGTCCTTCTGTTGTCACTAGTTTCTGTAGCGCAATCTCCCGCTTCTCCCAGCTATCCCACTCTCGAAAGTCCGTCGTCCCAACGCTCAGGTTGAGCTTCGCTGGCTTGTAGGTTGTCACCCAAGGAAGATTCTTTATCTCACCCGTTAGCTTAACTTCCTTGAAGCTCTCCACGCCGTCGTCTCCGGCGGGCTCCGGTTTACCTATCGTTGGCTGATCTGAGAGTGGCGTGGAGAGTGTGCTTGCGGCGACCGCGGACTCGATGGCCGATTCTAGTTTCTCGATCTCCTTAGCGCGGTCATAAATCCAGTCGGTTGACCAGATCCGGTGTAGCTTCCAACCCAATTTCACGAGTTGCTGTTCACGCAGACGGTCGCGATCGCGCGCAACTGGAGAGGAGTGGTACGACGCACCATCGCACTCTATGCCAAGTACGAACGAGCTCGGGAATCCAGGGTGCACGATCCCGAAGTCAATTCGGTAGCTAGCTACACCTACCTGGGGCACTCCTTGGTAGCCGAGCGCCTCAATCGCCCCAAGCACGCTCTCCTCAAAGGGCGATTCTGTTTCACCGCCATGGATGTTCATCTCTGTGCCTAGCGTGCTAGCCCCATCACGCACGAACTTCAGGTAATTGCGCAGTACAGTGGGCCCCGGCGAGACGTTGCCTAGCTTGAACTCTTCCGGCTGAACAGATGTGAAGATCTCTGCACGCCTACGCGCGCGACTGATAGCAACATTTAGCCGACGGGGACCGCCATCCTTGTTCAAGGGGCCGAATGACATCGGGAAACTCCCGTTCCGATCCTTTCCGTAACCCAGTGAGATCAGGATGATGTCCCGTTCATCACCCTGCACGTTCTCGAGGTTCTTGACAAATACGCCATTAAGCCGGTCGTTGCTCAGTAGCTCATCTAATGCTGTGTCACTTAGCTGACGCTGGCTAAGCAAGTCTTCGATGAGCATTGTCTGCTGGCTGTTAAAGGCAACTACACCGACGGATGTATCCCCGTTGCGGACGGTGTCAACTAGCCGGTCGACGACTGCTTCAGCCTCGATCCTGTTGGTTCGCGACTTTCCGCGGTCGTAGACTCCGTCATTGACGTGATGGAACAGAAGTGGGCTTTTCCTGTCCGGTGAGGCAAACACGAGAAGTTGATTCTGGTACCACTGGTGGTTCGAGAAGGCAATTAGATCCTGATGGTGGGACCGATAGTGCCAGCGGAGCGTCATCACACCACCGGACGGCCCGAGCGCTACCTCAGTCTCGTCGAGAAGGCTTTCAAGGTCCTCTTCTAAATCCTCATCGGCTTCCTCCCCATCATCAATAACTTCCCAGTAGTTGGAGGGAGGAAGCTGCTTACTGTCACCAGCGACAATCACTTGGTCGGAACGGTAGATCGCGTTGATTGCATCCTGGGTTCGCACCTGAGACGCCTCGTCAAAGATGACAACGTCAAAGTGAACATCTGCGGTCAGAAACTGACTGACGGTCAATGGGCTCATCATCAGGCAGGGTTTCAACTTCGGAAGGACACTGGGAATCTGGGCGAGCAGATTCCGAGGGGAGATGAACCGCCGCTTCTTTTTGGCTTCCCGCTTGATGATCCGAGTCTCGGACCCGCTCAGGTCAAGATTCCCGGGGTGGCGCGCATTACACGCGTCGACGACTCGTGTTCGTCCGGTACGTACGAGCTCTCTGTCTACGGTTCGAAATTCGGCAATTATCTTGCTGTGCTTTGCTCCACTGAAAGTCCGTAGTGCGCGGGACTCCTTCATTGCTGCCTCGCGTCGCTCTGACCAGAACGCCTTCTCTATTGCTGCCACCACCGCGCTTTCAGCGACGGTCTCATCTTCAAGTTGGTTGATTGCTGGCCCCCATCCTTGGGCCGCGAGTTCGGTTGCCGCGACTTGTCCAAGGGTCCACTCACGCAGTGTCGGGATTGTTACCGCTAGCTGGTCTAGCAACTTGGCTGTCGTGCTAAAGCTGACGTTGAGCGTCGAGCGCGTTGCGTTTGGCCTTTCGAAGTTGCGGTCCAGCGCGGAGATCGATCCCATCCCTCTTGAGGACGCAACGACGAGCTCATCAGCGGTCTGCCGGAGTTGCTGGCTAGCCTTCCCCATCAGTGCCTCCCGCAGGACCTCCGGTAATTCAGTTAGCGTGCATGGAAGTGCTCGCGCAAAGGCAAGAGCATTAGCCAACTCGTCCCACCTAGTTTGCCCGTCTTCGAAGTAAGCTCCGAAAAGTCGCTCCCACTTTAAGCTCGTTCGGCCGGCAGTCGCTTCCGCGAGTCGCAAGCTGTCAACGAGCGCGGCATGCTCGGTCACTTGCTGGAGGGATAGCTCATCAAAAGAGCTAGCGTTTCGTACGGCGGCTTCTAGCCGCGCAAGCTCGGTTACGGAGCCTTGGAGCCGCTGAAGCTCCTCGGCAATTGCTTCGCATGAGCGCTCTGCCGAAGGTTTGACTTGTGTGCGGATCAAGGTTCGGCACCGACCAACGAGGGCGTCTTCTTCTGCCTGGAGCCTCTCAAGTCGCATGAGTGCCTCTGAGACATCTGATGGCATCGAACCCGGTTCGCATACAGTCTTCTTGAAGCGCTCGAAGTCGGTCGTTGAGGTGATCTGATCTCGCGCCAGTTTGGTGAGTAGGAGGACGTCATCGAGAACCCCGAGGTCGGTATCTTCGGCCGCGAAGTAAGTTCCGAGTATTTCAGCCCGCCGGAGCTCTCTACAGGCGGCTCGTGCGTCCAGGGTCTCCTTAACTTTTACGAGGCCCGCGTTCACATCGTCGGGCAGCTGTCCAGACCGGCGGACGTTTTTTAGGCTCTCTTCGTCTGCGCAGAACTGCGAGTTAACGACACGGAACGGGTGTGAGTATTGGTTGGTGAAGCGACCGATGAGATCTTCCACGGGCAGGTCGAAGACTCCTTCGGTCCACTCCTCGAGGACGTACTCGCGTTTCTTTTCGAAGTCGGCTCTCGCGTCGAGGACCTCTTTAACTTTTACGAGGGCCGCGGTCACATCTTGGGGCAGCTTTCCGGAGCGGTGGACGTTCTTCAGGCTCTTTGAATCTGCACGGAACTGTGAGCTAACGACACGGAACGGGCTTGAGTATCGGTTCGTGAAGCGATCGATGAGATCTTCCACGGGGAGGTCGAGCACTCCTTCGGTCCACTCCTTGAGGACGTTGAGGACGAACTCCCTTTTCTTTTCGAAGTCGGCTCGTGCGTCCAGTGCCTCCTTAACTTTTACGAGCGCCGCGGTCACATCTTGGGGGGGCGTTCCGGGGCGGTGGACGTTCTTCAGGCTCTCTTCGTCTGTACGGAACTGCGAGTTAACGACACGGAACGGGTGTGAGTATTGGTTGGTGAAGCGAGCGATGAGGTCTTCCACCGGGAGGTCGAAGACTCCTTCGGTCCACTCCTCGAGGACGAACTGCCGTTTCTTTTCGAAGTCAGCAATGAGTGCACCGAGGGTCGTCCGCAGTTCAAACGCTTCGACGAGCAGTAGCTGCTCAAGCCAGCCTTTCAGTGGTTTGTTACTGGTGGATCGGAGGCGTTGTAGGAACTCCGCTAGGTCAGCGATTCCTTCGGACGTCATATCGCCAGCCTCGCGGCCGAGCGAGGTTCCCAGTACGCGCCCGGCGTCGCTGGCCGCGCGTAGTTTATCCGGCAGCTCGGCCAGCGCTCGGTCAAACGCAGGCAGTTCCGAAGTGAAACTTGCGCGAGTCTCGGGCGTGTTTCCGATCACGTCGAGCACCTTGTTGGAAAGCAACGACCATGTCGCCCCGATCCCGTCGGGCAATTCGGCTATGTCTCCAGAGAAGTGACGCTCAGCGGCGTCGCGCAGCAGCTGGCGCTCTCCGAGCGCGGTCTTTGCGACCGTGATCTGTGCCTCTGCCTCGTCGAGAACCCCGACCCCGAACCAATGCTCAGGAATTTTCGGTGCCGTTAGGCAAGCGAGCATCAGCCCTGCGAGAGCGTCTGCGTCTGAGATGGATTCAGGCGTGGCCGAATCGCCGGCGCTGGCGGCCGCTTGGCTTGCAACTTGTAAGCGCTCAAGATCGCTTGCGGCAGCTGAAAGTTCGTCACGCAGTCGCTTCTCGAGAACTCCGCTGGTAGCAACTTGCGAAAAACCCCTCCACGGGTAGTCGGCATCGACTCTTAGGCTCCACGAAGGAACTAGGTCAGTGAGGAGGTCCTTGAGACTATTGAAGTCACGATTGGCATCGTCGCCCTCGCTGAGTTCTGTGCTGGACCCTTGCAGGCGGGCCACGATTAGAGCATTGTGCCGAGCCGCTAAGTACGAGTTCACTTGGAAAATCGTCTCGCCGCCGAGCACGCCCCGCGGCTCGTGGAGCGCGCGCGCAGTCGCATTGAGTTTGTCACGTCGCGATGCGAGCTTAGTTTGGTCTGACTCCGTCATCGCTTTCCCGCCCCGCGCTTGGGTTGAGACACTGTCGTTAAGGGATTCGACGATCTCCTTGCGGGCAGCTTTCTCCCCGTGCAGGGGAAGTAGGTACCGAGATAGCCCGACCTCGGAGAGCCGGTTATGCACAACCTCTAACGCAGCCAGCTTTTCGCTCACAAAGAGAACACTGCGACCATCTGCGATCAGTTCCGCGATGATGTTCGCGATTGTCTGACTTTTGCCAGTTCCTGGTGGTCCCTGAATTACTAGGCTCGCGCCATTCTTAGCGCCAAAGATGCACCGCCGTTGGCTCGCATCCGCGTCGAGTACCGATCTATTCTCCTGTGGCTTGTCAACCTCGTCGAGCTCTGCTTCTGAAGGGATGTTGCCCGCGTAGCCCTCGACATCTTTTGGCAATGAGCCGGTGTGCAAGGCTCTAACCATCCAATGGTCGGCAATCTTCTCGCGATTCTGGCGGAGGTCCTCGTAGATCGCGAGCTTATGAAAGAAGAAACGCCCGAGCGCTGCTTTTCGAACGACTTCCGCTCCTGGAATTTGAGCCGTTGCTTTCTCAATCTCAGCAAGCTCCGTTAGCAACGGCTTGTTCTCCCATTGCCAGTCGCTTCCGAGGCTGATCCCTAGATCCTTCTCTAGCTTCAGTGCGAGCGCGGGGTTAACGACCACGTCACCGTCATCGACAAAGGTGACGACGTGCGGCTTACGCGGACTCTCGCGCGTGATGGTAACCGGTGCGAGAACTAGGGGCGAGAGAACCATCTGTCTTGATTTCGGTTCTAGCCATCTCAGGAAACCGAATGCGAGATAGACCGTGCGTAGGCCTTTATTGTCTAGGTCAGAGCGGCCTGCGGAGGCTAGCCTCTCAACACCCTTGTAGGTCTTTAAGGCACTCTGCTCGTCGAACACAAGGTAACCGTCACCGGGCGACTTAGGACCATATGGTAAGAGGGCTTGGTCGCTAAACGTGAAGTCGTTGTCTTCTTCGGAATCCTCGGCCTCGCTCGGATCGAGCCAGACCCTTCTCGGCTTTGATTCCGGCGCAAAGATGTCTTCGATGTCGGGCGAGGTAACCCAAGGTGAGAAGGATTTAGGAGGTTTGAAGCTGATCAGGCTGTTCTTGCGTGATAGGTCGACGAGGGAATCAGCCCACTTGTCGATCCGCTTAAGAATGTTCTTTCGGACGTCTTTTTGGGATGCGCTCATGGTCAGAGGTACTTGCTAGCGTTTAGATCGCACTTATCGTGACATCCCCCGGCCTCGGCATTACTAAGCAGCCGACAGAAGCGATTCCAGACCTGTCCGGGGTGGCTCAAGTACTTCGCGGTATGCGGTCGTGTGATCATTCTGCGGCCGTGCAAGGTGAGTTCTTCCGCTTCACTAGCACGCTCCTCCACTTCTCGCCTGCGCTCGTTAAGCGACCGCCCGTCGTAGAGCCAGAGCGTCGTCCCATGGTACCTCTCCCCGTTGAAGCCGAGATCCCTCATGATGTCCGTTGCTGAGTTCCCGAGCGAAGTCTGGTGCTCGCGGAATTTAATGGTCCGGCCGTCGAGGACCGTGGCCGTCTGACCCTCGTCGCGGCTAAACGTGAGCGTTGCGCCGACCGGAACCTCGGCTTGCGAGAAGCGGAAGAAACCGATCCTCCCTTTGCGCTTCGTGAGGGCTTCCGTGTCGGCTTCCGTGTCGTCTACCGACGAAACAACATCATCGCGCGGTGTGACGTCGCGCACGGCCAAGAGTTCGATTATGACCTTGGCTTTGTTGGGGTCAAGCTCGAAAAACTCTCGCCCTCTCCGAACTCGAAGCTCGTCAAACGCTGCGTGCATAGCCTTCTCCACCGACTGTGCGTCTTCAACCTCGGCGGCGTAGTAACACTCGAACGGAAGCGGTACGCCGCTCTGGCCGAGTGATTTCATGCGCGTCTCGACGTCTTCGGCTCCGGTAATCCCGACCTTAATGAGGCCCGGCATGGCTTGGTTGGTGAGCACGTATACCGTGTCCATTACGGAATCATATTCCTTACTGTTGGCTCTGTCGCGCAGTTAGCTTTGCGTTTACGCGGAGCTCTCAGAACTGCCAGCGTGGCGGGCGCGCAGCCACAGCTCAACCGCCCAGCACCAACGCCTGCTCTTCACGGTCATAACGGTAAGAGCCGATTGCTTCGCTGCTGATCAGATCGATCGCTTCGTCGATCACCGGCAGTGGAACTGAAAACCACTCATTCGCGTCAACCGTGGCGACGCCGCTTGCAGTTTCGAACCAGACGTCAAGGCATGCTTCAGCGAACAGATGGTGCAGCATCTTCTCCAGTGTGCTTTCAGCGCCAACCGGGACTTTGTAAACGGCGACTATTTCAACTGGGGCGTTGAGGAACGTTGGGTCGCTCGCAGCGCCAGCGATGCGCGCTTCAACGCTCTGCTTCGTTGAGCCGATCTTGTGGAGGTTGTTGACTGACTGCACTTGATCGTCAGTGCTCAGTGACCGCAGTACGTAGATGCTTGCTGTTGGCGCGTCAGGGTCAACCTCGACGGCGGAGGCAAGGGTCTCCTGAGGATCCGTGACGAGCCTTCCGTCTTTGTAAAGCTCCGCTGATAGCGAGCGCAGCAGCACACCGGATTCGCTTCCGTTCTCGTAGATGCAGCGAAGCCGCGCGTTCGAGCGCCCGCCCGTCTTCGTTCGCGGGCCAACCTCTGCGACATAGACCAGTACACCTTTCTGGACATAAAATGCCTCGGCGCGGATCTGCTGTTCGTTCTTGAACGGCTTTACCTGACGCCTCCCAGCTCGGATGTCAGC
>Ga0105053_10007222_pt1 | contig 14924 bp, 9 predicted proteins | sample BON01_FD_78093 | JGI IMG/M metagenome (GOLD analysis project Ga0105053, IMG submission 78093) | Freshwater microbial communities from Lake Bonney liftoff mats and glacier meltwater in Antarctica - BON-01 | ecosystem: Environmental > Aquatic > Freshwater > Ice > Glacier meltwater | place: Lake...
AGTAGGCTATTCAACAGCAGACAAATTACTGACCGATGCCATTTCGGAACTACGCTTCCGATTGAATAATGGAGAAACGGTTGTTTGGGAAGGTCTTGGTAATCTCAAGAAGTCAATTGAAGGAAGTATTGAGTTTGAGGCTGTGGCAACACCAGGAATTCAAGATGAGTTCTTTGGGCTAAAGCCGGTTTCTCTTAATAGAGTTGAGAAGGACAACGTGGATAAGGTGCGCCAATTGGTTGCTGCCGATGGTCCCGTTGCCACAACCGTTCGTACGCTTCCAATCAAACGCATGGCAACCTATGCCGCAGCGGCTGTTGCTGTTGGTTTTTTGGCATGGATTCCGATTCAAAATGGTGCTTTGAACAATGGCAAAATGCTGGCCCACCAGCTGAATCCGTTTGCAATCACTACCGAGACCTCATATTCTGCACGCCAGTTTGATGAAAATTGGCTGAACAAAGGATTTGAAAAGGAAGATGCGCTTGCGGCCAAGTATGAGCAGGAATATCTTTCGCTGTATCTCGCCAAGAACACCGACCATCCTATTGTGGTAAAAACCGATGCCATTCCGTCAACCGAGGTTGATTTGGAAGAAGGCACTTGGGAGATTGTGGAAAACTCTGCCAGCTACAAAGTGATTGCTGCCACTTTCAGAACGAAAAACGAAGCTGCGGATTACGTTGCCAAGATGATTAAGCGTGGCTTTGGTGCCGAATATGCTGGTCAAGGCGAAAGCGGTCACATGGTGGCTTACGGTTCTTATTCCTCTATTGAAGATGCCAATAAAATGTTGGCTTCTGTAAGACTTTCCAATAAAGAAGCGCGTATCGTTTCTGAATAGTTATTTGTTAGTGGGTTAGTGGTTATTGGGGCTGCGCTACTGAATAACCGATAATCTAATAACTTACTCATCCTTTTCGCCTTTGGTGGGATTGCGCCTGACTTAAATCCAAGTTATAGAGTCGTCAACTTTTTGAAAGTTGACGACTCTGTTCGTTTTCACCAAAGCCAGTTAATCGTGCAATTCCCCTCCTTTGGAGGGGTTAGGGGAGGCTTTTCTCGCCTTTCCATACAATTTGATGGCCGCCATCATTACAATTGCAAGCATAATCAGGCTTCCGATTCCAAAAATCCATGAAACGGAATTCTTCAGAACTACCACGAACACAATACCGAAAAGGAAGAGCGTGGCCACCTCATTCCATATTCTGAGTTTGACTGAACCCCAAGCTTCTTCATCATTCTGAAATTTTCGAAAAATCTTTTGGCAATAGAGCTGGTACAGAAACAATCCACCAACCATGCTCAGTTTTACGTGCATCCACGGCATGCTTAAATAACCTGGGGCAACAACTATCATCCAAGTTCCGAAGACAATGGTAAGAATGGCTGATGGCCAAGTAATGATGTACCACAACCGCCATTCCATCAATTTGTATTGCTTCTCTAGAATACTTCTTGCAGTTTCTTCCATACCTCGCGCTTCCGCGTGATAAATAAACAGACGGATGATGTAGAACAGACCCGCGAACCACGTGGTGACGAAAATGATGTGCAGCGCCTTTATGTAAAGGATATTGAATTCGAGGTGCGATAAAAATTCCATTTGGTAAAGTTAGACGGATAGGCCGGCAATGGCGATGTAACATTTTGAATGTCTTTCGTTATTTTTCCAAAATGGAAATTGGAAACTCATGGAACACCTCACAAACACGCAGCCAGCAGCATCTTTCACATTCACCCATCTAAAGTGTGCGAAAGGCGTATTCAGAAGAGTCTTTTGGCTCCACATTCTGATGTGCGTGCTTCTATTGGCTGTAGGGGAAACTAACGGGCAATCGTTCCTTCCAAAAGCCCAAAACGATTCGCTTTGGGCGGTATGGAATGACGTTTCTAAACATGACACCATGCGCATACTTGCCATGAAGGACATCTCGTGGGATGGATATCTGCACTCCCAGCCCGACAGTGCCTTTTATTATGCTCAGATGCAATATGACCTTGCCAAGAAAGCCGGACGCACAGGCGGCATGGCCGATGCGCTGAATACGCAAGGGTCGGCCTACTATGTGATGGGAAATTTGGACAAGGCCATTGACCTCTATACCCAAAGCATGATAATGCGCGAAAAGCAGGGAAACAAGCAGGCAGTGGCGGCAACGCTCAGCAATTTGGGCAATATCCTTTTCATGCGTGGCAACTTGAGCAAGGCGATGGACAACTACTCAAAATGCTATGAAGTGATGCAGCAGTTGGGCGATACGCGCGGCATGGCGGTCTCGTTGAGCAACATGGCCGACACCTATAAGGAGCAGGGAGCCTTTGAGCAGGCGCTAAGCTTTTATGCCCGTGGCATGAAAATCAGCGAAGACACTGAGGATAAGCAAGGCGCGGCCTATGCCTTGGACAACATAGGAACCATTCATCGCGCCAAAGGAGACCTTGGGCAGGCGGTGGCCAACTATATGAAAAGTTTGAGACTGAACGAGTCGCGGGGCGACAGTGCAGACATGGCCGCTTCATACAACCATCTGGGCGATGCCTATGACGATATGGACGAAGATTCCATGGCCTTGGCCTATCACGGTCATAGCCTGCGCATTTCTTCCAGATTCACATTGGGTTTACTTCACCATCTGCCATTCGGCATAACGCTCGTTGAACACGTTTGGAGCTTCGATGAACAGCGAGGCGAGGCGAGCCGTCTACGGTGCAGGTCCTGATGGTCCTTTCCCGGTGGGTAATCGGTATAGCAGAGCTGTACACGTTCAATGGGTCTGCCTTCAAGAACCTTGAGTGCCTCGGGGTTCTCGATCTGCCACCCCGCATAGTCCATCCGCACATACACCAAATCGTGCGCTGTGCGGTCAACATTCACACGCGGCACTTCTATGGTGGCGGCAGAGTTCTTCACTCCCACTTTCACAGACTGCGGCATCCCTGTGAATGGGATGGTTACAACGGACAACACAAGCAGCAGCGTTCTCATGGCAGGTGGTTTGTGTCCTGAACGCTGTGATGGACGGGATATTGTTTCGCATTGGGAACTTTATCCATGACTACTTTTGGTGACAAGAAGATAGAAAAAAAAGGGGTGAAAAAGGAAGGGCTGGTTACTGGGATTGCTTCACAGAACAATGAAATTGGGTTTGAAGTATTCCCAAACCCTAGCTCAGGCACCTTCACCGTGCGAGTTTCCACTACGGATGCGCTCACATTGAAATTGATGGATGCGGTAGGCAAAATCGTTGCAATGAAGAATGTAGCGAACAGTTCCGGTATGGTTTCAGAAGATTTTACGGGCATTGCAAGCGGTGTCTATCTGCTTGAGGCAACAACAGATGGTCAACGGTATGTTCAGCGTGTGATTGTTAACTGACCTTAGTGAAAACTGGGTTTGAAAAGGGCGGATCCTGAAAGGAATCCGCTTTTTTTTATCTTAGATTCAATTGCTACTGTGCATTACTGGATAGCTGCCGAAGAACACCGAAAACCCCATCATCCATTGACTAACTTTGGATTCCTACCAGGAATGAAAATGACAAAGGAAAACGCCATAAAGCTATTTGAGCAAAAACAGGTTCGCACCCATTGGGATGAGGAACAGGAGAAATGGTTTTTTTCTATTGTGGATGTTATTGCTGTGCTTACCGACCAGCCAACCCACCAGAGAGCAAGGAACTATTGGAAAGTATTGAAGAACAGATTATTGAAAGAAGGAAATGAAACGGTTACAAATTGTAACCGTTTGAAATTACCTGCTGAAGACGGCAAGCTAAGGCTGACTGATGTTGCTGATACCGAGCAGCTTTTCCGCCTAATCCAGTCCGTGCCGTCCAAAAAGGCCGAACCGTTCAAACTTTGGTTGGCAAAAGTAGGGCGTGAGCGCATAGATGAGATCGAAGACCCCGAAATCGGCATTGATCGCCTTATGGAAACATATCTAAAAAAAGGCTACACCAAAGAATGGATCAATCAACGCCTTAAAAGCATTGAAGTGCGCAAAGAGCTTACCGATGAATGGGATGAGCGTGGCGTAAAAAAAGGACAGGAGTATGCTATTCTTACCGATGAAATTACCAAGGCATGGAGCGGGTTTTCGGTAAAGCATTACAAACAATACAAAGAGCTGAAGAAAGAGAACCTTCGGGACAACATGACCAACCTTGAACTGGTGCTTAATATGTTGGCCGAGGCAACCACTACCGAGATTAGTAAGGAAAAGAAACCTAAAAACTTTACTGAGAACAAAACCATCGCGAAGCAAGGCGGAACAATCGCAGGTAACACCCGAAAAGAAATTGAAGCAAAAACAGGTAAAAAAGTGGTGACAGCCCAGAACGCAAAAACGGTGATAAAAGGGAAAAACACCCCGAAACAGATGGGTGAGAACAGACCGGATGAAAAGGATTGACAGACGATACCAACCGCAAAAAAGCCATTGTCATTCAGCTAGATTCCATAGCTGGGAATAAAGTAGGACTCCATGAGATGATTGACAGTACGGGTTGCTGAATCGCGAAAAGATGATGAACTTGTGGACTTACCGATGGTCAACGGTATGTATAGTGAGTAATCGTCAATTGAGATGTAATACCAATTTGCTGAACAGCCCGATTGGCCAATCAGTAGGATTCTTTATCCACATTTTCTTGAAAAAATCAGCAAAAACTTTTGAAGAGACGATTTTCAGAACTTCCCTGTTGGATATTTTCGCGTTGCGATCAATAAAATATCTCAATGGCTCAATCGTTTGGCAAAACCTGGTGGGGAGAACAATGGCTCAACGCTCTCAACAATATAGATTACAGTAACCGTTTGGCAAGAGGTAGCACCTATGCCAGAAATGGCTCTGTTACCAAAATAACGATCAATGAGAACCGCATCAAAGCAAAGGTGGCAGGTAGCCGCAAAACGCCCTACGCGGTTGATATTATCCTGCCGCCATTTTTTGAACCTGAACTGGGCGTGTTTGTGGATGCTTTGGCAGAACGCCCCGTTATCATTTCTAAAATGTTGAACAGGGAACTTGACCCGGAAGTGATGGCCATAGCCGAAAACATGGATCTCAAGGTTTTTCCAAAGCAGTGGACAGACTTTAAAATGCAATGCAGTTGCCCCGACTGGGCAGTACCCTGCAAACATTTGGCTGCGGTCGTTTATAAGATAAGCGCAGAAATAGACAATGACCCTTTTCTTGTTTTTAGTCTGCACAACGTTGATCTGATTGCGGAACTCAACAAACGCGGCATTTTTGTATCAAAGCAGCATGCAGATATCCCTGATGTCGTATCCCTGTATTTTGACAGTTCGAAGAAGAAGAAAAAACAGGATTTCGACCCGGAACGTGCCTACCAAAAACCCTCTTTTGCCAAGCTTTCGGACATCCACGAGCCTTTATTGGCCCTGCTCACCGATCTTCCCGTGTTCTATACCAATAGTGGCAACTTTAAAGAAAAATATGCTGCCGAAGTGGGAAGGGTTGTAAAGAACGCCCGAAAAATAATTCAAGGGAAAATTAGCCTGCAAGCTCTTTTAAACCGGACTATTAAGGATGATCAACACCTCAACACCCGCAGCAGGAACAGAATAACGATAGATGAGAATTACCGATCCAATGTATTTATAAACAACACGGAATTCTCATTTCCCCAGTTCCTATCTCAAATCTCGCAGATACCCTCCAACAAAACGATAGATCATCAGCCATCCACGGCATCGCTGCATACTTTTTTCTATGCCGCTTTGCATCTGTTGGCAAATGGTGCTTTTGTGCCTCAAATTGTACAGCAGCCCACTAAGAATTACGCTATCAGGTGGCTACCTGCCATGCTAAGTAAAGATGTGCGCGAACTGATAAACAGGCTACAGGAAATACTACCGCCCGATGTTTTTCTGTGGCAGGATAAGGACAGTCAGAAAGAGATAAATAAGGACATGGCTATCAATCTGCTATCTGTGTTCATTACAGAACTGATTGCCATATTCAAGGCAAAAGATGCCAACGAACTGTTCGCAGACCTGTTCTTCAGGAACAAGCATTATCCTTTCAAAGATCCGGGAGAGGAGGCGCTGAGCGGTGGCATACAGGCGTGGCTGCAGAAATACTACCTCACACAGGGCAATTACAGGCCGCAGATTGTGGTAGAGGAACTGCCCAACGACCGCTTTCTGGTCAACGTAAATATCTTCGAAAAAGCAAAGCCTTTGGAAGATTCCGCCTCATTGCAGGAGATACTTACCAATAAGAAATTTGAAAAACAACGGTATGAAATCCTACGGTCGCTTTCGCAACTGAGCAGTTTTATTGCAGGTCTTGATGCCCACATAAACTCCCGTGGTAAAGACCAGATGGTAATGGAAAATGAGGTTTTCACGCCCTTTCTGTTGCAAATGATTCCTGCCATACAGTTGCTGGACATTGACATATTGCTGCCCAAAGCACTGAAAGATATACTGAAGCCCAAAACAAGCGTAAAGCTGAAAAGGAGTTCGGGCAAATCATTTCTAAGGCTCGACCAATTGCTTGATTTTGACTGGCAGATTGCCATTGGCGATACCTTGCTGAGTGAAGGCGAGTTCAACGAACTGATGAAAAGGTCGGATACGCTGCTCAAATATAAAGGCAGCTATATTCATGTAAGTAAAGAAGAACTGGAAAAGTTACACAGGCATTTCAGCGCAGACAAGGAACTGTCAGCATTTCAATTGCTTAGAACTGCACTTAGTGGAGAATACCTTGGTTCCAAAGTAAGCCTTACGGATGAAGTAAAAGATCTCATCAAAGAACTATCTGATTTTAAGGAGATCCCGTTGCCCAAAGGCATCAATGCGCAGCTTCGTCCTTATCAGCAAAGAGGTTATTCTTGGATGTATCGCAACGCTCAAATAGGCTTCGGTTCTGTTTTGGCGGATGATATGGGACTTGGGAAAACATTGCAGGTAATTACCACCTTGTTGAAGTACAAGGAAGAAGGTTTGCTGAACGATAAGAAGGCATTGGTGGTGGCCCCGACAGGACTGCTCACCAATTGGCAGGCCGAGGTTGAGAAATTCGCCCCAACACTCAGAACCCATATTTTCCATGGTACCAACCGAAAAATAGAGCAGGATTTCGATGTGCTGCTCACCTCTTACGGCATTGCACGCACCGAGTCAGCGCGATTGAAAAAACTACCCTGGCATTCGGTAATAATTGATGAGGCACAGCATATTAAGAACCATGATACGGCACAGGCCAAAGCAATAAAAAGCATCGGTGCTGATAATTTCATAGCCATGAGCGGTACGCCTGTGGAAAATCGCCTGAGCGAACTGTGGAGCATCTTAGATTACAGCAACCGTGGTTTTTTAGGCAATCAGAAGGAATTCAAAGAAACTTTTGGTACACCCATAGAAACATACAATGATGTGGCCGTTGCCGAAAAGTTGAAAAAAGTGACTGCTCCTTTTATGATGCGAAGACTTAAAAGCGATAGGTCCATAATCAGCGATTTGCCAGATAAGGTGGAGATGGACTGCTATTCCTTATTGGTAAAAGAGCAGGCCAGTCTCTATGAAAAAACGCTGCAGGAAGCGTTGGCCGAAATCGAGGGAATTGAGGCCACAGATAGGAAGAACCTGTTTGTAAGACAGGGACTTGTGCTGCAAATGATATTGGCACTGAAGCAGATATGCAATCATCCTGCTCAATTTTTAAAGAATAATATGTTGGATGCTTCCATGAGCGGAAAACTGACCTTGTTGTTCGACAAATTGGACAGCATAATTGAAAATAACGAAAAGGTGTTGCTCTTCACCCAATTCACAGAAATGGGCAAGATGCTGCAACACTTTATCACCGAACGGTACAATGACACACCCTTGTTCTATCACGGTGTTTGTAACATCAAGCAGCGAAAAGAAATGGTAGAAGCATTTCAGACAGACCATGCCCATAAAATCTTTGTGCTTTCGCTCAGAGCTGCCGGTACGGGCCTAAACCTGACCGCGGCCCAACACGTGATACACTACGACCTTTGGTGGAACCCTGCTGTTGAGAACCAGGCCACAGACCGAGCTTACCGCATTGGGCAGAAAAACAATGTGATGGTACACCGTTTTATTACCAAGAACACCTTTGAAGAGCGCATCAACGAAATGATTCAATCTAAAAAGGCCCTTGCGGAAATGACCGTTGCCACCGGTGAAAACTGGATTGGTAATCTGAGCAATAAGGAACTGAAAGATCTGTTCGCATTGGGGTAAAGGAGAAGGCTACACGGAACATTACATGTACATTTTTAACCGCTGGGGACAGGAAATATATGGCGGTTCGGGCGAAGTGGGCTGGAACGGTTCTTACAAAGGAGGACCTGTGGAAGCGGGCGTTTATGAATACGTTGTCACGCTACTATCGTGGGATGGAAACGAGAGGCGGTTTATGGGGCATATTACCCTGATGCGGTAGATGATTTGAAACTAAAAAGGACGCTACTTTTCAAACTCGACCAATAGAATTTCGACCAAAACTACTAGTATCAATCATGCCCCGCAACCTCCCTATCGTGCCGTTTTATCTCCCTTCGTATCTCGGTGTAAGAACCATAAGGAATTCCGTTTTGATGATTGGCCACGCTAATTTCGTAGATGCGTTTCCAATGTTTAAAAAGGTCGCGCCATGCGAGAAAAATGGAGCGGCCAGGGTCGAAAATATGGCAGGGTTCTGAGTTCACACCATTCACTTCTATCACTTTGAAGCTGTCTTTCAGCAACGCTTCCATCGAATCAACTCGAAGGTCAAAACGGCCAATATGGAACCCTTTAATCTGCTTGGCTAGGTTATCAAAAACTGTTTCCAATTCTGGGGAGTTCAAATGGTTTCCATCATTGAAGGTTGTACCCAGCATGTGATTTCCAATGTTCACAATTCTGATTTTCTCTCCCAACGGAATCACATCATCCAATCGATTGGCAAAGCGTTTCATGTGAACCTTGTAACTGAGACGTGTTCTGAGATTCGTGAGAATCAACTGCAAAAGCGTGCTCTGACCATCTCCAACTACAAAAGGAAAATCTTTAATTACGATGGAGGTGATTCTGCCTTTTTCTTCATCAGGATGGCGACTATAAAGGACGCCCAACTCCATTGGAAGGTCTTCGTAAACCTGTAGTAGCATCCGCTCCTTAACCGAAGAGATAGCCTTGTTCAATTCCTCTTGTGTGCGAATAATTTTCACGCCTTTTCCCCGCTCTCCCATATCTGGTTTGATAATGAGTGGGAGTGTCATTTTCTTATCCTGTAGCTGGGCGAGTATCTCGTTTAGCACATCCTGTGATTCAATAAAAACCGTCTTTGGCAAGTAAACATCAGGCACTAGCTTGGTGACATCTGTTTTGGAATAAGCAACCAATCCACCGAACCGCATACATGGATTGGCCGCACTAAAAAACACCCATCCGCGCGCTTTTATAGCCAGAAAGAACCAATAAACGGCAACAGGAAGATAAACGACTCTCCACGGCCAGAATTCCCAACGGACAAATCGCTGCAGCCAAATGTGCAGACGTGTTGAAAATGGTACGGAATTCATTGGTTAGCCGTTGGCTGCTTGGTCGCGATATGCCAACGTAGAATATGCCACGCCAAATGCATCTTCCAATTCAAAATCGGCCGCTTCATCCTTGATGAGAAAGCGAATCAAAGCCATGTGATGGATAGCATGTTCCAACACATATAGCAACTCGCGCGAAAGCGAAGAAGTTACGGAAAGCGTTTCCGCAGAGGCAGAAGGCAACTCGGCTAAGGTTCGAAGTGAAAAGTCTGCATGTACAGATTCCACTTGTTTCACAATATTATCAATGGTGACTGAGGCATGTGCAGCACTCGATTCTAAGAGAATATCGCGTTTACGTGCATCATAGTTTACCGCAGTTTCTGCCTCAAAAAGACATTGATAGAACTCTAACGTATGTCTCACATGTTGACCAACAGAGGCACGGCCTTTGGTGTTTAGGTGTGTGTACAGACGTTGATCGATTTCGGCCAAAACGGCTTTCAACCTAAGGAGCGTTTCGACATTCAAATGTTTCAACGCGGCTATGTTTTGCCCCATTACCATTCGTAGGCTACGCCTAAATTGTAGCTTGGTGTCGCAGCAACCATTTGTCCTGTGCCGAAATACACAGCGGCATTGAGATGCACCTTCTTAATTTTCTGAATGAATTTAAACCCGTATCCCAAAAATTGTTGGTTGTTTGGGTAGAGCGATGTGTGTAGGTCTCTTCCATTGGGATGAAGGCTTACGCTTGCTGGGTTCGATGTATCTGGGATTGCCGTCACGTTATTGTCGTAGCTTCCTTCCTGCATCGAAAATCTTCCTGCCAAATTGAAAATAAAATAGGTCTTCTGATTCCAGGAATACCCTACTTCAAAGTTGAAATCAACCTCATCGCTATAATTATTGATGCGCAATCGGTAGCCCGCATCGAGCAGTGTGTAAAGTTTTCCCTGAAAAAAAGTGGTTCCAACACTCAGGTAAGGATGAAAAACCCAAGCATTTGGGCCAGTTCTGAGTGTAGTAAGCGAATCGTATTTGGCCACGTTGGCTTCGGCATTAAATCCCGCAGAAAACAACACCCGTTTGTTGATGATGTTGTACTTCAGTCCAAGCATCACGTTGTTTAACCCGAATAGACTGCCTGCTTGCAGCGTGTCTTTAAAATAGCTTGTGTCGGCACTCGAAATCCTATCTGCGGTTGATACATACTTGAAAGGTAGGTTGGCGGTCAGAGTCAACTTGTCTGAAAGACCATAGTCGAGAAAGAGCTGCGTGGTGAAATCGGTAACTGGCCTCCGAAGGTCGGTAACCACTCCTTCATGATTAAAAAACCGGCTGTATCCAACATACGTAAAGCCTAATTGAGCGTAGCCGCTGTTCTTTTTCCTTGGCCACGGCCCACCTGCGCTAACTGATTGCGCCACTATAAGAGATAAGAATACTAAGGTGAAAAATCTTGTCATACCGTTTAGTTGGAGATGAAACAAATGTAGGCAACCGATCTTTCGATGAAACCGCCACCCGACAATAATACAAGAACGATTTTTAAGCACCCTTGAGCTGTTCCTATTAGAACTTCTGAAACTTGCTCATCTTGTTCATGTTGGTCAACTTATTGAAGTAATTGCCCATGTTAACTGCCAAACTAAGTGCATGGCTGTGATAACCCGTTCCCTGAACATTGAGATGAAACAGATACCTGAAGGTGAGACTTCCTTTAAAAAACCAAGTACGTGCAGCCAACGTGGCCACAAAACCTGAAGAAATATCAAGGCCATTTATCTGCAGCCCATAGCCAGCACCAAGTCCCATTCCTATATCTGAGCGAAAATCTCTTGTAGAGTAATGACCGATGTTGGCTTCTAAAACAGCCGGAACGTGCCCATAGAAATAGGTCCTCTCAATCCACGAGTCCTTTATGTGAACTCCCAATGTTAGTGGCATGGTGGCGGCCAGAGAAAAATCAGCATACCTATTAATAATGTTAATCTGCGGATTGTAGAATACCCCAAATGCGGGAGAGACATTCTTTCTCACCATAAGCAAATGAGCTGAGGCACCTATGGAATTTCTCCATCTGTCTTTCAGGGTTGATTTTTTCTGCGCAAAACCAATGCTCGGAAGCATCAGAATGGCAATGAAGATTACCAGACGGTTCAAGGCTATTAGGTTTTTGGTCGACCCTTACAACGAAGAGAATGTGGAATTGTTACCTGAGCGCCTTATGACGGTAGCACTAAGTAATTTGCGAATCCTTAGCGAAGGAGGTTTACTCCACCATTATATTGATGGAGATTGCCATCCCAATCGAGCACAACAAACCGATAAACATATTGCCCAGCCTCAACCTGTGCTCCTTTGTATGAGCCATCCCAATGAAAATTTGGTTCGTTCGACTCAAAGATCATCTCTCCCCATCGGTCAAATATCTTTATGTTATACTCGGTGAAATGCTCTCCAGCACCGAAGAAGCTATCATTTCGACCATCACCATTTGGCGTAAACGCGGACGGAATATAGAAGGAGAAATACGGCTCAACCTTGACGATGTAGGAGATTCTATCGGTGCATCCAAAATCTGTATTGACGACCAACGTAATCAAATAAGTGCCTGTATCAGGATACGTATGTTCAGGGTTTTGATCACTTGATATCAGTCCGTCACCGAAAGTCCAACTCCAAGATGAAACATTTTCAGTGCTCAAATCGGTCAATTGAAAAAGAGGATTGACGATGGAAGCCAATTTCTCCGGATTCACACTGAATTTCGCTAGGGGAACTGGATGAACCGTAATCAAATCCGCTTGTGAAAGCGAATCCACACATCCATTGACGCTAGTCACATACAGCATGACATCATACGTAGCAGAATCATGAGGCAAGGCCAAGTTCGGATCATAAAGGTGAATAGGATTTGGGTTCAGTACATCATCCGATCCATCACCCACATTCCATCTCCAACTTCCGATAGAATAAGGGGCAGGAATGGAAGATTGATCTAATAGATTGACATGAAGAGGGTCGCAACCGTCCTGCGGATCGGCAGTGAAAGCAACAGTTGGCAAAGGCCAAACCTCCACCGTGTTTGTAACCACATCTTCACAACCATGGTTGGTGGTGACTGTAAGTTCAAGATTATAGAATCCTGCCAAGCCATAATCATGTGCGCCATCTGGCGAGTTGGAATTGCCAGCATCACCGAAATCGTATTGCCAAGAAATAATCTGATCATCAGACAAAATCGGCAAGTTTGATTGGTCTGCATAGGTCAACGTTTGTAAATGGCAATGTTGCAAATTGGCATCATAATCGGCCACTGGCAACGGATGGACCAACGCGTCTCCAAGCGAAATCACATCCTTGCAGCCCGCTGCATTGGTTATGGTGAGTGTTGCTCCGTATGCTCCGAACTGAGGGAAGCTTATTGCTGGCGATTGTAGCAAAGAAGATTGTCCGTTTGAAAATGCCCAAGCCCATTGACTGATGGCATACGAACCGTTGGGATCCGATAAATCCGTGAACTGAACCGCAAGTGAGTAGCACACGCTATCGAACGTGAAATTGGCAATCGGGGTCGGATATACCTCTATCATATCGTCAAACACATGCACGCAGCCACTATCAGATGTCAAGGTGAGTTGAACGGGATATGTTCCATCAGCAGCATAGGACTGATAGCCTGGGTTGCTGCCATTAAAAGTCTGACCGTTGCCGAAACTCCATTGCCAAGTGGCAATATTCCCTTGAGGAATGGTTGACTGATTTGTGAACAGAACCGAGTCTGTTTCGCAGATATTGGTGAAATTGAAATCGGCTGTTGGAACTGCGTGAACAGAAATCAGATAATTCTCCGAGTCAGTGCATCCGTGCTGCGTTTCAACCGAAAGCTGAACGGTATAATCGCCATATCCAGTATAGAGATAACTGGAAACTGCCGTGTCGTTTAGAGTAGTGCCATCGCCCATGTTCCAATCAGAAGCCAACAACTGCCCCGGTGTTGCAACCGTTGTGGTTTCCGTGAATATTATCGGAGTTCCATCGCACTCGTTCTGCCATTGTAGTCCGGCCACAGGATTCGGATACGCTTCGACCTGAAAAGTAGTGTCCGCAGCGCAGCCAAGGTCGCTTTCCATGTAAAGAATCACGTTGTAAACGCCTGCGTTCACATAGGTATTTGTGGGCGAAACAGTATTTGAAGTGTTGCCATCACCAAAATCCCAATGCGTGGAATCAATACTACCCGATTGAATAGATGAGGAATTGGTGAACACGAACTGAGTACCAGCACATGCATCATTCACCGCCACGGTCATTAACGGCCGAACACTTATAATGACCTGACGTGTGATGCTATCCGTGCATCCGAATTGATCCTGCACCAACAATTGCACTGGAAATGTTCCTTCGGAAGAAAAAATATGCTGTCCTGAAGCTCCGTTCAACGTTGACCCTTCCACGTCCCAATGCCATGCGTTGATGGTTCCGTCTCCTGCAACGGAAGCGTCCAAAAGGTCAGTCGGGTCGTTGACGCAAGTTGTAGGATAGGTAAAATCCGCTTGCGGCAAAACAAAAACCAACGCATTGTTTTGGGTGGAAGCGGAACAGCCATTGGCAGAGGTCACAGTCAAACCCACTGTGTGAGTTACGGCTGTGGTAAATTGATGAGTCGGGTTTTGTACCGAACTCGTATTCCCATCACCAAAATCCCAACTCCACGTGCCAATTGTTCCTGAAGAAATCGTGCTTCCATCCAGAAAATCGCTTGAATTGCCAAGACACTCGTCAGCCACCGTAAAATCAGCTGATGGCAATGGGTCGACTGTCACCTGTAGCGGAATACTGTCTGAGCAGCCATAGCTTGTTTCAACTACCAACAGCACATCAAAAGTTCCTGCAGTAGCATAGGTATGTGTTGGGTTCTGAGCTGAACTTGTGTTCCCATCGCCAAAATCCCAATCCCAAGAAACGATAGTGCCATCGTTGGTTGTGGAGTTGTCGGCAAACGCAACAGCCTCACCCAAACAGACTGAATTTGGGTTGAAGTTGGTTGTATTCACTCCAGAAACAGTAAATGTTGGAGTCGGAATCTCATAAATCTCGACCGAATCAATGAACGTGCGACAAAAGGCATCATTCACGGTGTAAGTATAAACTCCAGCTGGAAGTCCAGAAATAGGATTGGTGGTTAGTCCGCCAGGCTGCCATTCATATGTATAAGGCGCCAAACCACCGGCCACGTTAATGCTAATACTTCCCGTACCATCACACGCGTTATTGGCCGAAGCTGTTATAGGTGGTGGTGGCGTACAGTTGATGGCAAAGCTTCCAACAAATCCGGCTCCGCAGGCAAGAAGCTCACCCGTTGTGCCGAAAATAATATCA
>Ga0105053_10007223_pt1 | contig 14924 bp, 10 predicted proteins | sample BON01_FD_78093 | JGI IMG/M metagenome (GOLD analysis project Ga0105053, IMG submission 78093) | Freshwater microbial communities from Lake Bonney liftoff mats and glacier meltwater in Antarctica - BON-01 | ecosystem: Environmental > Aquatic > Freshwater > Ice > Glacier meltwater | place: Lake...
CAACTTCTTTAGGTCCTCCTTCGAAACTAAAACCTCGTCAGGTGATAAGTTTTCATAAGATTTCGCAAATGGATCAACAAAGGAAACATCTACACCTATATTGAAGTCCCGTCTGGACCCATTGACTGCAATAGAACCATATTTTATTATTTTAACAAACAGAAGATAATTATAAAATTTAAAACCCCCATCACTTCGATCGCATTTGATTGCGTTAGTACGACTCTGTGGTATAAAATACTGGATAGTCGGCAATGTGATGAACTTTGGTGAGGAGAAGTTATTGAGCAACTTGGTGGTGTGGTACAGTATGTGGTATAGGAATCCTGCAAAATTTAATAATGAACGATACCACGAATATTCCATTGAAGAAGACGAGTAATACCGCTAACAGTGCCTTTTGAAATTCACTCACGAACAATTAAATGCCTGTGTTAATATTTGACTCGCCATAACTTCGTGGGCAAATCAATGGTCGATATTCACGGTATTTAAGGACTAATTTACACCAGCGGCTTTCAACTTGAAACTTAATATTTGTTTGTCGCGAGGGTTTTTTCCTTCGCATTTATTGCTGATTATGTTCATGGACTTTGAAGCGGAGTACAAAAGATATCCTGGGAATTATGTAGAAGGGCCAACTTATGTTCGTCACCAGGACGAGACAGAAATCGTGAGAGTTATTCGGATCGTTTCTTGGATATATGTTCGACGATCGATGATCTTCACTCTTCTGTAAAAGTGCGAGACAATGGAAATTTGAAAAGGATTGAGTTTTGGCGATCAAAAATATGAGAGGAGCCGGCAGAGAAATGAACTAGCTGGTTAATGAAGATACCTGCGTTCTTGCTCCATTGTATTTCAAGGCCACTTTGCTTTTGCGGTGAGCTCTTCAATAAGACCGAAACGCGAACAACTGCGTTGACAGTAATTAAAATAGTTTCGCTTTCTTCTTGAGGTTGATGCGCTTCCATTTAGCCAGCGAAGAAAAGTTTACCTTATCCATCTTGAAAATGGTTTCAAAATCTTGGTCGGATAAATAAGATTCCAATTGTTTGATATCTACATCGCCTTTGAAATCCCTTTCTTTCAGCTGCGCATATGTATAGTACACTTGTTGTTCTTCATGACTATCTCCTTTCGGAATAACTGCATCACTAGTCAACTGTGTCCTTTCTTCATCGAGGTTGAGCTGATCGTCTACTCGGATTTTCGAATCCTCGTCTAGTGGAGGTGAACCAGATATTCGATTTATTTTCCTTGCTAACCAACTGCCTGTTTTTTTTTCATTGCTGCCTGTTTTTTTTTCATTGCTGTTTCGATCTGGTTGAACCACCTGCAAGTGGAATATTTGATGTTTGTTTTCAAAACTGAACTTTTTGGAGATGCGGCGAGCTATCCATGAATTGCTACTACTGTACGAATGTCGTTGGTGTGCACTCTCTTCTGATCCTTCAGACAACCTGCTACCTGAACCTACTGACAATCTACTTCCTGTTGACATTTCATCGAATGAGTCCTCGCTGCCTTCAGAGACAGATTTGTAGTCTTCGAATACTTCATCCATTTCATCAAACCTCAAACTAGGAGCTACTGATGACATTCTAGGAGAAACTCGAAAGCTGGAAATCTTCTCCATTGGTTTGAAGCTGGAAGAAATATTTCCGCGTAAAATACCTGCTGGTACTCCATTATTCAAAACAGGCATCGCGAACCAGAAATTATTGCAAGACTCCAATACATCTGTTAATGGAATCTGACCGTAGCCTATCACAGGTCCCGACTTGGAGTTTTTCCTTATCGCCACTAGAAAACATCGTTGTGCGAGATGGATTTTATTTCGAATGAATGGAGTCATTGCAGGCAATTTCGACCATTCATAAGTGATTGCTCTATCGGTTGTATTGACAGGAAGGCATTCACTTGAAAAACAACTGGATTCCAAAAAATTTGCACTAATTTCCAAGCAAATTTTTGTTCCATTCGTGTCCAAGCCATTTTCTGAATTCGATACATACCGTTCAAATTCTGACGAGTCCGCTGAACACGCCTTACATCCTTCTTCACCAATACTTCCTTGGCCCATTCCAAACCCATCCCCTGTGAATGTTCGGGTATTGTGGTATCCGAACGCTTGCAATGCTGCAACCATGTCTTTCTGTCCAACTGTCATAGGTCGACGATAACTGTTCTTTCTAGAAGAATTCTGAGGAAACAATCTCGCCTTCAAAGAGTTGGTTGCACTGGACAGACTGCTTTCTTCGTCCTCGTCAAACATGTCTTCATCGTAGTCGAAGTCATCTTTTGAAAATGAAGTCACGCTGTTCTCATCACCAAGTAACGGTTGTAAATCAGCATCAAACTTGCAGCTGAAATCAAGAGAGTCTAGAAAGAAGGATGCGTTGGACTCTTGGTCGAATGGTACACTGAATGGGTTCCCGGTTGAAGTTAATACCGAAAACCCCGAAGAAACAGGGCGATGATCCGAGAAAATGACTTCATCGGCACAAGTATATAATAACTGCTCGACGTGATTAGCACAACTCGGCAACGAACGCCATAAAACCCTATCCGTCCATGACGGGTTTTGGTTGCGTTTATTGTTGTACTTTTGGTGCATGCCATACTCTAAGCGATATGTTGGAGCGAAATGCAACTCACCTTCCCGAAATCCCACGAATACATTGTGTCTGCATCGCTCTAACGTAAGCTGGTCATGAGGAGAAAGTTTAGACACGTTGTCAGTTTTAATGTGATCTATCACAGAATCAAATTCATCTTCAGAACCGTGCAATCCCATATTAATCCGGTAATTCAGGTCTCCAACCCAAAAGAGATGATCAAAGCTATGCAGCAATTGAACCTTTCGTTTCTTAGAAAACAGGGACCTGCATATTTCTGCATAGTTTGCCTTGCGTTGATGCACTCGTTCTGCTCGAGCCGCGAGGTGTGCATTGACAAATGCAAATGAAGTACAATGCGCACTGATTCCATCACCATATTCACAACTGATACCCACTGCGCCTTTATTCCCCATTACGCCTCCCAGTCCACAGGCCTTGTAGTCGGTGTGTACATGTGAGAAATGCCTAGCTAGGTCTTGCTTCACCACGAGGATTCCGTGAATACCCCACATACTGACAGTAGCTAACACTTTGTACTTGTAAGTCGAGGTTTTATATTGTACATGGTCGCCATGAATCAGACTCATGATCAAAATCTGCCACTCGGGCAAGTGTTTAGCTTTGCATTCTTGGAGACCGATGAAATATACATCGAACTCTTGAGGTGGTATCCAATCGTGAAGGGAGTTTGATGATACATTGCCGCGCTTTCCTTCGGTGTCGTGCGCTTGTTTTCCTTCTTCAACCACCAGGGGAGATGGGTTGCTAGAACAGTTGAAAGTAGAGCAAAACACAGCAATCCGAGGTGGCGGCAATGAGTCCGACGGTTGAACGCTTTCTTCGCTAGCTTTCGTTCTCATGAGGTGCAACATTGAACTGAAAAGTTCCCTATCGCCAGCACTCTCAAAAACGATTTCTAGAGGTTTCAAATGAGGTTCCGGAAACATCTTCAACCTCCGTTTGTTCTTTTCACTAGGCAGTAACACCATGAATGGGAGGACTTGGATGCTCTTTCGCATATCCACAGACTCGCTCGCACTGCGTCGGGAGATCAATCGGGCAACCTCATCGACTACCAGAGTTCGTTTCTTGCGTTGTCTATATTTGTTGACCAATGTGACATTGAATGTCTCTGATTTACCTTGCATGAGTGAAAGCGCGCGCCTGATTGATTGCACACACTTTTATGAATAAAAAATACAGACGTGTGGTAGACACTTTTTAAAATATACGAGAGTCTACCGCGTCATGGGGGGCTACCCAACAAGTTTTAGTTATCAAGTGTAAATTACTAAATTAAATTTCAAATTGTTTTATTATTAAAATCAATGAACTAGTAAAGAAACCATAATAACAATTAGAAGTTCCATTCAGCTGAGACTTGAACATTTTGCGGATCTACATTATCTAGATGAATGGGTCTCGATGTCAGGTGCGGCGTATAAAAATTACCAGTATCATACATGGACTTGATCTTCGGCTTGAATGGTGCCGATACTTCTTCCCTGATTAAAGCTGTCCATCGAAATGCTCTGAATATCCCATGCATTTTGATGTCCCTCGCGTCCCTCCCTCGCGGACCACATCCCAACCGCTTGTTTGGGTTGGGATTCAACAGCTTCAAGCACAGATCCCCGATATCCCCTGATAATCCCCTAGGCAGTCGTATGTTCGGATAGGCTCTTGCATAGAGTTCCATCGATTCAAAGATCTCCTCAGCATCACCGTCGAAAGGGGTAGTGGCAGAAAGCAGTTCATGGGTCAAGACACCCAGTGTCCACCAATCCACGCCTTTTCCATGACCTGATAGATTGTAAACCTCGGGAGCAGCGTATGCAGGCGTACCACACAATGTATATGTCTTGCACTCACTATCGATAACCTTGGCTAGTCCAAAATCGGTGAACTTCAGATATCCGTTAGAGGCCACCAACAGATTCTCTGGTTTGAGATCACGGTAGACAATGTTGTGGGAATGCAGGTATTCAAATACCACCACACATTGGGCTATATAAAACAGAGAATCACGAAGCTTGAGTCTGCCTGAACCTCTCATATAAGCATACAATTCTCCTCCAAGCACCGCTTCGAGCAATACAAAAACGTATTCATTGTCACTGTACGATTGTCTGAGACTTACCACAAATGGATGTTGGATGGATGCCAGAACGTTCCTCTCGTTCCTCACATGCTCCTCTTGTTTAGTTTCCCTGATTCGCTGTTTAAGCATCGACTTCAACGCATATGTTTTGCCTGTAACTTTATCAGTCACTAACAATACTTGTCCGTAAGAACCAGCTCCTAGCACTTTGATCTGTTCAAGGTCCTTAAACTCAACAACAGTATCTCTATCCTCTTGACCCCTGCGTTTTTCAAAATTTCGATTTAACATGTCTTGGAGTGATTGATCAAACACACTGTTGAATATGGATCGATCCAAAGACAACAAAGTCACTTGATCCACTGCAAAGGCACTAGCCCGACGAGGTGCTTCGGTTAAAAGGGCTCCTTCTCCAAAGTACTGTCCAGTAAACAAGCGCCCTATCTCATCACTTGCGTCCGTCTTTGGCATGCTATCAAGCAGCACCGAATCCCCCACCACGATATCAGTAGCGTTTCTAGTAAATCGAACTTCCCCTTCCTTAATAATATAAAATTTATCACCTGTATCTCCTTGCTTAATAATCTGTTCCTCTGCCTCAAAAGTTTGCTCCACCAAGAGATCGGTCAACTCTGAACGCTCCGCATCCGTTAACGTCGAAAGAAGTTCAACCCCTTTGAGAACTCTTGCTCTAAAATTATGTTCCAGTAATTGTTGCAATCCTCCTAATATATCATTAAAGTCTGATCTAGAAAGGGTCAGGCAGTTCACAGGCCCGACTGCGATGCAATCAGCATTCCGCGGAGCATCCTGCAATAGTGCACCTTCACCAAAGTAGTCCCCTGCAGCATACCGATTCACTTCTGTAATGACCTCATTCGAGCCTTTCTGAGTTCGTTGAAGACATTTGACAACCCCGGTTTCAATAAAGTAAAAAGTCGAACCACGAGATCCTTGGGAGATAATCTTACTATCGGTTTCAAATGTTTCGTAATTCAAACTCCTTCCTAATGCTTGCAATTGCTCTTCAGTCAGCATTTTTAATATTGGAACTTTGCGAAGAAACTGAAGGAACTGTGACTCCTGCTCTTTCGCCTGGTTCACGATGACTCGCCTGTATTCGTGTGGAGTCAACGTGTAGATTGAAATAGGTTCCTTGCAAAATAACCCAAAGTGAAATTTGGCGTTGTTATACCGCAGCCCTGTCTCTCCGAAACAACTAGGGGTGAACTCTTCTAAATTCCCGGTGAAATCGGTGAAGCTTAACTTGGCCACATCTGCAGCGTTCTTTAGTATATAGAAACTTTCTTCATGGTCACCTTTTTGAAAAAGTAAGTGGTTTGCTTTGAAGGTTACTTCCCGCATAGCCATTGATAGAAGTTCCAATTGCCTCATAGAATGCATCCGGAAAAAGGAAATACCAGAAAGGACCTTGGCCATTCTAACAGTCTCATCTTCTTCCTCTTCAGATTGCGAAAAACAACTTCCCATCCTTCGCTTTATTCCTCGTTTATCGCCTCCAAAATCAGACGAGTTCATCAATTAAACAACAATGGCTACTAAGTGAACCGCCAGCAACTTCAATGGACCCCCTCAATCATGCACAAAACAGCTTTAATACAAACACACTGAGGGGGGCTCTGAAAACAGTTTCGATGCTGCCTACTCCACGCGGACGTCCTGCTACGATAGCTCTGGTTCCTAGTGACAGTAAGCCTGATTTCTCAGACAATAGGGCTACTCTTGCACCTGAGCATTGTGTGATTCTTGCGAGTAAAACAACCAAAAACAAATGCTAATGTCGTTGGCAGATGGCGAAACAACCAAATCATAACACTCTTGTATATATACATATCTTCTTCAAATTGTTTGAAACGTTAAAATTCTTGTAGTACCTATTGAAGCAACTTAACAAGTAAGGAAATAATTGCTCTTCTGACTCCCAATTTTGGTGATTTCAATTCAAGAGTTACTTATATTACTTTCAACCAAATGATGCCTTCCCTAAACGAAGTATTTTAAACTAAGATGATTGGTATTCATTAAATTTCTTTTAAGAGAGAAAAGAAAGTACAACTGACGTCAATTGTTCAACTTGCTAGGGTAGACCCTAGAATTAATCCGTTACAACAGGTCGCCTCGAGGGATGCCTCGCAACTAATTAAGGAAGACATTCATTAAGATTTTCAATGCAGACACAAATTCTGCAGTGGTTGGCAACTTGCACGGCATTTAATTTTGAGAATGAGGACACTGTAAGTAAAATTGGTGTATGAGTACGAGCTCGTGATTAAACCATAAAACAGGATACTGCTATAAACCAGGACTATTTCAAAAAGGGAACATTTATTATTGATTTATTAAACCTTGAAAATCACGACAAGGATCCATGGCCGGTTCTATTTGATTTCCTATCCCGAAAGTCTTTGAGGATTCGAAAGCATGTGGAGGAAAACATATTGCAACATGATCTAAGCTCGATTCATAAAGTGCTTAAACTTTTGTACAACAATAGAGAACTTCTTTTTGGAGTGGAATCTAATGAATCGGCAAAAAGCATATGTTCTAGTCTGCAACAGGCCCTATGGAGAATTCAAAACAAATTCGAGAATGACTGCATGTTGGCCAAATTCCTAGTGCAGCGATACGCTGAAAGTTTCTCGGTTTCAACCCAACATGCAGCTGGATTTCTCTTTGCGAGAACATCAGAGAATCATGGTCTTCGCGCTAAGAAAGTCTGGGCCGGTATTCTATTTAATAACTCATCAATCATTGGTGAATTGATCCAAATGCACTCGGTGACCGTTTCAGCAGATGTTTCAACTATTTTATCCATTATAGTTGGTGGCATCTTTGATTCAGATATCGATATTCTGCATCTCTCCTTTGCATTTTTCGAACGATTCTGTTGCACTTTTAACAATGACACCTCAATTCAAAAGTTGATATGGGATTGGTTCGCGGGTGGGAAGTGTATAGGAGCCTGGGCGATGATATTAGCGTACCGCTACCATGAAGACCGACTGGGTCGAACCTTGTTTGAGTACTTGCTTGCCTGCTGCCAACCTGGTCAACTATCCACTTTCTTCAACCTCACTCTAAAGCAGATATTAACAACAGATCAACATCTACCCGTATCTCAATCTAAAATACTCGGGTTAATATGTTATTTGATGAACAACATCAAAGAGGACAAAACTATCAATATAGTGGAAGATGTGTTAAATCTATTGATAGATTGTTCTGGGAAATGTATCCTTGAAGAAGATCGCATGGAGTATACTAAAGCCCTTGTTTACACACTAAAAGTATTTGCAGAGCAAGCACCTTCTCTATCGATTTTAAACCCGGTATTCAAACACATCAGAACACGACTCCGAGATTCTTCTATGGAGAATCAAATTGTACTTATCGCTTGCATCGTAGATTTAGTGACGGGGCTAGAAGCCTCGCAACAAATTGATATACTAGCTGTTAGATCACTCGCATTTTGTTTTATGGAGACTCATGAAACAGTTTTAACGCGGGATTTTCTAAGAATTCATTTGAAACATGTGGTTCACTTGGACGCTGCATTTTTATGTGCACCACTTGTCACGCATTACGTTCTCCTACACATCTCCCAATGGACAAGTTTTGATGCTTCGTTGTGGCTTAAGATTATCGATTGTCAGGGCCTTTCAAAAGATCATCTAATGGGAATATGCAATTTGGTATTCAAAATGGTGGAAGAAAGCAACTTTTGGGCATTGGCACTTGTGGAATGTATTCTAGAACTAGGGAATAAATTGAAAGGATACGGACCGTACTTGGACTTACTCAAAGATTTTTCTAATAGAAATCGATCCAACCGGGAACTTATGGAATACGTTTTTGGTTCCCTTATATCGTGTTGTTATCTTTCAAGGCATGAAATTCAGGCCATTCTTGTTAAAGAACTTACAACTCCTCCTGTTCAATCACCGACTTGCCAAGCGTTTGAAGAAGTATCAAGTATCAAATGTCCTCGTACCGAGAATTTCCAAGAGCAAAAGGCTCGAGTACTTGGAAACACAAGTTCTTTACCAATTTTGAAGCCATCTATTCGATCTCCTTTCAAAAGCTTTATCAAGTTGGATCCTGGAGACTTTTATGAATGGAGACCGTTTCTTAAAGCTCTTTTCGATAGCTACGGCAAAACAATAAAAAACATAAACGGAGAATTCGTTTCAGGAATTTCGCTCGCCAATTGGAATCGCATGTCAGAAGATATGAGTATAGTTCCCATGATGTTAAAATTCAAAACTCAGCAATTTGGGATATTCAAACGAGTGTCGTTAGATCTCCTGCACTCATTAGATCAATTCATAAGTGTTATCTCTCATACAGCCGACGCTGTAGAGAACTGGGCAGGTATAATCACTTCGAAAGTGAGTGTTGAGTCAAGAGTAAACGGTTTCATGTATTTTATCATATGTGCTCTCTTGAATAAAGTTAATGTTTCAGAGAACATAATACTGAGTTGCGCTGGCGTTGCAGAAACCCACGGTGATTTTTATTTACAATTGAAACCGAATGTTCTGGCTTCCTTGGGGTATTCAAATCAAACATCAGATGGTGTAACTCATGGAGAAGCTGTTGAGGTTGCATTACAAGTTGTTGATAGCATGCTGCGAAATGTATTTGGTTCTCCGATGTTAGAGTATTCTCTAGATTGGATGCATCCAACAGAACATTTAGTTTCTTGTGCCTCTCATAAATCTCTATTGGAAATCCTAAACCATTCAAGCAGCTCGACGATTACTGAATATTCGTATGAAATTTCAGACGATACAACACAGATTCATCCACCATCCATGGTCAGTACTTCCCCTAAGTATATCAGAGAGAAGCACCAAGAAAAGGTACAGATGTCGAACGCCATTGGGGAATTGGATAACAGAAGGAGAGAACACGAACGACTTCATCGATTGGAACGCAACAGAATACAACTTGAGGCATTCAAATTGGAGAAAACTCAAAAGCTACAAGATGAATTGCAGGCCAATATCCTTGCCAAAAAAGCCATGGCCCGAATGGCCAAGGCTAGGAAGATGAAAGACGAAGCCGTGAGAAACGAAGTCGCTGCATTAAAGAAACAACAGCAAGAACAGCTTGAGGTTCTCATGAAGCAAGAAGAATCAGATTTAAAAGAGATGCGGAAATGGAAAAAAAAGCTTAGTTTGCAATTTCATAAACAGCATCTAGATGTTCTGAAAGGTTTGGAAAAGCGGAATAAAACAACAGGGAATAAAACTGGACAGCAAAAACAGAAACGGGCAAATATGCGCAATTTTCTTCCTCCTATTGTAGCTTCGCAAAACGAACCTGAAATTGTTCAAAATATTTCAACGAGAAAACAATGTCCAAAAAATGCATCCTAAACACGAGCTAAAGATGCATCTGGAAACATTGAACAGCATGACGATGAAAAAGAAGACGGAAGAAAAATGGACAAGAGCATTGCAAAACTATCGCCACTTGATAAACCAGTTGAAACCAAATTACACCAAGTAAAAGAAACTGAAGATGTTGAATCTCCGTCGAATGATATTGAAATGAAATTCACAATAATTCAAGTAGAAGAAAATGAAGAAAAGGTTGAAGCTCAACCAAATGGTATTGAAATGCAACTCACAATAAACCAAGTAGGAGTAGAAAATACAGAATCTACTGATGTTGACATGAAATTCAAAATGAATCAACTAGAAGTAGCTGAAGATCTTGAATCGCAATCAAACGAAGTTGAAATGAAACTCACATTAACCCAAGTAGAAGCACCAGAAAATACTAAACCGCAACCAAGCGAAATACAACTCACGTTAAACAAAATAGAAGAAAATGAAGTGGCGAAATCATCTTCAAACGAAATTGAATTCAATTCGAACGACGTTGAAAAAACCAGAGTTAGAATTCCAGAATCTTTAGCTAACGTGAAGACGAAACCCAGCTTCAAATTCTTCGAAGCCATCGACGCGTCCCTCGCCAACGATAGCGAATCAAAACCATGAATCTACAAAGCATATTAATGAATTGTTTGCGTGAATCGATTTCATTCAAAATTACCATTTAAATCAAAATATTTTTCTGAACGATTAACTACTTAAAAGAAAGTTGCAATTTGAATAAGAGTTCAAAAGTGATAGGTCGGATTCGCGAAAGGGGCCATTGCCAGTACCACAGCATGCGAGTAGTAGGATGTTCTATCAATAGCTCCTTGAGTTAATGTTCCAACAGTACCAGCATTCTGCTTCGAATTACTTTTTCCATATACAATATCATCTGCTCTTCCAAGTTCTATTCCTTTCTTTATAAGAGACACCAATGCCGGAGGTACCGCAAAAGATGCAGTTCGAGCAAAATTCCTCCTGTCATCGGCTGTCAAAACAGAAATCCACGCGAAGCAGTTGATGGTCTCCTTGTCCTCTTCCTGCAACCCACCTTCGATTCCGATGAAGTAACACGCACCTGGATGCTCGGGGTGGTCTCTGCAATGCATGGCTCGATTCAGAGATCCCCTTTTCGTCTCTTTATCAGTCATTGGCTGGTCACTCACTCCGGAAGGCGCGTCCATGCCAATGAAAGTAAATAGCCGAGGTGCCCCGGAACAGAATGCTTGGTAGAAAGCTATTTTACAAGCGTTGATTTTCACTGGGTTTCGACTTCCTACAAGCACCACTGATTGCTTCGCCTTCTCACTTCCTATAGATTTTCGAATAGCGTACACGTGAGAAAAGTAATTGCGATAAAATTCTTGCTCCGAAATTCGCGGTACCAGGAGTGGTTTGAATTTGAATATATTTCGATCCAGAGATGCTGATAATACAGCTGCTTGTCGATCTAGAGGGTTGTCGAGATCAAATTGAAACTCTTCTGGAGTATCAACATGCAGCGATCTTAATGAGCTAAGATTAACTTTGGAATCTCCTTCATCTCCAATAGTGAGGTGTTTTACCATTTCGACCACCTCCGCCCCGCGTTTCGTGACTGCATCATGCCACGCTTGGGTGATGGGTAATTGAAGAGCCGCTGCAAACTTAAAGACTCCTAGTTTGCCTGGCAAATCTTGTTCTTCAAAATCCACTTTAGAATCTGGTGTTACAATCGTTGTTGCAAAGTTGAATTGCCATTCTTGCAATCTGGTGAATGCAAATGCAAAGTCCTGAAACAATCTTTCTCTATCGTTGGCGTACGATTCCACCCATCGCCTCGATTGGGAGTCTCTGTCATTAACCACTAACTGCCTTTGAAAATACTCACTATCGATACAACCCTCAAACACCATGCAAGCCAGCACCATCCTCTCTTGGTCCGTTAATGGACTTCCGCCTGGAACTTGGTCCATTTCGTTGTCAGTCCTACCTGATCGCCATGCTGCTCTCGGACCCCCTAGAAATTCACACGCTGTAACACTAGCTAGTGAATACATATCATTGCGAGATATTCCAGCTGTTGGGCAAAACCTGGTGCATAGTGGAGCTAGTAAATCCAATGCACCCTTGATCGACTCGTCATCTTCCGTTCTGAATACATTCCCCCACAGATTCCACGACAGCTTAAAAAGAATAGGAGCACAATCTTCAATGCGGATAAGAGAACTGATGGCTTCTCTAATATCGGCGAATTGCTGATCCATGTCAACAATATTCTCCAGGACACTTAGAACATGGGAAAAGTAGTTGTAAAAGAGGGTTTGTTCACTGAGAGATCCATGATCACATAGACGCAGCTTGGCATCAGAAACTCTCTCATCAAAAACGGTAGCCGCAGCTGCAGCAGCAGCATCTCTTCCGTTGCCAAGGTCGAACGAGAAGGAGCGGGCAACGGCTGCTGGATGGGCTTGGAGGAAGACTTCATCGCCGAGTTTGCGAGTCAAGCCTCGAATCTCCTCAAGAAGGTTCGCAACCTCCGCCTTCGAAACTTGATCCAACGGAACTGTTAGGGCGCATCGAAACCCAAGAATGACTTGGGTCATTTCCTTTTTTGAAAATTGAAAAAAAAGGTTCCTAACTTCCCATGATACTTGTCTTGGCTTTATTAACACATGTGATCCCCTCCCAAATTTGAAAGTTATAATACACAAATGTTGATATCACATTAATAAGATTAGGCATCCTTGATTATTTTTGTAAGCAAGTTCTCTATTCTGTGCTTCATGATAGGCTGACCTCTTGATGTCGTTTTACTGAATTTTTTACGCATCAGGTCTCTTTGTTTCTTCTTTTCTTGTATGTTTTTTTCGACTCGCTTTTCCTCTGATTCTTGTTGTGCTAATTTCTCTTTAGTTGCTTCAGCTGCCTTCTTCGCCTTAAAGTGCCGATCAGGTTTGGCAGTTCTTTGTCTCTTATCTCCTTTCGAATATCCGTTGTCAAATTTCCTCTTCTGAGACAATTTCGATTGATCCAACATCCCCTCTTTCTTTAAAGTACGGCGATATGTCTTCACGATGTTGGCTTTTTGGTAATATGCCTTCTTTTTCACTATGAAACACCACAATTAGTCCAAAATTTCCTTTTTCATTTAATATGAACTTACATTCTCTTGTTACTCTTGGATTGTGTTGTTTGGCATTGATAAATTTATCCAATGAAAGCCCATTCTGTTTATCATTTCGTTCCCAAGGCGGTAACGACATGGCAACCAGTCAATGATTCAAATACCAATCGTAATACAATGTACCCCATGCAGGACTATGACTGTATTTACTATTTACTATAAGGATCGAGGATGACCGAAATTTCAGTCTCCGTTCACGTGTATAAAATTGTTGCAATTCTTTTCATAATTCCCAGCAACTGCTGTATGTCCCCAAACGCTATGCCTAATGAACAAGCAGACAGTTGTACTTTCAGTCCTATTGAGGATGCCGTTGCAACCATAGCCAGTGGAGGTGTTGTGCTTGTGATGGATGATGAAGGCCGTGAAAACGAAGGAGACTTGATCATGGCTGCTAGCGACGTCACCCCTGAGCAATGTGCTATGTTTATCCGATATGGTACAGGTATTCTCTGCGCCCCAATGACCGCATCCAGAGCCAAGGAGCTCCAACTTCCATTAATGGTGTCCAATAACGAGGACCCAAACGGAACTGCGTTTACTGTCACCTGTGATGCAATAGATACGACCACAGGTGTTTCAGCTGTTGATAGAACCACCACATTGAACCACTTGGCTGATAGCGCATGCGGCGCATCACAATTCAATCGTCCTGGCCATGTGTTCCCATTGATTGCCAAGGATGGTGGCGTCTTAGCGCGTCGTGGTCACACCGAAGCGTCAGTTGATCTATGTACACTTGCAGGGAAAAGCCCAGTTGCTCTGATTGTTGAATTGTGTAACGATGATGGGACAATGATGAGACTACCTGACTGCTCCAAATTTGCAGCCAGCAGAGGCATTCCTTTAATTACCGTTGAGGCGTTAGTTGAATATAGACGAACACATGCATGATCGTTTATATATATATTGTGAGAATATAATCGTTACTCATTACGAATAATCATCTTTATTACATATAAATTCAAAAAATGCAAGTGAAACTATTCCATAAAGAGACCATTGGAGCGCGAGCTGGAAGTGGGAGACGAGAGTAGTATGAGAGTCAATAAGTTAACTACTTGGCTTCATGATGGCAAGCACATCAAGTATGTATCTTACAGGAATGTGAACCTTCGATTTTTCTCCTCAATTACTTCCGCGATGAGACAGAATAGGAAGACGGTTTTTGCTAGCAACCAGAAAGTTTTTTCATTCATTCAATTTCACAATGTTAGTGCATGAAAACTAGATGTATTTGGGGGCAAATGTTTCATATTTCAAACAGAGGAAAGGCCAAATCGATCCGTTCCTAATAGAATTGCAAATAGTTCAAGATGCAGATAGATAAAATACAAGTTAACAGGTATAGCTCGTTGTTTCATGATCGAAGGTAGCAAGTATCGGCCGCTTTTTTCTCCGAGACTAAACGAATAATTGTGAACGGCGGGATTTCAGGAGTTGACCACTTTCATGACAAAGTGCTGCGTTTAATTAAATAACTAAATGAATACCACTGCAAGAAAGAAATTAGCCGAAAAGCGCCACGTATTATTTGTTTTATTTTTGAATCAACTTGCTTCTGAAATTCAATAATCTATATAAAATACTTAGAATTTAGTTCAACGTCAATGGAGTAACTTGAG
>Ga0105053_10007225_pt1 | contig 14922 bp, 19 predicted proteins | sample BON01_FD_78093 | JGI IMG/M metagenome (GOLD analysis project Ga0105053, IMG submission 78093) | Freshwater microbial communities from Lake Bonney liftoff mats and glacier meltwater in Antarctica - BON-01 | ecosystem: Environmental > Aquatic > Freshwater > Ice > Glacier meltwater | place: Lake...
TGTTGTTTTTGGTGAAGACCAAAGCCGAAAACGTATCCGAAACGCTGCACAAAACTTCTCCACTATCCGAAAAATTCTCCTCAACCTTTTAAAAACCAAAAATGAAAAAATAAGGTTAATCGAAAACGCAATAAATGTGCTCTATCCGATCAATATCGAGAGAAAACCCTCGGAATTTGATGCGTTTGCCCTGCGGGCCCAGGCGGGCTGAAAAATCTGCAAACAGGCTGTCTTTAGTGAGCCAAACCGAATCAATGGCCCATCCTTTTACGGATTGCTCGGGACTGTCAAAGGTCCCTTCGATGATTTTGTTATCTGCTTTAAAATGCATTAACAATGGAATGGTTGGGCCGTTCGGGATAGCAAGTTTTCCTATCCAGGATCCCTCAATACTGGTTTGGCTGTTGCTCTGTCCATGGCCTGCAAAACATGCAAGTAGAAAGATGACAGAAGAAAGTAGTTTTATTTTCATGACAGCAAATTTTATTGTTTCATCCGTGCCCTCGTCGGCCAATTGATACAGTGCGCACCATATTCATTCAGTTGTTTGATGGAACAAAGGTCCACCAAAGCACAATTTCACACAATACTGATTTATCAGTACTCTTATTCCAAGAGGCCAAATTTTGAAGCAAACATGACAGCTTCAAAGGAATTGTTCGCGCCCAGTTTTTCTAAAAATCTTTGTCGGTGCGTATTGACGGTGTGTAAACTTATGGATAGCTTATTAGATATTTCTTTGCTTAAATAACCGCCTTTTACAAGTTTTAAAATCTCCTTTTCTCTTTTTGTTAATTCCATTTGTGGTTTTTCGGGGACATCCAAAGGAATAAATTGCCCGGTTCTAAAATTGAGTAATTGACTCTTAATATTGTTATTTTCTTCCTGATTCGGGGAAATATCAACGGCACCCATCATCAACCATATCTGGCCTTTTTTATCCAACTCTATAATTTGATATTGCTCGATAAGCCGTGTATATTTGTCATTGGCATTTAACATTCTATATTCACTGATCATCTTGTGATTTAACTTTTCATCGCTCGAAAAACCTTTGAATATTTTATGAACAGAAATACTTTTTAAACTTAAACTCAGCGCATCTTCCGGATGAATTTTGCTGGCAAAAAAATTCTGACCTGCAGTTTCATAATCAGCTTGTTTATAACCTAACAGTTGTCCGAAGTTCGAAGAATAAAACAAGGTCTGGCGTTTGTATAAATCAAATATGTTGAACCCTGAATTGCCAATATTGGACAAAGCTTGTAATGCAGTGGTATGTTTCTGCACCACAGAGTAGTCCAAATCCTGCTCATCAAATTTATATTCCATTAAAAATTTGAAAAAGATTTCTTCAATACTGTTTTCTTCTGCCATTGGACTGAATCTTTTGCTTCTTTTGGCTTGTGTAGCCCAGAATGTACGTACGAATAGGAGTATCTGCTTTGCCATGCCAGGCTTGCCTTCAACTCGTAAACGTACGCAGTTTCTGAAAATTCGTAGGCTAAATTTTTTTTTCACGAACTATGCTGTTTAACTATATTAATGTCAAAAAGATAAAGGGCCGCTATTTTTAAAGATAGCGGCCCGATAAGAAGGATATCCAAAAAAATCAATAAGGTTTGATAACCTGCCCTGTATTCGCCCCAAAAACACTTTTTCGAAAACCAAATGCTAACTGCTTCATGGTAACAGGCATTTCCCCAGGAAAGAAAGGGAAGTACTGTGGTGAGTCCTCAATGACAGTAGGGCTAACCGCATTGATACGAATGCCGTTTTCTAATTCGATTGCTGCGGCCCTGACGAATCCTTCCACTGCTGCATTGGCTGCTGAAGCGTTGGCAAAATTTCTTTGAGGGTCGTGCGTTAAGGCCCCTGTTATTAAGGTAAAGGAACCTTTTGGGTTGATGTGGTGCTGCCCAATGAGAACCAGATTAATTTGTCCCATCATTTTACCTTCAACAACCTTGCGAAACTCCGTATCCGTTAAGTTTTTCCAGGGGCCTACATGGGTAGGGCCCGCCGTACAAACCAGCTGCCTATCCTTGCTTTTTAGCGGAGCTCTTTTTACCCGGTTTTGAAACTACCAGGCTAATATTGAGCATTCGATTATAGCGTTCTACATCTTTGGAGAGATTGACTAAGCCGTAGCCATAGCGAACATCCAGCGTGAGCGTTGATTTCTTCATATTGAAATTGTAGCCAGCGCCTATCTGTGCTCCAGCGTCCCACCGCTTGAAATCTCCGGCCGCATTGCCGAAAGAAACCCTGACGTTTTTTTCAGGCAATACTTCAGAACCTTTTGTTTTCAACCGCCCTCCTACATTGTAGGCAACATAAGGGCCAGCATTCAGGTACAAATTATTAAAATGAAGGCGAGCTTGTACAGGCATTTCAATGCTGTAAAGGCGCAAGGTGGAATTGTTTTCCGTGAGCGGATTATTCGTTTTCAGGCTTCCGCCCTTTATGGCGAAATAGAGTTCCGGGACCACCGAAAACTTTGGCGTGATACCTGCCTGGTATGATACACCTGCCTGCAATCCTGTAAAGTTCTTTTTGTAAAGCTGCAACTCGCTGTTTGACTTTCCGTAATTAAAGTTTGTGGTCAGTGAATTTATGGAAATGCCGAACCGGTTGGTTTGCGAAAACGATGTGGCCGAAAATGACATGAATAGTGCCACTACCAAGACTGATTTGATTGTTGATTGCATAATGCGTTAGTTTTAAATTAATGAATTAATTTGATGGCACAAAAATCCTCCAATTCTCAATTTCACGCAATACTGATATATCAGTATTGCCATTTGTCGGCAGTGACGGCAATCAAAATTCTTCTTCAATAAGTTCTTTGTTAACCATTATCCGGCTGGCAATCTCTTTTGGAGTCTTTCCGTCGTTGGTCAGGAAGTTGTGAGAATGAGGTGTTTGCTTATTGCAAGGATCACCGCTGTCGATAATCAATACTTTTCTTAGCGCTCTGCCCAAGGCCATGCCTGCCGCAAGGCCTGCATAGCTGCCGCCAACTATTATTGTGTCATATTGTGTTTCCCGTTTCATCTTACTTTTCGTTGAAAAGCTTACGAATGAGAAAATCAAGGAACGGCACACCAATGAACATCATCCATGGCACCAGGGAGATGCTTAGAAGGAACGTCCTTTGATGTAAGGGCAGCGCCGACATCGGTGGCCCAAAAAGAAACAGAAATAGTGTAATGGAAGGATATATGACCATCCAGATTTTCAATGACATCAATAGCCTTGCTTTTGCGTTCATGGTGATTAGTTTTTAACCAATTATCTTATCGACCACAAAAGTAGTAGGGCAAGCAGCGTCATTGTAGGACGTATTCCACAAACCTTATCATCAGTTGAATCTGACTTTCCGATACATTGAAATATGGAAAATCCGACACCGCCGTGAACAGAAAGACCCAAGCGCTCGTTATCATTCAGTGATGCAAAAAATACTCATCGTTGAAGACGACCCACACATCGCTGCACTCATCAATCGAGCATTGCAAGAGTCAGGCTACGAAACTTACGTGGCGTTCGATGGAAAAATGGGCATGGAGCTGTTTCATACGCTCCGACCTCAGTTGGTCATTACCGACTTGGTCATGCCACACGTTGGCGGGCACGAACTATGCCAGCAGATTCGAAACGAAAAATATTATGTCCCAATCATCATGCTCACCGCACTAAGTTCAACAGATGACGTTGTTCAGGGCTTGGATTCAGGTGCCGATGATTACATGGCCAAACCATTCAGGGTTCCTGAATTGCTGGCGCGGGTGCGGGCGCTGTTGCGCAGGGTTGAAGTAGCGGAGCACCTTCAGGTCAGCACATTGGCCGACCTCACGATCGACTTCGATACGAAGACCGTGTGCCGCAACAACGAACCGATCAAACTAACGCCTACGGAGTTTCGCCTCTTGGAATACCTGATGCGCCATAAAGGTCGCATAAAGACGCGCATGGATATCCTGGAAGCAGTATGGGGCTTAGGTTTTGACCCCGGTACCAATGTGGTAGACGTATACATCAATTACTTGCGCAATAAGATTGACAAGCCTTTTGAGCAAAAACTGCTTCATACCCAATTTGGGCTGGGATTTGTTTTGAAAGAATAACCGAAAAACTATGCACCTTCCACGGCTCACCATACGCCAGCGCCTGCCGCTCCTGATTTCTATTTCAGCACTCCTGATCCTTTTGTTCGTGGGCTGTTTTATCTATGTATTTTCGGAACGGTTTTATGAACAAGAATTCAAGAGGCGTATCCAGGCAAGATTGGCAGAAGCCGACTCATTGATCGCCCTGGATCAGTCCCACCCTTTCACCGTCATCAGTAACTTGCCGGCAGGGGAACTTACGGACGAGAAAATTTTTTATGCCACCGACCCGCGCCTTATTATACTGCCCGATGGAACAGTGCCGTTGTCTCAGGTTGTAGACACCACAAAATTTGACTTACTGCCTTATTTCTTTGCGCACGTTGATCAGCGCGACTACGGAATCCGGCACAATGCCGCCACACACCATACCCTGGTCGTATCCGCGGTAGACCGCTATGGTCAAACCAATATCAGAAACTTGCGCAATGGCATTATCGCCGGCATTTTGTTTGGGGTGGTGCTGTTGGCCTTGGCCAGTTGGTTCTGGGTAAGAAAAATGTTGCAACCGATTGCCAACAAAATTGCCAAGGCCCGTGCCATTGGAACCAAAAGCCTCAACCTGCGCCTGGATGTGAAAAACAACCATGACGAACTGGGGTTGCTGGCACTTACCTTCAATGAAATGCTGGAACGCATTGAACAGGGCTTCCGTACGCAGCAGCAATTTATCCGGAACGCTTCGCATGAAATTCGCACACCCCTCACCGCCATCATGGCCGAAGCGGATTTGGCCTTGCAACAAAGCCGCACACCGGAGGACTATAAGAATGCACTCGAAAATGTAAGCACACAGGCAGAAAAACTCAACGAATTGGTTTCAAAACTACTACTCCTGGCAAAGGTGGAGGGCAACACCCGTTTTCCCGATCAAGCCTGCGCTCCCGATGAAGCCTTGATGATAGCGTTCAGGGCTTTGCAGTCCAAGTATCCAACTGCCAGCCAATCCGTAAACCTGCGCCTTGAGCTGCCTGATACCCACCAACTATTGATACGCTGCGACCCAGATATTGTAGAAATTGCTTTTTTCAATTTACTGGACAATGCCGTTAAATATGGCAAGGGCAATTTGGTGCGCGTTCGACTTTCCCTACTCGATCAAATGGTGTGTTTAGAGGTAGTCGATCAGGGTGTGGGCATTGCCCCCGCTGATATGGAGCATTTGTACAAGCCGTTTTACCGCGGCAAAGACAACAGTCACCTTCCGGGCAGTGGCATCGGGCTCTCCTTGGTGAAAACCATTGCCGAAAAATACGGCGGAAGCATCCAAATCGAATCTGAACCTAGGCACGGCACTACGGTAACGTTGAGTTTCCCACGAGACATGAACGAGGTTGGGCAAATCTAATCCCATTCTTAATCAATTCTTATGCCGCTCTAATACCTTGCCCACCACCTTTGTGCTATCACTAAACATTTAAATAGTATGAAGATTTTGAAGATTAATTCTTTTGTTATCGCTTTTATAGCGTTGTTGATGACGAGCTGCGCTACGGTCATGCCCGATCAGGTGGGTGTTCGACGCACTTTTGGTCGTATTGGAGATTCCGTGAAACAACCTGGCGTTGTGGGTTTCAATCCTTTCACTACCCGAGTGGTGAGAGTGCCCATCAGGACCATGAATTTGGCCATCATCGAAAACCTGCCCTCGAAGGAGGGACTGACCATACGCTCGGAAAGTTCTATCCTATACCGTATCAAGTCGAATGCTGTGCCCCAAATCCTGAAAGAAACCGGTATGGGGTTTGAGGAAATGTTGATTCTGCCTGTTTTTCGCTCCGCCGCTTCCGATGTCTGCTCTAAGTATTATGCCAAGGATATGCACAGTGCTAAACGCTCTGAAATTGAAGAAGAGATAAAAAAACGGCTGGTTGAAGTCTGTGCACCCAAAGGGTTTATCATCGAGGCCGTGCTCTTGAAAAGTATCACCTTGCCAGGCGGATTATCAAAATCCATAGAATCCAAATTAGAAGCAGAGCAGGAATCCCTACGGATGCAGTTTGTGTTGGATCGCCAAAAACAAGAAGCGCAGCGCCAGATCATTGATGCCGAGGGTGCCAAAGAAATCGCCAGAATTCAAGCAGAAGGCAAGAAAAACGCCACCATCATTGATGCTGAAGCCAGGGCACGTGCCAATGAGATTGAAGCAGAGGGCATCAAAAAGGCCAACGAACTCATCAGCCTGAGCCTGACACCGAACGTGCTCAAATTCAAACAGATTGAGGCATTTCAAAAACTTTCAGCATCACCCAACACCAAAACCATCATCACGGACGGCAAAAGCCCGATGGTGAATATGCTGGGCAACGAGGGAAACTAATATCACTTTTACTGACCAAATCTGCAAGTTTAGTAGGTGAACTCATGCAGGTTTGGATTCAACAGCCGGGCGCGGAGCTCGCGCCTGGCTGTATTTTCTCCTGATTTATTGGGCAGGACGCCTGCCATAGTTTTAAAAATAGCATTCCATAATGAAAAAGCAAATAACAGCAATCGCCTATGCGCTCGGCATCATTTTATTAGTCTCCGCCTGTCAAAATGATAGCGGCAAAGCAAAGAACAAAAGCTTGTCAACACCTGCAGCGGATGACACAGCAAAAATTGCCGAAACAGAACTCCCCTACCCACAATCTCCCGACGAAGCCATTGCCCGGCTCAAAGAAGGGAATGCCCGCTTCATCAACGACCAATCATCCCACCCCAACCGCGACGACAACCGCAAAATTATTCAAGCCCAAAAACAAACACCTTTCGCCAGTATCATGGGTTGTAGCGATAGTCGGGTGCCTTCAGAGATTATTTTCGACCAAGGCCTGGGCGACCTCTTTATTGTTCGCACAGCTGGACAAGCTCCCGCAACCGCTTCTTTCGGTTCGCTCGAGTTCTCCGTAGCCGTGCTGGGTGTAAAAGTGATTGTGGTGATGGGGCACGAAAAATGTGGTGCCGTTGCTGGCGCCATTGGCACAACCAAATTACCCGGGCATATAGAAGACCTGGTCAATATTATACGGCCAGGCATCAAAGAATTCATCGGCAAACCAGAGAAATTGGAAGAAGCTGGCAAAGCAAACGTGTTGGCCGAGGTGGAGGCACTCAAAAACCTTGACCCAATCCTTTCCCAATATGTGAAAGAAGGGAAAATCAAGATTATTCCTGCTTATTATCACCTGGAAACAGGCCAGGTAAAGTTTTTGTAATTTTTTAAACTAGTCTTCATACAGGTTTGGATTTAGCAGCCGGACGCTCACCCGCGTTCGGATGTATTCTAAAATGATTATTCAAGTAATAGTTGTGCCTATGTTTACGCGCTTTTCATTTTTGGGGTTTTGTTGCTTAGCGCTCTCCTTCTTCAATTGCAAACAAGAACCGGTACAGCCAGCACCGGCACCGTGGAAAGCCGCACCCGGATTTTTATACAACAACAGGATCGCTTTAAACAGTGCTATCTGGGATGATCAACTGTACGTTTTAACGGGAAATGCCCTCTGCACCGTGAAGCCTGATGGCAACATATCCTGGTATGCTTATCACAAAGAGAAAATTGAGTTGCAATCGACCTTAAATCGCGACTTTTTTGTGGTAACGGAACACGATCCCGATGTGTTGATTTTTATTCCAAGTGCCAACCCGGATGAAGCAGGGGCTCAGCGAATACGGATCAATATGAGCGACTTGGGATCAGACATTGCAGGCTTTGCCTATAATTTTAGCAATGCGTCTTTTTCAAATAATGGCATAGGGCAGGTATTGGCTAATTTTCGGACCACTTCAGACCGCTCGGCACTTTTTCTTTTTGCTGTAAAAATGAAGAAAAACGCGTTGTGGGAAGTGGATGAAGTGAGCGCTAAGCGAATAAACCTACCAGAAAGTAATTTTTATAATGGAACAAGTGTCATTGGCGACAAATTCTTGATCCGTACCATTGCTGGACCGGGCCAAAGCAGCACGCTGCTGATAGATGCTACGGGCAATGTAACCGTGGCAGCATCGGAGCTTGGTTTATACCCCGTGCTGCCAATTGGTGACACATTATATGCTCATGCTGGATCTGCAACAAAATACACCTCAACCAATCAAGGCAATTCGTGGGTCGCTTTACAAGGGCACAATCCGGGCTTGGATTTCCTCTTCGCCTTGGAAGGATATACCACTGTAGACAGCCGTCTGGTGATGCATTCCAGTTTTGGGATTTATCAAATAGAACGCAGTACTGAGGGCAAAATCAGTACAACATTATTGGATTTGACTGGATTGGAAGGCAATAGCATCATAAATTTACACGAGTGGAGCGGGCAGGTTTTTGCCGTCACGCTAACAGGTGTATATATGCGCAGTGTGCAGGATTTTTTCACAAAACGGGAATATTGAACGCAGTAGGAGTCATAAGGTCATGCTCAAGGAAGATTTGTGCAAAAAATTATATACATCGCAGCGTTTTTGTAATTTTTTAAACTAGTCTTCATACAGGTTTGGATTTAGCAGCCGGACGCTCACCCGCGTTCGGCTGTATTCTAAAATGATTATTCAAATAATAGTTATAGCCTATGTTTACGCGCTTTTCATTTTTGGGGTTTTGTTGCCTAGCACTCTGTTTCTTCCCCAATTGCAAACAAGAACCGGTACAGCCAGCACCTGCACCTTGGCAAGCAGCACCCGGATTTTTATACAACAACAGGATCGCTTTTAACAGTGCCATCTGGGATGATCAATTGTACGTTTTAACGGAAAATTCCCTCTGTACCGTGAAGCCTGATGGCAACATATCCCGGTATGCTTATCACAACGAAAAAATTGAGTTTCGATCGACTTTAAATCGCGACTTTTTTGTGGTAACGGAACACGATCCCGATGTGTTGATTTTTATTCCAAGTGCCAATCCGAATGAAGCAGGGGCTAAGCGAATACGGATCAATATGAGCGACCTGGGGCCAGATATTGCAGGCTTTGGCTATACCTTTGACAATTTGAATTTTAAAGGTAATGGTGCCGGGCAGGTATTGACTGATTTTCGGACCACTTCAGGCCGCTCGGCGCTTTTTCTCTTTGACATAAAAATGAAGAAAAATACGTTTTGGGAGGTAGATGAAGTGCGCATTAAGCGAATAAACCTGCCAGAATATTATGGTTATACCGGAACAAGTGTCATTGGCGACAAATTCTTGACCCGTATTATTGATGGACTGGACGGAGTCGGTACGCTGCTGATTGATGGTATGGGCAATGCAACTTTGGTAGCACCTGAGATTGGTTTATACCCAGCGCTGCCTATTGGTGACACATTATATGCATCTGGCTCTAAAGGTTATATCTCAACCAATCAAGGCAATTCGTGGGTTCCTTTACAAGGGCACAATCCGGGTTTGGATTTCCTCTTCGCCTTGGAAGGTTATACTAGTATAGACCGCCGTCTGGTGATGCATTCTAGGTCCAGCATTTATCAAATTGAACGCAGTGCTGAGGGCAAAATCAGTCGAACAGAATTAGATTTGACTGGAATGGAAGGCAATACCATCTTAAATTTACACGAGTGGAGCGGGCAGGTTTTTGCCGTCACGTTAACAGGTGTATATATGCGAAATCTACAGGATTTTTTCACAAAACGGGAATATTGAACGCAGTGCTGAACATTATGCTCTTTTGCCGACACTGCACGGGAACTCACTTCTTCTAATATGCTTATACGCTCCATTCTGGTTTTTTCATTACTGATTTCACTGGCCGCTGATTCAATGGCTCAAAATACCCGCATCACCGACCGCAACAAAGTAGGCTGGTGGGCTGGTTTTGCCACCTTCAAGCTCAACAATAAATGGGGAATCCATACGGAATACCAGTGGCGGTGCGAAAATTTTGTGACCGACTGGCAGCAGGGTCTTTCAATACAACTCCGGCTTCATTGTCAATACGGTGGTGAATTTAGACTGTAGCCGAAAAAAATAATATTGACCACCAAACGCTTATCATTCAACCATTGTTCGCTATGAAATGTCCAAAATGCAACACAGTATTATCAATTTATGAACGTCAAGGGATTGAGATTGACTTCTGCCCAGATTGCCGCGGCGTATGGCTCGACCGGGGTGAACTCGATAAACTCATCGAGCGAGCCAATGAATCGACAACGCGCCAGAAAAGTGATTACGACCACACCAACCCCAATGACAACTCTAATCCGAGAATACCTGATTTCAGAAGACAAAACGAGCATTATGAACAAAGGGGCAAAAAGAAATCGATCCTTGGGGATCTGTTCGATTTTTGAACTAATTTTCAAGGAGCATAAAATACCAATAAAGAATGTCTCGTTCCCGCATCCTCAGCATCGTCTTCGTAGGTGCTCTTGTTCAGGAGATTGGGCGGTTCCGTTTAATTAAAAGCAGAACTTGTAAAAGATACTCCATTGTCTTTGTAGACATCCGCACCGTATGTTCCAAACCAGAGGTTCCCGTTTCTATCTTCAAACAGTGCAGGCACTGCAGGACCGTAGCATAAAGACCACAAACTTTACTTTGACGAAGCGTTTGCCGAACACACCATCCCATTGTTCGAAAGAATTCAGAACAATGAATTCACGTTGCTTTTCTCGACAGTAACCCAAGACAAATTAGAAAAGTTTCATTTTCCTTATTCGTCACCAGTTCATTGGATATTCATTCACCCAATGAAATCCCCTTTTCATCAGCGGGTAATCTTTATCCAATTTTCGCCGCGTGTGCATCCAGATAGAGTCGCCCTTCCAAGTGCCTTTTAAATCAACATGTGTACTGTCCGTTTGGGTAAAATAAATCTTTCCGGCGAAAGTGGAATCTTGATAAGACGTGATGACCCACCCGCCTGAAAAGCTGTCTAGTTTTATACTGCAATAATTTATGTTGCCGGACATAGATTGCACTTGTGCAACGCCTTCATAACCCATTACCGTAAATTTTTGCCAACGCAGGGTGTCAGTCGTCAATGGTGGGAGCGTGTCTTTGTTGAGTACGAATTTTGCTATTTCATACATGCCGTAGTTTATTGGTTTTGGAGCGGATGAGCCATATTATTTTTGGCTTTCCCAACCATGTCCACAGGATTCGTACATTTTAATTTGGTGACGTGCGGAACTGCACAACTCCCAACGATTGGATCGGCACAGATGCTGCCCCAACGATGGACTATTTGAAAATCATGACATCGAAAGACACGATAATTGCCAATGATCGAGCAGAAATTTTAAAATTGACTTCGCGAAGGACAATAATCTGTTGTACATCAAGCATCATATCATTATCCTGAAAAAACATTAAGTCCCATAAAAAATTCAGGCAGCCAACGCTACTCCGCAACTAAACTTTGTCTATTGTTTTACACCTATGAATTAGCAAGGCTGCTTTCATTAGAACCAAATCGTGCTATTGCAGTCAACGCTTTCAACCCTGGGCTGATGCCCGATACCGGTTTGGGTGGATTAAATAAAATGCTGCTCAGAAAAATTTTCCTCAAATACATATTGCCCTTTTTTGCCAAAGGAGCGGTTAGCAATCCGGTAGTATCCGGTAGGATTTTAGCAGCACTTTTAATGGATACTAAGTATCAAGATATTACAGGCAAATATTTCGACAGAGATAAAATCATGCCGTCATCCAAAGAGTCGTGCGATACAATGAAGTGGTTGGATTTGTGACATTTCAGTGCAGCAATAGTTGGTATGGAACCTCCAAACAGCTTTCCAACCTAAACCATGTGCATGAAAATTGGGTCAGCGTATAGATTTTCCGACTCGCCAGGTGTGTGAATTATGTAACTTATTTCCAAAATTGTGCAACACTTATTGGTTCAATCTCCCTGAACTTTGCATCATGATAAACTTAGCGTAACTGGTTCGCCGGAGGCTAACTATTTACAGTGATATTATGCTGCATTTATTTTCAATAAACTCCCACAATTTTTCATCTCCTTAAAACCAATTTTCACATTTTTCATAATTTTTAAAAAAAATGGATATGCCAGAATATAAAGAAATTAGCCCGAAACTACGAGCATCAATAGTCATCAAAAATCTGCATGAAGCTTTTGAAAAAAATAAAAAATATACTTCACAAGAAATAGATGAAATTGCTAAAAATATTTTGGCTAAGCTTCCGGCTGATTATTCTCTTGAAGAGATTAATGAATACAAAAAAGATTATTTAATCGCATTGGCTGATGTTAAAAAAGAATTCGCACAAAAGCAAAACTTGTGGGACGATTTTTTGGATGTTCTTGCAGGCGGCACACATCAAAGCGCTTCAGAAAGAGTAATGTTGAGCAGATGGATAGATGGAGAAAAAGGAAATTTGGAATAGATTTCAGCCCCGCCAGGTCTTCTACGCCCAACTTAAATCGAACGCCAAGTGCCGCAGCAGTGTGTTTTCACCTGCTGCACACGTATAGCAGGGTGCCATGAAAGCATCCGTAATCACGATCAAATCAATTGAGGAAGCATCCAATGATCCACGTATATTTGTGCGTCGTGCATCATGCTTGGGCAACCTGCTGACTCGAAAAACTACAAGAATAAAACCTTGCATTTTCAAATTAATTCTAAACAAAATGAATAAAAACGGAGCAATTATTATCGTTGAAGATGACACCGATGACCAAGAGATGTTTGTTGAAGTATTTAACGAACTAAATTATAAAAATGAAATTGTTTTTTTTAATGACGGACAAAAAGCACTTGCCTATTTGATTTCAAAAACCACTGAACCTTTTATTGTTTTTTCGGACATCAATATGCCAAAGTTGAATGGCATGGAACTAAGAAGACAAATTCATGAAAACGAGGACATACGTTTAAAAACTATCCCTTACTTGTTTTTTACAACAAGCGCTGAACAAAAAGCTGTCATTGAAGCTTACTCAAAATCTATTCAAGGATTTTTTGTCAAGCCATCAGGTTATCAAGATTTAAAAAATATAATAAAAATAATAGTGGAGTATTGGCAAAAATGTGAATCTCCAAACTATATTGAGTAAACAGAATATTGAAACAGATTATTTATTCATAACCACTTTTTATCACGGTCAGAATCAATTTGAACCTGCCATTGGGTTTTATCTGACTTGATTCATGAGCAGGTATAAGTATGCCTTCTCCTGTTTGAAGCGTAGAAGGTTTTCCGTCGATTTCAATAATTGCGCTACCATCAATTATTTGTACATACGTATCGAATGGAGAAGTTTTTTCATTGAGCCCTTCACCACTTGCAAATGACAAAGCATTTATGGATCCTGTTGTCTTTTTCATAATTGATTTGCTTACAACAGCGTTATGCTCATATTCAATTAATTCAACAACAATATGGGACGTTCCTTTTTCAATTTCACCGTCTTTAGTCGGTAATTTTTCAAGTTGCTTGGTATCCATGACTTTTTTATTTTAATGGTTCAACTTTTTTACAGCGCAGTATTTAAAGTATTCAGGAAATCTAGCAAATGTTTATTGAACGCATCGGGTTGTTCAAGATTAGAAACATGTCCGGCATCATCTATAATTTTCAAGATAGAGCCTTTAATATGCTTGTGCATAAATTCAGATTGGGCAAGTGGCGTTACTGCATCTTCTCTGCCGCAAATAATAAGTGTAGGAACGCCAATAGTATCTAAAGTAGAACAGGTTTCGGAACGCTCGGCCAAGGCAGTTAACCCAGCGGTAATTATCCCTGTAGAATTTGCAATCACAACACTTCGTAAGCCTTCAACCAATTCTATTTTATGCGTTAATGATTCGGGGTGAAAAACACTTTTAATAAATTTTTCATTAAATGCATCTGCGCCGTCAATGTTAATTTGTTCAATGGTTGTGTAACGGTTTTCTCTTACTTTGGGTGTATCGGCAATACATTGTGTATCGCATAAAATCAATGCCTCAAACCGATCGGGAAACCTTTTCATTACGTTGAGCGCAATAAAACCACCCATAGATAGTCCGCAAATTGTTGCCCTCTCAATCATTAATTTATCCATAAACGCAATCAAGTCGTCACCAAACAAGTCAATACTCAGTATTGAATTTTCATCGGTTGATTTGCCAAACCCACGTATGTCAACAGCTATTACACGCTTTGAAGATTTTAAACTATCAAGTTGGCCCTTCCACATTGACTTATCGAAAGGAAAGCCGTGAAGAAATAATATTGGAATACCGCCCTCTCCTGCTTCGTTATATGAAATGGCAATATTGTTGACTTCTGTCAATAAATTTTGATACGAATTACCTTGTGCCATTTTTATAATTTCTGTTATTGGTAAATTCAAAGCGTTTTCTGGTTGGAAATTTTTAGTATTACTCTCCTCATATTCCTCAACCAAAGCCACAAGTGAATCGTGATAGGACGATAAGGTTTTAACGGTTATTGTAGGATTTTCTACATAGGGAATAGTTATCGGCATTTCATTCAGGTATTTCAGCAATTCAGGATGTTTTTCCCTGATTTTGTTGGTTATACCTAATATCATTTCGTTTAATTCCAATTCAGTTTTCATACTTTCTTATTAAAAAAATCTTTAGTGATTGATTTCTTGTCGACACCGATATTGATTAATATTTTTTCATTATCAGCTTATACCAGAAACTTAAGGCAACAAAATTATGCCTTTAAATACCCAGCGGTTCTCGGTTTGCAAAAAAGCATCATGTGATTTATTCGAGCAATGGATGGTTTGCTTGACGGTTGAGGGCGATAAATCTATAAATTGCGTTCATTGACAAGGCTGGTAAGAGATCAAA
>Ga0105053_10007228_pt1 | contig 14918 bp, 15 predicted proteins | sample BON01_FD_78093 | JGI IMG/M metagenome (GOLD analysis project Ga0105053, IMG submission 78093) | Freshwater microbial communities from Lake Bonney liftoff mats and glacier meltwater in Antarctica - BON-01 | ecosystem: Environmental > Aquatic > Freshwater > Ice > Glacier meltwater | place: Lake...
GTGGTCAGCGTGAACCATGCGTCGATCGCCCGCTGGCGGGTGCGGTCGTTCATCTCGAGCCACGGTGGCATCGTGGGGTCCTCGGCGAGTTGCGCCCGGCGGAGTTACCGCTGCTCGCACTGTCAGGACGTGCGCACCAAGGAGGTCGGGCACGGGGATCGATGCTGGTCCGAACTCGGTGGCGACATCCACGGCGATCCGACGATCGAGCGCGCGTTTCACGCCGGGCACCGCCATGGGATCCGGCTTCGTGAATTGGTCGGTCAGCCGTGTTGCCAGGTGGTCGGTCAGCCGTGTTGCCAGGTGGTCGGGCACCATCAGATCGAGCTGACCCGCGGGCGGTCAGCGTCCATCGAGGATGGCTTCGATCAGATCGGCACCGGCGCAGGCGGTTCGAGTATCGGAGTCGTCGAGCAGGTCGACGGCGACGACGGATCGAGGCATCAGCGTGCGCTGCATGATGTACGTAGTGGCTTGCTGGTCGGCGACGGACCGAAGTGTGAGGTTGCCGGTCGATGTGGACTGGAGGCGCATGGACTTCTTGAAGTCAGCCGTCACGGCTTCTGGGAGGTACACGTCGAGGTGCCCGAGCACGAGGAGGTCGATGTTGTAGTCGGCGAGAGCGCTCACGCCGGTCCGGCCTGCGCCGTCGTGGCGTGCGATTCGTCCCAGGTACGCGCCGAACGTCTGGAATCGTTCAGTCGTCGCACGGCGTCGTGCGAGCCACCGCCAGTTGCCGGCATCTCGCAACCCGAGCTTTGCGATGCGGGTCTGTTCGGTTGGGTGCAGAGCGAACGCCTGAGCGATGTCGTCCGAGATGGAGGTCCCGAAGTCGCTCAGGAGCGCGGCCCACGCGATTCGGGGAGACAGACTGCGCCCGGCTGTGGGCCGGCGACGTCGTCGGTAGTCATCGACCGATGTCGGGTCGACCGCCCAGACGTGTCCGTGCCGTTGTGCGTGGATGTCGCCTGTCAGGATCAGCTGGCGGAGCCGTTGTGTGCTGACGTCGAGTCGCTGTGCGGCCTCCCGAGCGGTGATCGTTTTTCCGGACGTCGACACACTTTGCTTGCGATATCGCAATAATACTGTGAGTCTCCTGGAGGAAGGTCCGATCGACGCGCTGGCTTCGCCGCCGACGGACTCAAGGACTCCAACGCTGGCCAACGTCGCTTGCGCGTCGAACAACATGCTCGGCTCGAGGGTGGCTCGCAGGTGGTCGTCGATTACAAACATACGTGCCGATCCTGAGGGGGCGACGATGACATCGGTGGCGGACGATATGTGTTCCTTCCGACAGCGTCGACCATGAGCGATGAGCGAAACCTCTCCATGTTGGGGTGTGGCTCATCACCGCTCGACTTGTGCGCCGACAGCTCGCACCGATGAGCGAAACCTCTCCATGTTGGGGTGTGGCTCATCGCCAATGTCAGCGAGCGTCCGATCCGCGGCACACTTCACACCCAATCGACAACGACGGGCGAGCAACACCCGAGTGCCCGCCCTCAACCGGCATCATGAGATCGGGACGACGGGGCAGTCGTTGGGCTCCTGACGAGCACGATAACGCTCAGTCCCAAACCCGTTGACACGCCGCTGTGGAGCGGGGTTGGTTGCGGACTGGTGTCGGTGATTTTTGGCTACTCGGCGTTGACGGCTTGGCTGTAGCGCTGACGAGCGGCCTCGCCGGAGGTTCCGACCATTGCTCCGATCGAGGACCAAGAGTGCCCGTCGTGGCGGGCTCGAACGACAGCGTCGCGGAGTGTGCGTTCGGTCTCGGCGCGGGCCAGGAATGCTTCGCGAACTACTCGCAGGGCGGTGGCGTCGCGGAGGTCGTCGGGCTCGGCATGTTCGAATCGTGCTGCGAGTTCGTCAGCGTTGTCGAGGATTTCTTGTGCGGTTCTGGGCATGGGGATCACCTGAGGTACTTCGGTCGTGCCGGCATGGCGTGGATGATGATCGGTCCGTCGACGCTGTCGATCACGTCGACCTCCAAGAGATTGCCTGAGGTGTCGGCACCGACGAACATGGTGAAGCCGTCGTCGGGGTCGTCGACGAACACCGGATGGTTGAAGGCGTGGATCATGTTGTCGTCGTGGATGCCGTGCTTGCGTGCGCTCGTGGCAATCAGCGGTGCATCCACGTCCACAAGTTAGCTTGCTGTCATTCGCGTCGCAAGTTGTCTTGCGGTCGAGGGTGACGCTGGCAGCTGAAGTGGCGTTCGCCTCGGAGCGATCACGATTGACAACCCATCCGGAAACGTTCGTCGGCGATGGCCCATCAAACAGCGCATCACCGGCAGGATTCTCGGTCTTCTGCCGCCGAGACCCGAACCCCGGACAGCGCGATATCGCTCAGGTCCGACCCGGCAGTCGTGCCGTTCTCTCGCAGCGTCGTGCGTCGACGTCGCATGGAGATATGGGCGTCTCGAGATGCAGAAGTGCTCGAAGCGAGCCCAGCCGTGCGAGAAGTTCGAAACGCTGTCCGGCCTCGCGGACATGTCGTAGAGCAGGCTGTGCGACATGGAGGTTCGGGTGCGGGAGAGTCCTGACGAAGTCAAGTTCAGTTCGGCGTACGAAGCTCATGCGCGAGCACTGTTGGGCTCTGCGCTTCGACGCGACGCTCTGCAACGCCGGCGGATGCCGCCGATGTGGTCGCCGAGACGATGTTGACGGCGTGGCGTCGACTCGACGTCGTGCCGGACGAACCAGAAACCATCCTGTGGCTCTACGGCGTCGCTCGCAACGTCATCGCCAACGGCGACCGCACCCACCGACGGAAACGACGCCTCGCCGAGAAGCTCCGTTCGCAACTCGACGACGTGCTCGAAGACCCGCCAGTCGCGGACCCGGCGTTGGCCGCCCAGGTCACCGCGGCAATGAAGTCGCTGACCCCGGTTGAACACGAAGTGCTGACCCTGACCGCGGCAGAGCAACTCAGCCCGGCAGAGATCGCTGTGGTACTCGACATGAAGCAGGACACGGTGCGCACTCACCTGCATCGAGCACGCAGCAAGCTGCGCTCGGCGCTCACAACGGACGCGCCGGAGAAATCCACGAAGAGGGCGAAACGCACCGACGGCGCCGGACATGAGACAACAGAGAGACAATCCCTCCGCCTCCACCGAACTCAAGGAGCCCAGTGATGAACGACGAAGAACTCGACCGCCTCGTAGCGCAGTCGATGTACAGCAACACCGACGTTCGATCACTGGACCTACGAGTTGGGGAAGCCGACCTCATGGAGAACGTCATGAACAGCACCACCCCCACCATCGAACGCCCACAACCGGTCCGACCCAAGCCGACACGCCGCCGAAGGAACCTTCTCGCCGGCCTCGCCGTCGGAGCTGTTCTCGCCGCCGGGGCCGAGGTCACATACGCAGCCGTCGCTGACCGGCTCAGCCCGGACCAAGCCAAGATGGTCGACGAACTCGGTGCTACTCGTGAGGTGACGTGCGACATCAGCTCCGAGAACGCCCGCCTCGCCGCGAGCACCACCAGCGGGCGCACCGTCGAGTACTGGACCGTGGACGACGCCGATTCCCACGGGGACCTCCTGTTCGAGAGCGGTGCCGCCTTTGGCGGCGGCGGCTGCGGCTGCGGTCCCATGAGTCGAGCGGTCGCCCACCCGCAGCTACCGTGGGCCGACTACACCCTCAGCGTCGACCCACGAGACGGAACCGGACTCGGCCACTGCACGTTCCACGGACAAGCACCCGCCGGCACTGTCGCCGTCGACATCGTGACCACCGACGGGACCATCCACGTCGACGTCACCTCACCCGAGGGGTACTTCGTCGTCCTCGCCGAACTACCAGTTGAATCGTCGCCGCCGCCGAGCCCCCCACCGTTGGTGGACGTGATGAAACGTGTCGACGCATACGCAGCAGGCGGCACCCTGCTCGGCACCGGCGGTCTCAGCTAACCCTGCCAGTTCTGGTCGGCCGGCACTCTCCGCCGGCCAACGGGACCACGGCGCCAATTGCGTCAGGTGCAAGCCGTTGGCCATTCGGGCGTCAGCGGACTCGTTGTCCCGAGCCAGCATGCCGGTGATGAGCGTTCGTCGAAACGCCGACGAGGGACACGGAACGGACGCTGCAGAACGGACGGCGCAGAACAACTCATGTTTCGCCGGTCTGTGTCGGCGCCGACGTCCATCTGGCCGACGACACTCCCTTCTCAGCGAACATCCAAGGCGTCCGAAAACAATCACCACTGCTGTGTCACCTGTACCACCAACGTTTCTTTCAGCTTCCTCGCCGACGTCAGTGGGTTTGCCGACCGTTCCGGGCGACGCTGTGGTGGAGCGGTATACGATCCCGCAGACATGGGCTTCCGTTGGCATGTAGCTCAACTTCGTACGCGAGTGAGCCGTGCTCTCATCATCGATGCGGCGATCGTTCTGGCGTTCATTGTGTGCAGGATCGTGCCGGTCTGGGGTCGGCCCATCGCCCGTTTTCCGGACACGCTTGGATACCTGACCCTCGATTTCAGCGGGTCTGCGACCCGGCTCTGGCCGGTCCCACTTCTCTATCAGGTGGTCACATCGGACACTGCGCGAGTCGTCGTTCACGTCGCGTTGGGAATCTTGGTGTGGCTCTGGCTCGCCCTTGAAGTGCGTTTCCTGGTGCCGAATCTCCGTCGCGCTGCCCCAGTAGCGGTCCTGGTTCTTGGTGCAACACCGCAAGTCGCACGCTGGGACCTCACGATCCTGAGCGAGTCAATCGGGCTCTCTGTCGCTGTCGCGACGTTCTCCTGTTGGACACATGCGGTGCGGACTCGCACGACAGCAGCTTGGGTTGCAGCAAGCTGCTTCACCGTGCTCTTTGGTATGACACGCACGGCCCACGTGCCGATCATGATTCTCGTCGCCATCATTGTCGTCGTCGCCGCTTTCAGGGCTCACCTCTACGTGCCGCTGAAAGTGGTGGCTCCAATCTTTGCTGTGGGCTGCTTGGCGGGTCTGTTCATGTTGAGCAACAACCACGCCGTCAGCACACTCAATCTGTACACCGTGCTGTCCGAACGAGTCCTCGGAAATCCCGAGGCCAGCTCCTGGTTCGCCGCCAACGGCATGCCTTGGAACGACACATTCAATGAAGCGCGCGCCTACGTCTACCGGGACGACCTTCCCCCGGGCTTACTCGACTATCTCGATCTTCCGGCGGACCAGAGCCCGCCAGAGCTCATGCTCGTCGGTGGCATGGAAGTCGCTCAGTGGGCCCGCAACGACGGCTGGCAAACCTACGTGCGCTACCTCGCAACCCACCCATACGACACGATCACTTCCGCCGCAACACAACTGAACCCGCTGCTCGATCCCACCGACGCGACCCTGCTTCCGCTCGCCCCCCGACCGATCATCCCCAGGTCATTGTTTGGACCGTGGGCAGGATGGCTCGGGGCAGCATGCTTCGCCATTGCGGCCACCATCGGTCGATTCCGGTTCGACAGCCGGCTCGCGGTGCCATGTTTCGCCTTGCTGTGCGCCGTGCCGTGGTTCTACATCAATGTGTACGGAAGCGGTATCGAACATCCACGCCACGCAATCACGATGGCTGTCATCGTTCGCATCTCGTGCCTCGCTGCCATCGCCGTTGGATGGGACCGCCTCGTCACGGCCCAGAGAGCGAATGCACGCCACCCGCTCTCATCCGCCTCGAACTAGGTGCCTGCGCCAGACCTATCCCGCAGCATTACCTGCCGCGTTGTCGGCATCTCGCCAGCCTGCTCCAAAGACGATCACAAATCGAGGGAGTGGTTCACCCGCTGCCGGTGAGGCGCCAGGGGGAGGAAGGCACCTCACCGGGGCAGCGTGAACGCTTCCATGATCGAACGTCCGTGTGACAGGCGGATGCGGGTTTTGCGCGATTTCGGTAACAAGTCGCGGTTGTGCCAGCACGCTCCGTGGTCGAGTGAGCCCGGTTCGTCGCCGCCGATGGCGCGACCGCGTTTGGTGTGGACGATCAGGGAACCCGTCATCGGTGGTCGCTGGTGGCGGAGCCGTAGTCCTCGTCGGGGGTGGTGATCCGACTCCTGGGGCACTCCCCGCCGCCGAACAGCCAACCGATGGGGTCGGTCTCCCCGTCGATGAAGCGGTCGGAGATCGAGTTCCCGAGCCGCCGCTGTTGCAGGTCCACGCCGACGGCTGGACGATGACGTCGTTCTCCGCCGAAATCGGCGCCGGGAACGGAGCGGGGACGCCGTCGAGCACCCTGGCACCTGTCGACTCGCTCGACCACTGGATCCGCTTCACCGAACTCCCGGCCGACTTCGCGCCGACCAAACTGCCGTTCGATGCGGCAACCGACACGTATCTGCTGTTGACGACTGGCGACGGCACGCTCGTCGGTGCGGAGAGTTGGGGATTCGACGGCGCGACATTCCAACAGATCGCGACCGACGCCCTCACGAGTGGCACGGTCCCCGACGGCTACGGGTACCTCTCGGCCCGCGACGCTGCGCAGTGGAACCGGCTGGTGTTTCTCGAGTTCAGCTCCGTTGTCCCTTCACGTCGGATCGGTGCTGCTTCCACCGCGGAGTTCCGCATCGTTGATCAGCCAGAAGATGGAGCGCGGAGAGCAACCAGGGTCGACAGCTTCACTCGAAGCACGCGTCGCCAACGAGTTCCCCGACGATGCGGTCACGGTACTCAGCGACACGTCACGAGTGGCGTCCCACCCCGACGGTCGCCGCTACCGGTACAACGCCGAACTCGGAATCGACGACACCATTGCTCACCCTGCCGGTTGGGGAGGCTGGCTGATCGAAGTCGACGGCCAGCCGTTCGAATCGGTGGAGGAGCTCATGGCGATCGTCGACGAGATCGGGATCACGCCGGAGGGCTGAGCAACGTCGGACCGAGAAACGTGCGGTGGCTGACGAGCGCGATCGTGCACACTGGCGCCATGGCCGATCCCGCAGCACCCGCGCTCGCTGACCACGTCGCCGAGAACCGACGACACTGGGACACCACTGCGTCGCGGTGGGTTGCCTCCGGTGAGCGGGCGTGGGCCCAGACCGAGCCGACGTGGGGGATCTGGGGCATCCCGAACGAGGAACTCCCGCTGTTGTCCGATGACCTCACCGGTCAGCGAGCGATCGAACTCGGGTGCGGGACCGGCTACGTGTCGGCGTGGATGCAGCGACGAGGCGCGAGGGTGTACGCCATCGACAACTCTGCCGAACAACTCGCCGCCGCCCGCAGGTTCGCTGTCGAACACGGCGTCGACGACATCGAGTGGGTGCACGGCAACGCCGAATCGGTGCCGCAGCCCGACGCCTCGTTCGACTTCGCGATCAGCGAGTACGGCGCAGCGATCTGGTGCGACCCGCACCTGTGGATTCCCGAGGCGCATCGGCTCCTGCGGCCTCGCGGGCGCCTGGTGTTCCTCGGTAACCATCCGCTGGCGATGATCTGCACCGATGCCGAGGGGGGTGCTCCCTGTCGGCACCACGCTGGAGCGCGACTACTTCGGACTCGGTCGTCTCGACTGGACCGGCGCTGCCGAGGATCCGGGCGGCATCGAGTTCAACATGGAGATCTCGTCGTGGATGCGCCTGTTCCGCGATGTCGGCTTCGATGTGGCCGACTACCACGAGATCCAGGCACCGGCCTCGGTCGACGACACCAGATTCTGGGTGCCGGCCACGTGGGCGAGACGATTCCCGGCCGAGCAGGCCTGGGAACTCGTGAAGCGATGAGCGAAACCCCAGCATCTGGTGGTTTGGCTCATCGCCTGGGGCCTGTCGGCGGGCAGCGCCTCAACCGACAGGGACGGCGTACACCACGATGTTCTCGCGGAAGCGGCGGATCTCGGGGTTGTAGTCGCCGCCGCAGGTGATCAGCACCAGGGTTTCGTCGCCGGTGTTGCGCCAGATGCGTTCGCGGGGAAGTTCCAGCTTGCCGTAGACCGTCCGCTCGGTGACCTCGTAGCGACGCAGGGTGCCGTCGTCGAGCGTGACCTCGATCTGCTCGCCGGGTTCGACGATGCCGAGCCGGGCGAAGGGACCGTCCGTTCGGTTCCACGACACATGAGCCGCCAGCACCGTTGCGCCGGGCTGGCCGGCTGTGGCGCCGTGGGAATACCAGCCGATCTCGGTCTCGTCGGGGATTTCCATCTGCCCGTCCAGCTCCAGGCCCACCGGGCGGACCGGGAAATCCGAGACGTCGATCGACTGCATCTGGAGTCTGATCGGTTGTGGCCGGGGAGCGGAGTTCTCGGGAATTGCACTGAAACGCGGACCGAGTTGCTGTGCCAACGGCGAGAGTGTGTCGGCGGGATCGGGATTCGCTGCCGTCTCGCTGTCGGCACCATTCGCCGACTCGGTCGTGGCATCGAGTAGCGGCGGCACCGTCGACGGGATCACCTCGGCGATCACGTCGTCGGCCTCCAGAACGACGTCGTCGCCGCCTCCTCTGGTGGCGAAACCGGCGGCTGCCAGCCCGGCACCTACGAGGAGTGCGACGACGATCAGGATCGTGAGAACCGAGGCTCCCACGTCACGTGACGACCGCCCAGGACGGAGGGGGGAGGTTGGGCGGTCGTTCACGTGATCAGTGTGTTTGGGTTGATGTGATGTGATGTGGTGAAGGGAGTAGAACTCCGACTGTCAGACTTCGACCGCACGGCGGCGCAGCACGAGCGCTCCGCCTGCAAGGGCGAAGAGGCCAGCAGCGGCGGCGAACAGCGCCACCGACGAGTTCGAGCTGGCACCGAGTTCGCCACCGGTGTTCACCGCTGTGGGTGCCGGCGTACCGTCACCGGCTGCGGAACCGACCGACTCGAGGGCCACGGTCTGGGTGTAGAAGGTGAACGTCTCGTCGGCGAGTGAGCCGACGGCGTACACGATCAGGTTCTCACCGGCGGTCACACTCACGGTGGGAACGTCGGCGATGGCGTCTCCACCGGTCGGGGCGATTGTGGCGCCAGCGATCTCACCGGCGGGGATGTCGAGGCTGGCCTCGTCGGGGTTCGAGAGGTTCTCCACCGGACGGGCGTCGCCGAGGATGATGTCGACCGCAGGAGCAGCAGCGGTGTGGCGCACCGTCAGGCGGCCCGAGCCGTCAGCGGCAGCCGACGTGTCGTTCTCGAACGGGGTGATGGTCGGCGTGCCCTCGGCGTCGAGGTGGGCAACCACGGTCCAGCTGCCGGAGGCAGGAACGTCGAAGCTGGCCACGGGGCCGATTGCGACGTCGGTGGTGCCGGCGGGGCGGACTTCGAGGTTCACCAGGGTCTGGCCGGCGAACGAACTCAGGTCCTGCATGTCACCAGGCTCGAAACCGGGGACGACGACGGCGCCATCGACGGCGACGTCGACGGTGATACCGGGGATGCCGTGCAGCAACATGATGTCGGCGGATTCCTGGGCGCCGGATGTTCCGGCGGGAACGGCGAGGAGCGTGGCAGCGAGTGCTGCGGCGCCTGCGAGGATCTTCTTCATCGGATGGTCCTTTCGGATTGCAATGACCATGGGATGTTCCCACGGTCTGACACCTCTACGGTGCCCGTCCGATCCGGGATGAAACTTTTCGCTCTGAACGAACCGACGAACGTTTCAGCTCCAGCGTCCGGCCTCGCGAATCCGGAAGTCGGTGTTGACTCGTTGGCGTTCGAGGATCTGTTCGAGGGTCTTGGTTGCCTGCTCGATCGGATGATCGGCGAAGAAGGCTGCTGCGTCGTCGACCATTTGCGGCGTCGACAAGAACTTCACCGAGTCGACCATCCGCACGATCGTGTTGCTCGGGAACCGGTCGAGCGCCTGCTGCCAGTGGTCGCGTACGAACGCCCACGCGGCCGGGCCCTGGCGTCGGTTCGCGATCGCCGAGCGCAGCAGGAACGGCGCATTCTGGGTTCGGACCTCGGGTGACATGGCGAACTCGCAGGTGGCCAGGATCAGCGCCTCGTCGTCGAACTCGGCGAGTGCGTACAGATGGCGGAGCTGTTCTTGAGGGGTGGCCGCCGTGAGGAATCGCTGGCGCATGAGTTCGTACGTATCGGCGTCGCCGGTGGCTGCGACGACCGTGGTGGCCGCCGCGATCAGCTCGGGATCGACGGAGGTCGGATCGTTGCTGGCAGCGTCGAACCACTCGCGACAGCGTGCTTGCACCCCCGCGTCGTCACCGAGTACGCCGACCAACCCGACCAGCAGGCCGCGCAACTTGCTGGTGAGGTCGGCCTCGTCGCCGGTCGGATCGCCGAGCGCGTCGAGCGCAGGCCGCGCCAATTCGCGTACCTGGTCCTGGAAGGCGGTGCGGGTGACGCCATCGTCGAGGAGGCGGCCGAGGCCGCGGAGCGCAATGGCGATCGCCTGCCAGACGGTGTGCTCGCGCTCCGACTCGAAAGCACGGAGGAAGTCGACCAGGTCGGCAGCCGACATGCGACCGGCCACGGTGGCGGCCCAGGCATCGTCGACGAGATTGTAGCGCTCGAGCGTGGACAGCGACGAGATCGCCGCCCCGTCGAGTCGGGCGCGCAGTTCGTTGCTGTAGGCAACACGGAAGAAGCCGTGACCACCTGCATTGACGACGATCGGCTGGGCGCTGTCGGCCGCACCATCGAGCGCCAGTGTTGCGGTGGCGCCATCGAGCAGCAGGGTCGTCGTGTCGTTGCTGCCGCCGATGCGGACGTGGACGGGGATCGCCCACCGCTGGGCATCGCCCGGGGCCGCTGCACCGTCGGCATCATTGGCGTCGAAGCGGAACCGGTCCTGTCGCAGTTCGAGATCGCCGTCAACGACGGTGGCGGAGACGAGCGGGTAGCCGGGCTGCCAGATCCACGAGTCCATGATGCGCCGCACCGGTTCGCCCGAGGTCGCCTCGATGGCATCCCACAGGTCGTTTGTCTCGGTGTTCGCGTAGCTGTGGAGATGCAGGTAATGGCTGACGCCTTCACGGAAGCGCGCGGCACCGAGGTACTGCTCGAGCATGCGCAGCAGCGCTCCACCCTTCTGGTAGGTGAGCACGTCGAACATGCCCTCACAATCGGCTGGAGATCGCACCTCGAACTCGACCGACCGGGTGCTGGCCAACGAGTCGACCTCGAACGCTCCACTGCGCTCGACACCGAACGAGGTCCAACGCTCCCAGTCGGGGCGGTACGCCTCGCACGCAGCCACTTCCATGAACGTCGCGAAGGCCTCGTTCAACCAGATGCCGTTCCACCAGCGCATCGTGACCAGGTCGCCGAACCACATGTGCGCCAGTTCGTGGGCGACCACGTCGGCGACGAGCTGGCGCTCGTTCTGGGTGCTGGTGGCGGGATCGACCAGCAGCAGGCTCTCGCGAAACGTGATGCAGCCGAGGTTCTCCATCGCACCAGCGGCGAAGTCCGGCAGCGCCACGAGGTCGACCTTGGCGCCCGGGTACGCGATGCCGTAGTAGTCCTGGAACCAGCGCAGGCAGAACGCCCCGACGTCGAGGCCGAAGTCGGTGAGGTGCCCCTTGCCCGGCACGTGCACCAGTCGCAGTGGGATGCCGTCGACGTCGACGGTGTCGGTCATCTCGAGCCGCCCGACCACGAACGCGACCAGGTAGCTGCTCATCACCATCGTGTCGGCGAAGCGGATCACACTGCGCCCGTCGGCGGTCGTGCGCTCGACCTCGGGTGCGTTGGAGATCGCCGTGAGCCCGTCCTCCACGTCGAGCGTCACGGCGAACACGGCCTTGAACTCGGGCTCGTCCCAGCAGGGGAAGCCACGGCGACAGTCGGTGGCTTGCATCTGAGTGGCGGCGATCACCTGCTCGACTCCGTCGTCGTCGAGGTACGTGCTGCGGTAGAAGCCGCGGAGTTTGTCGTTCAGGATCCCGTCGAACTCGATCGTGAGCACACTGGCGCCAGCAGCGATCGGTGCCGCCGGCGTGACGAACAGCCGCTCGGTCGTCGCATCGAGTTCCCAGGTGGCGCCGGCGCCGTCGACATCGCAGCTCGTGATGACGAGTTCTTCGGCGTTGAGCACGACGACCTCGGTGGGACGGTCGATGTGCAGGTCGATGCGCACGGAACCGGTGAAGGTCGCGTCGGCCAATGAGGGTCGCAACCGCAGCTCGTAGCGGGTCGGATGCACCCCGTCGGGAAGTCGGAAGGGATCGAGTTCGGCGAGTTCGGACACAGTGACAGCCATCGCGGGAGGGTACCGCCATCGAGTAGCTCGGGTAGCGTGGTTCCTCGTGTCCGACCTGACCCGACGGTTCTCGACTGCTACCAACAACGACAGTGTGCGATTCGACGTCGTCGGCATCGGCAACGCCCTCGTCGACGTGATCGCCCCGGCCGAGGACCACTTCCTCGACCGCCACGATCTGGTCAAGGGGTCGATGACCCTGATCGAGACCGAGCGTGCCGTCGAGCTGTACGCGGCACTCGACCGTGCGGTGGAGATGAGTGGTGGGTCAGCAGCCAACACCGTGGTCGGTGTGGCCAGTTTCGGTGGGCGCGCCGCCTACATCGGCAAGGTGAACGGCGACGACCTGGGCGATGTGTTCGGCCACGACATGCGCGCCGTCGGCGTCACGTTCCATTGTCCCCCCGGCGACCACGGCACGCCGACGGGTCGCTGTGTGATCGTCGTGACCCCCGACGCCGAACGCACGATGAACACCTATCTCGGTGTGTCGAGCGAGCTGTGCGTCGGCGACCTCGACGAGTCAGTCGTCGCCGACTCGCACGTGCTGTACATGGAGGGGTACCTGTTCGACCGCGACAACGCGAAAGCGGCGTTCCGACGGGCGGCCGAGGTGGCTCACGAGCACGGCCGCATGGTGTCGCTCACCCTGTCCGACTCGTTTTGCGTCGACCGTCACCGCGACGACTTCCGGGCGCTGGTGCAAGACCGTGTCGACCTGTTGTTCGGCAACCACGACGAACTCCTCTCGCTGTACCAGCTCGACTCGTTCGACGACGCCGTGGCGGCGTTACGCGACGAGTGTGACTTCGCTGCGATCACCGTCGGCGCCGAAGGATGCGTCATCGTGACCCCCGACGACCTGTTGCGAGTGCCGGCGCAGTCCGTTGATCGGGTGATCGACACCACGGGCGCCGGCGACCTGTTCGCCGCCGGCTTCCTGCACGGGTTGACCTCGGGCCGCGATCTCGAGACATGCGGTCGCTTCGGAGCCATCGCTGCCGCCGAGGTCATCGCCCACGTCGGACCGCGCCCGCTGGTCGAGCTGCGTAACCTGATCGGTGATGGCTGAACGCAACGTGGAGTCCCCTGATCGGGCAGCGACCGACGAGCTGATCGCAACCGCACACGCCTGGCTCGCGGCCGAGCCCGACGACGACATTCGCGATGAACTCGCTGCGCTGATCGTCGCTGCCGAGGGCGGCGACAACGACGAACTGGCGCTCCGTTTCGACGGTCAGCTGCAGTTCGGCACCGCCGGGTTGCGCGCTGCGGTGGCGGCGGGCTCGATGCGGATGAACCGCCTGGTCGTTCGGCAGGCCGCTGCTGGTCTGGGCCGCTGGTTGCTCGACTCCGAGGCATCCGGTGACATCCTGGGCGCGGCGGCCCGTGGTGTCGTGATCGCCTACGACGCTCGGCGCAAGAGCGACGTCTTCGCGGACGACACCGCCCGTGTGCTCGCGGCGATGGGTATCCGCACGATGCTGCACCCGGGCGTGCAGCCGACCCCGGTGTTGGCGTGGTCGATCACCGGCATCGGCGCGGCCGCCGGTGTGGTGGTGACCGCCTCGCACAACCCACCGGTCGACAACGGCTACAAGGTGTACCTCGAGACCGGATCGCAGATCGTGACTCCGATCGACACCGACATCGCCGAGCGGATCTCCCGGTTCGATCCGCTGACGGTAGAACTCGCGCCAGCCGATCATGCGCTGATCGAGCGCCTCGACCACGAGTGGGTCGACAAGTACATCGCATTCGTGCCGTCGGTCCGGCTTCGCCCCGATGTTGCGGGCGTGCCCGTGGCGTATACCGCGATGCACGGCGTGGGCGGCGCGGTGGTGTTGCGTGCGTTCGAAGCAGCGGGTCTCGCGGCGCCGTATGTGGTCGCTGTGCAGCAGGAGCCCGACGGCACGTTTCCAACGGTGTCGTTCCCGAATCCGGAGGAGCCGGGCGCGATGGATCTGTTGCTCGCCGAAGCGCAGGCGTGCGGCGCGAAGGTGGCGTTGGCGAACGATCCCGACGCCGACCGCCTCGGCGTCGCGATCCCGCAGTCCGACGGGTCGTGGCGCCGGCTGAGCGGCGACGAGATCGGCTGGCTCTTCGCCGACTACATCTTGGCCAACACCTCCGGTGACGACCGCCTCGTCGTCACCACGCTCGTGTCGTCATCGCTGCTCGCCCGGATGGCCGAAGCCGCTGGCGTCCGCAGCGAGGAGACGTTCACCGGGTTCAAGTACATCGGCAAGATCGCGAGCGAGCGACCCGACCTGCGCCTGATGCTCGGCTACGAACAGGCGCTCGGCTACCTGGTGGCGCCACGCCCGCTCGACAAGGACGGCATCACTGCGGCGGTGCTGATGGCCGAGATCGCGGCCGTTGCCGAGTCGGAAGGCCAGACGCTGCAGGATCGTCTCGACGCGATCGCCGGGCGGTTCGGCCAGTACGTCACCGCCGAGGTGTCGGTGAAGATGCCGCCGGCCGATGGTGCAGCCTGGGTGGCGTCGATCGAGGCCGACCCGCCGACCGAGGTGGACGGTCGCGCAGTCGTGTCGGTACAGACCTATCCCGAGGCGAACCTGGTACGCCTCATGCTCGACGGAGGCATCCGGCTGCAGATCCGACCGAGTGGCACCGAGCCGAAGGTGAAGCTCTACGGCGAAGCCGTCGACCTCGATCCTGCCGACCTCCAGTCACTCCTCCAGCACCTCGCATCCACCGCACACCCCACCTGACACACCCCACCCCGAACCCACCCACCCCGAACCCACCCACCCCGAACCCACCCACCCCGAA